>Ga0193743_1000191_pt1 | contig 49685 bp, 58 predicted proteins | sample L2c2metaG_FD_143038 | JGI IMG/M metagenome (GOLD analysis project Ga0193743, IMG submission 143038) | Soil microbial communities from a riparian zone of the East river system, Colorado, United States - L2c2 | ecosystem: Environmental > Terrestrial > Soil > Riparian zone | place: USA: East River... | reverse complement strand
TACTTCTACCCAATGCATGAGAACGACATCACTTCCCTTTTTTCACTGTTTCTCGTGCCTTGGGTATGTGTTTTTAATCATCTCTCTTTCCTTCGTTCACCGTTTCTTGTGCCTTAGTCATTCAGGTTTCTTCGCTTACCCACTGTCCCACATCCATCTGGTAGCTTTCCTCGTGCATGGCCCTTTTTTCCCACTGGGTTTTGGGTACCAACGAGGTTTTAATGCACCTGCCGTTGCGTGCAATCTCATCTTCGGAGGGTGTCACTGTATCCAGGGCACACCCGTTTTTCGGCTACTTTGGCATCTTTCGAGCTCTGAGCAGGTGATTGGATGTATTTTTTTCCTGCAGGTTGTCTGATAGTATAAATTAAAATTACTTTTATACAAACCTTTCTATTTAAAATATTCAATTTGCTAAAGGACTTAAATAAGTTAAAAGCTTCTTTTAATCTTGAGCCTCCCAAAGTGTAATCACTTCATATCATGCTTTTTTTGTACTCATAGCTCATTTTTTTCCTCCACAGGCCAGCAAGATTTTTTTGACCCATCAGAGTTTGAAAGCTGCCACTTGGTGATAAAAAATAAGAACTGTTCAAGCAGAGCTCCTTCCTCTGCAGCAGGCCAGAAGGCAGAAGGAATAAACAATGATTGAGTAGGATCCAAACCTGTGACATTGATCATCACAGGTCCTAAAAAGATAATACACTACATTACACTTTGTAAACAATACCTTCACTGATCATCAATTCATCATTTTCTCCCATAATTTCACAAATCTGTGTCGCCTCGGCCGTTCCAAACAGGTTTTCTGCTGACATACCTTCATTAACAATTTCAACAAGGTCCGTCAGGAATATTGTTTCTTCATCTTGCATACGAGTTACGAAAACCTTGGAAACTCGAGAACGGAAAAGTTGCAATCTAGAACAGAGAAAAATGAGTCAGTTGTTAAAGATTAATGCATGTGGCAACAAACCTGTCAGGTCGGATGTTACTGTTATGTCCACTGGGAGCGGTGGCTGACTGGTCGTCCACGGTCATTGGTACATCTTGACTCTCGTCTCCCCAGATGGGATCTTCTGGTGGAGGCGCTGGCGCCACAGTGGATTTTGACATAGAAACAACTGGTGAAACCATTCGTTCCGCGGACGCGGGCTCTTCCTCCTCTTCACTATCTTCACTATCACCGTCATCACTGCCGTCGCTTCCTTTGCGCACAGCGACACCATTGTTGAGTTTGCGCTTCTTTCTGCGTTGTCGTTTTGGTACCTCTCTGAACAAAGCAAACCGCATGATTTCTTCAGCTTGTCTTGCATCAGCCCTCTCAACTTTGGGAGACAGTCGAGCTTTGGCATGTGCGGTAGCTAGACGAATCAGAGTCTCAAGAGTACGAGCCGTTAATGGCGAAGTCTAAGGATCAAAAGGATTTTTAGCAAATTCGTGGATTGTGGCGTTGGCGGCGCGGATTGCACCTTTTTCTTATTCCCTTCCATACCCTCATTGCGTAAATTGGCGTAAACATCTACGATGTGGTCGGCTGCTCCTCTAGTCAAGACGGGAGCATTTTTACTCTTTGCATATTGGATATACTTCTTGACAAAGGCAATACTTAATATTTCCAATTTCTTCGGTTTACTGCTTCGGGTTTGTCGACCGGCGCGGTGTTTTGCACCCATATGCAATAGAGGATCATATTTCTCAAAGGGACTCGTATCAACCGCCTCATTGTCGGCAGCGTTATCAGGCCCATCGATAGATAGCGGTTGAGCAAGGTTGTCGTGACAAGGTGTGCCTTCTTCTACACCAGGGGGCAGATAACGATGCATGCGAAGGACATGATCAGCAATCGTACGATCTCGCTTTTCATCCACATCGTCCGTCACGATGAACAGAAGATCGAAACGGGATAAGAGGGAATCAGGTAGAGCAATGTTCTTGTGCGGGTCCTTATGTATGTCGTACTATTTGACCAAAAATCATTAAGTGCCGGCTGAAGATATATCTCAGACCTTACTTGGCCATAAATAGGGTTGGCAGCAGCAACCACGCTACACCGAGCATTTAGACTGGTGTGAATTCCTGCCTTAGCTATGGTAACCGTCTGTTGTTCCATAACTTCGTGGATTGCAACCCTGTCAATATCGGACATCTTGTCGAATTCGTCGATACAGACTATCCCGCGATCAGCAAGGACCATGGCCCCAGCCTCCAGCCTTCGTTCCCCGGTTTCTTTATCGCTAGTAACAGCTGCCGTTAAACCAACGCCAGAACTTCCACGACCAGTTGTAGCAATCGCCAAAGGAGCTGTCCCAAGTACAAATCGGAGAAGCTGCGATTTCGCCGTCGACGGGTCACCAACCATGAGAAGATTGATGTCTCCACGGATATGGGTACCGTTAGGCAGGTTCTTCTCTGCTCCTCCGAGCAGAAGGAGACAAAGAGCACGTTTTATGTGTTCGTGGCCATATATTGATGGAGCCAGCGATTCAGACAATAAGGCGAATATATCTGAGCGTTTCGCCAACTGATTGATGGTTCGGATATCTGTGTCGGTGAGTTGAGTTTGGGCAATACCGCCTCCTATTTTGGATGACAGCAAATTGATATTGTTAGCAAGTAGCAAGGATCTATAAACGCAGTGAGAAACAGTCATGTAATGTGCAATATAATATGTTCTATTTACCTAAATGCTCCGTTCGCGCCACCGCCAACGCTACGATACACACCAACTAGCTGAATACGGTCGCCAGGTTTGCATTTGTCGACAAGATCGTCATCGAGGATAATGTCTGTACTTCGTGGAAGTTGACCAGCGGGCGCACGCTCCGGCATCTCTTGTATACTGATCCTCTGATGATCTTGGAAGACACAGAAGCCAAATTCTGTTTGAAGCGAGCGTCCGTCTTCATCGTGCTGCGGGAGAAGGGATGATGTGGGAGGTAAGTTGGATGAAGAGGACGTCGCGTCACGGTATTCACGCGCATGAAAAATTGCCGTCTCTGGACAATAATGAACTGATTTGACCATTTTGGGTCGAACAAGCGAGCATCGTGTAATGATGCCTTCAAGAGATATCATCTTGCCGAGATGTGCTGCATGCAGTGTGCGAGGGCTAACATGATGGTCACCAAAGGATCCGCTGAATCCAACATGATAAGTTTTGGAGATGTCGTGTTTCTCGGGATTATAAACGTGTTGAATAACTTCAGCTAAAGCTGCATCGAAGGCCGGAAGATAATCAGCAGGTTGTTTGAGGAGTCCAGTCGCAGATTCACGATCAAAGTCGCGTAAATCGTCGATGTTAACGATGAGACGCGTCTGGTCGAGGCGGAGCATGCGGTGGATTTCATCCTTGTAGTTGTAAAGTGGCGAGTCTGACTCGAGAAACTTCTCAAAGACACGAGCTCTATCCCGCGCCTGGTCATCTTGGGGAATGGCATCGTCGAGTAAAGACATGGTAACAGTGAGGAAAGAAGGCCCTAATTGACGCGTCGTGTGGCACCAACCGGAGCTTTAACTAGGGATCCCGAAAATGGTAGTTTTGTCCGGACGACCTTTGGCCATTTTTGTCCGGATTGTTCGAAAATCTGTCCAAGCGACTGGATCAGGCCATTTTTTAGCCAAAATTTATCGGCCTCTTGCAGTGGTCTAGGTCAGCGCAAACATGCCAGAAAGCCTCACAAAGGGTAGTAAACTGCGCTGTGAGTACGGAAAGTGCGATTTCGGTCGTGAGCGACGCAGTCATACTAGTATGTAATGAGTATGTAACCTAGTCTTCTAACTCGACATCCCGCTGCGTTTTTTCCAGAGTTTCAAAGCCACTGTGAGCAAAATTTAATTGCCTACTATAAATCAAAGGTCAAACACAAGACTGAGGAGAAATGTACGACAATGTCCGAATTTTACCACTTGTGACCTGACCATGCGACTTAGGTATTTTGAGCATTATCACCTCCTGGTCATGGGATTTGGCTAATCTTGGGTTATGACCTGTTTTTATCCGGATTGGAACCCGGGCTTTTGGGTCAGGCCTCCATATAGACTGGGGCCTGCGCTGGGAACCAAACGCTTCTCGGATCTCTAAATCCTTATCATGAATTCCACAGTACAGAGTGCAAGAGAAGTCAACCTTACTGTAACTTCTGGTGTTCTGTAAAAAACAAACTTCAGTGCCTTGGAAACAAATCTTGTTAGACCTCTACCAATCGCTTCAAGATCATATTTGAATGAATGAACATATACATGCCAGTGTACTTGAACTAAAAAACAAGGGGAAAGGAAACCAAAGAAAAGTTGGACTGAGTGTGGTGTGCTACTAGAAGCAAGAATCGCAAAAGTTAAAGTAAAAAGGAGTGCTGTGACCTCGGCACTAGGCAGAAAGGGAACCGGACCAATGCCTGTGAACTATACTTCTATCGCCCAATAATGCAAAGAGTATAGAGGCATGGAACGGGATATTACACCTATCAGTGTTGGCATTTTGAATTTTATTTGATGAGATTGCCAAAGAAAACGTACCTGATCACTGACTCGATTCCCACCAATGCATTGAGGGCCTCATCCCCTCCAGTCTGGTTATACACGAGCATCGTTTTCTGACCGTCTCCAATCTGGTCCTCCACGTGCAAAGTTTTGTCTCCAATCAGGGCTATTTGCCTCCGCAATCTAGAAGAAAAAACCTTAAGTATATCAACCCAACCCCGTAGAACAGAGAACACACCGGGGCTGCAGCCGTTGTGGTCAGCAAGAACAACGAAATTGCAGTGAGGTAACGTATACTAAACAGCATCGCTTGCTGGGGGAGAGGGGAAAGTGGAGTTAGGAGTTGTCAGGTTGATTGCTTTTTATGCGTGATTAATAAGATTGAATCAGGAGGTCCGAAACTCGGGAGCAGGGAACGATTCGCCTGCCCGCATCTGTATTTTTGGGTAAGCTCACAAATCACATGTAGCATTCCTTTTTTTACGCGACTCACATTATGCGCCTTTGCTTCACAGGGTGCCTCTACTTGACAGGTATCAGCATTGAGTGGCTTTCCCTTGAAATCACTTCGCACCCACGAAGAACTACATTTTTTGAACAAATTTGATTGTACTTGTAATTTCCGCAAACAAGCAGTCTTGTGGTGGAAAATGTTAAACCCATTGTGTAGTCCGACTGCAACCCCGCTAGAATTGTCATTGATGATGATGCAGTTTGACTCAGGTACAGGTTCATGGACATAGTGTTAGACTAGCCTGTCATTATCAGAAGCTTCTTCATAAAGAAAAAAATGAGAAGGATGCGAAGAAAGGCATACTTTGACTGAGCCATATTTTTTTTTCACATAAATCATTGCATGCCTAGAGAGGGGCAAGGGAAGACAACCCCCCATGGGGCAACCATTGGTGTGCCAGTTTTGGCGCGACGTTAACCTTAAAATAAATAAATGGCCGCCGTGAACGTCTGAGCAAAGATAGCAGGATTCAGACATACATTTTTTATTCTTGTAACTTTCTTCCCAGCCGCGGTACATCTAATATTACTGCAAACAATGGCACAGTTCAAAGTTGGCAAGCCTCTCCCTCCAGCATTGCCTTGATATTGCGGCATCATTTGACGGTGGGTTGGCTTGCGCGTTAATCAAGGCGCATGGGTCGTTCGACGAGCTGGTTATGTGTTCATTTTCCTCAATCCCAAACCTTAACTGAGATCGGGGAGAATAAAATGGAGAGGTATGTCTGTCTCTGTTGGTATTTGTGGCGTTTCAAAATTTCTTGAGCCATTGAAGATGGTTTCGCACGAGATAATCTGGTACCGCTGTGGAATTTTGAGAAGACCATACGTGAGAAGGATAGCATCGCGCATACAACAAAAATAGGGCGACAATAACGGCCTAATCATGGCATTGTACCCAGCATGAAAGAAATAGCGTCAAATTAGTCCTTTATCATAGCCAGACGTTTAGAATATAAAGGATACGATAGAACGATCAACACGTACCCAAAGTCTTATAAGGCCATCCCACGATGCCGTTATAACCTTAAACTGAAGGAAACAGGATTCAGGGGATTATGCCAAACGATTGTGATTTTACCCTTACTGTTTCATGAGGCAACCATTCATGAGCTATGGCAACCTTCGCCTTTTAGCCGCAACATGATACGCCCTGTCTTCCAATCCCAAAAAATGACGTTCCCTTCACTGTCTCCACCGCTGATCCATTTTCCATCCAGTGAAGATCCGACTTGGCAAGCATAACCAGCACTGAATGACCAGCGAACCGCTTTTCGGTTCTGTCGGAAGTTATCAGTGCTGTGTCAAGACTGTCCAGCGAAGAATTTTTCTATTGAACCAGAATATCAGTGTTTGAAATTTGACTGGTCGAGTGACGTACTGGATGGATGTATGTAGAGTGATGGATGACATAGAATGTATGTGTGGTTCACCGAAATATCGAAGTTGTTCCATGCGCGTATCTTTTTGTCATCCACGAAAGTGATCGTATTTACAGGGTCCTAGATGTTGATCATATTCTTGGGTGATTTCCCTCGAATTTTATATCATACTGGATAAAAATCATTTAGCAATCGCGAGAAGGTACCTACGGAAGAAAACTTACCTGAATAATTTTCATACCAGCAAGGAATATATTTTGCTTAGCTTGGTCTGGGTGGAAACGAATGACGTAGGGAATTTTTCCATTGCTGAACTCTTTAAACATGACCTGTCTCTGTGTCCCACAGTTTCATCTGACGATCGTAACCGCAGGAAAGAAATTGACGACCGTTATTTGGAAAAGAAATATCTTTGACTGCTTCGACGTGACCATGGAAGGTTCTAAGACAGTTTCCATGAGTGTAGACATCCCAAAGCTAGGAATTAGGTGAGTAAGTTGAAAGCAATAAACGCGAAAGACTCACCTTGATTTTCGTGTCCATTGAGCCACTTAGAAGCAGATGCCCCGTTTCCGGGAAAGTACGAATTGCCGAAATTCCTTGTGTATGGCCAGTCCAAGTGTGTATACAGACTTTCGGGATGAAGCAATCCTGTGAACCAGCCTCTTGCAGAAGGTTTGGTGCCTCGGCAACTGGAGGTGACATGTATGTTCTTCCTTGGTAATCGGTCATAGATTTGCCATGGAATATTGAAGTTTCTTGGCCGTGGGTCCCTCGTTTCGGCTTCGATTTTCTGGTTACAAATTCTTGTGTCGGCTCATCATCTTCATCGTCTTCTTTGTCCCCATCTCCTGATGCTTCCATACCAGCCAAAAAACGTTGCTGCGGCTCTTCGCCTTCCCATGATGCCCACGGGTCCGACGTATGCATCTTCACCGTCAACCACGTCAAGGTCGCCTTTTTGCTTTTTGCTTGCGCTTTCGCTTAAGTTCACGTTTATCCATATTCCTGGAGATCAAAAAATATTGAATTCTTCCAAGTCCTGTATTCTGAGTTTCGTCGAACCGATGGATGTTGTTCAACTTGTTGATCCAGGGATCATCGTCACGTCGCAGAGAGTTCGTAATTATTTGTTTTCCTTTGGAGTAGGTCTCACAGCAACCACAATCAAAGAATACACAATTCAAGATGCTCCAATCTACAGCGCAAGAAATTCTCTCGAATGCTCAAATGGCTTCAACGCGATGGTTTGTGTGACTTACTGGTCTCGGTTAAAAACCTAGGACCGTCACGAAATTTTTGAGCTTATCGTGAAGTTCTCAGGCTGTCGTGAATTGAGGACATCTGGGTCCTGGAAATTGCGCCAGTTCGTCGATTCGTCAATTCGGGAACGATCGCGTTTCCTGCAATTGTGTGTTCCCATATTGTAGAACACCTTACATGAGTGCAATAATATTTGTGAGTCTCATGCAATTTGATGAGACAACACACGCAGGTGTGCACGATAGCTTCCTTATGCAAGACATCTACACAACTATGTCCTCCATTGATAAATCAACCCTCGAAGGTCTCCGCAAGCACTTGTGGGGCGGAAACGTATGGAATACCATCTGTGTAGATGGAAAGAGCTACTTGACTGTCGACCTTGCACTCTTCAATGATTTCCCACAAAATACTAGTCGAAAAAACGTCCTCCTCATTCGTGACGAGTATAGACTCGCCTATGAGGCCATCCTTGCGGGTACGCTTAATATGGCGGAATGGGGCGGATCTGCCTTCCTAATCACGGGTCAATCAGGAAATGGCGCGTTGGGTCGACCACCTCCTGAAGCATCAACTAATCCAACTCAATAGAAAAATCACTATTCCTGCTCTACCTTTTGATTCTTCGACTCTAAGAACAGAAACCGGTCGCTTTCCAGATTGACGCCGACACATTCATTCTTCTCAATGAGCATGGCGTAAGCTTGTATTCAACATCTGCAATGTCTGCCAATGCCATTCCATCTAATGCCTGGGCACTTTCCGACTTGATTGAAGGGCAGACTGGACCCTGCAGCGCCTTCCACACTCGACGAATACATGTCATATACAACAGCTCACCTGCTTCTTGTCGTCGGAAGGAGTGGGTAAAGCAGCGTCGTGCTGTTGAGTACATCGTGGACGTGTGGTCGCTTAGGGAACTTCGAATTTTGCTGTAATATGTGATATCATCTACACCAGTATTCCACTGATTCATTGGTACCAGCACTATCCTCAACCTCAATGTTCGGCATGGTGTGGCCCTTTTTCAAAAATATAAGCCGAACCCCAGGATCATCCTTGACATTCTTGCCATGCCAACCAAGTAGGCCACATACCTTCGCACTGTCCAAGCAGGGGCTGTCAAGCTTGCACGTGAATTCTCAACAATTTTTTCTAATGTCGAAAATCTGGATTTCAGTTCTGACATTTCCTCCAAGATATTCACTGTCAAACCAGACCTCCTGCACTCACGAGAACCTGTTTTGTACATCCCAACAAATTTCTTGCCAGCACCCTGGGCATAGCTCAGACAGCAACCCAAAAACACATGTCCTTTACAATACTCAGCAGTCACCCCAATGACCCAAATTCGTACCCCATTCCTGTCACTAGTGAGATGATAACAGGCTCAGCCAAGTTGAAACACATCCAGGCACCATTTAGTTTCTACTGGCGACCTGGGGGGCCCACCTTCAAGGGTGTTGATGCTCCCATTCGTTCTGGCAATGCTGTTTGGACCCTCCAGTTCACAATAGGCGATTCTCATAGGTCTGCGACGGAGGGCCTTGACGAGGTTTACAAGAACATGAACCATAAAACTTCTGTCAGCTGGCGCCTGGTTATTGTAGGCCCAGATCAGAACACAGCGGAATCTGCCCGGGATCAACAAAACCTGACTGGCCGATGGAAAAAGACAACTGTCTACGCATGTGAGCTGCCACTTGGTAAGTTTCCGAAGACAACGTGCAGCAGCTTCAGGCTTTGAATGAGGTGAGTACAGATAGTGATTACCACATTGTCGACCTTTAATATCCACAAACTTTTGATGTGCGAACAGGGCAGCGAGATGTACCCCATGGGTCAAAGAGCGGACTCAGATGTGTAGATGGTCTAACTATCATCATCGTCTTTTATGCATTTCTAGCATGATTCTCGCTTACCTGTTCTGATTTTCTATTAAAAGTTATCACCAAGCCATTGTGATTGCTGCTCGCTCTCATAGGATTCTGGTTTATAATACATATTACAAGCTCCCACTGGCAAGCCCGGTGTCGCACGCACATGCAAGATGCCAAGAAAGGCGCTGAGACTAGTTTCTTTCTCCACATATATCATCGCATGACTAGAAGAGAGGCAAAGGAAGACAAACCCTCATGGGGCAACCACCCGGGGCAATGTTGACCTTGAGATTAATAATATGGCCGCCATGAATGTCCGGGCAAAGATAACAGGATTTAGCCGTACATCTCTATTCTTGTAACTTTCTTCCTGGCCGCGGTACATCTGATATTACTGCAAACAATGGCGTAGTTCAAAGTTGGCAAGCCTCTCCCTCCAGCATTGCCTTGATATTGCGGCATCATTTGACGACTCGGATGGGTTGGCTTACGCGTTAACCAAGGATCGTTCGACGAGCTGATTATTCATTTTCCTCAAAGACATAAAACTGAGATCGGGGAGAACAGTATGGAGAAGCTATATCTGTCTATGTTGGCATTTTGTGATGCTTCAAAATTTCTTGAACCAATTTGCGCGACATAATCTGGTACCACTGTGGAATCTCAAGAGAAGAATAGCATTGTGCATACAACAAAATTAAGGTGGCAATAATGCCTAATCATGGTATTGTACACAGCATGAGAGAATTAGCGTCAAATTAGTCCTTTACCAAAGCCAGGTGTTTAGAATATAAGGGATACGATAGAACGATCAACACGCACCCAAAGTTTTATGAGGCCATCCCACGATGCCGTTATAACCTTAGACTGAAGGAAACAGGATTCAGGGGGTTATGCCAAACGATTGAAATTTTACCCTTACTGTTTCATGAGGCAACCATTCATGAGCTATGACAACCTTCGAATGGGCCTTCAGCCGTGACTTGATACGCCCTGTCTTCCAATCCCAAAACACGACGTTCCCTTCACTGTCTCCACTGCTGATCCATTTTCCATCCGATGAGAATCCGACTTGGCAAGCATAACCAGCAGCTGAATGGCCAGCGAATCGCTTTTTTCGGTTCTGTCGGAAGTTATCTGTACTGTAAATAAGTATCTGATTGTCAAGAGACTGTGCAGCGAAATATTTTTCTATTGAACCAGAATATCAGCGTTTGTCATTTGACTGGTCGAGTGACGTACTGGATGGATGTAGAGTGACGGCTGGCATAGAATGCATGTGTGGTTCAGCGATATATTTGATGACGACCGGAATATCGAAGTCCCATGCTCGTATCGTTTTGTCGTCTGAAGTTGTCACAAACCGTCGGTTCTCGTCCACGAAAGTGATCGTATTTACAGGGCCCAGATGTTGATCATATTCTTGGGTAATCTCCCCTGAATTTATATCATACTGGAGACAAAGTCATTTAGCAATCGCGATAAGGTACCTGTAGAAGAAAACTTACCTGTATAATTTTCTTGTCGGACATACCAGCAAGGAATATATTTTGCTTATCTTGGTCTGGGTGGAAACGAATGACGTAGGGAATTTTTCCATTGCTGAAACGCTTTATACATTGACCTGTCTCTGTGTCCCACAGTTTCATCTGACGATCGTAACCGCAGGAAAGAAATTGACGACCGTCATTTGAAAAAGAAATATCTTTGACTGCTTTGACGTGACCATGGAAGGTTCTAAGACAGTTTCCATGAGTGTAGACATCCCAAAGCTAGGAATTAGGTGAGTAAGTTGAAAGCAATAAACGCGAAAGACTCACCTTGATTTTCGTGTCCATTGAGCCACTTAGAAGCAGATGCCCCGTTTCCGGGAAAGTACGAATTGCCGAAATTCCTTGTGTATGGCCAGTCCAAGTGTGTATACAGACTTTCGGGATGAAGCAATCCTGTGAACCAGCCTCTTGCAGAAGGTTTGGTGCCTCGGCAACTGGAGGTGACATGTATGTTCTTCCTTGGTAATCGGTCATAGATTTGCCATGGAATATTGAAGTTTCTTGGCCGTGGGTCCCTCGTTTCGGCTTCGATTTTCTGGTTACAAATTCTTGTGTCGGCTCATCATCTTCATCGTCTTCTTTGTCCCCATCTCCTGATGCTTCCATACCAGCCAAAAAATGTTGCTGCGGCTCTTCGCCTTCCCATGATGCCCAAGGTCCGACGTATGCATCTTCACCGTCAACCACGTCAAGGTCGCCTTTTTGCTTGCGCTTTCGCTTAAGTTCACGTTTCTGATTCCTAGGCGCACGAAGCGTGTCGATCGTTGCAAAATTATTCGCCTCTGCATTCTCAATGGATCCAAGCACGGCTGGAGCATTAGGATCCATGGAAGGGTTGGCAGAATACCCCAAAATTGAGTGAGTAAGATGTTGGGCACGAAAAGCATGTTCCGACATGGACTGCTCTTCTACATGTCCAGCGAGCGCATTTTGATTTAGAAAACGGTTTCTGTCTCCAAAAGGATTCTCTGGCCCTTGTATTGGTAGCATCATGTCCTGATACGGAATGTTCACGTTCATTTGCGTATCGCTTGGACGAGTAATCAAGGAAGTCATGTTTAGAGGATCCTACAAGACAGAATAGAGTCAGATGCATTTACAGAATTAACAATGACTGACCTCTGACAAAACATGGGGTGCAGCATCTGTACTCGTTGAAGTCAACTCGACGCGGACCTTTTTTGCGACAGGAAGGGTAGATAAAGCAAAGGCATCTTTGGCGGCGGATGCAAAATTTTCTTCTTCATCTGAAGAGTATGATATTGCTAAAGACATACTACTTAGTATGCGATGCGACCGCTAAGAATAAGGAGATGCAGGTGCTTCAGATTTTGATGCGAGTTTCGAGCGACAATGTTGCCGTGACAATTGGTCACGGCAGTTACCCTAAACAAACTCAGCTGCACTGCCGCAACATGCCATTGCCATCCCTTGGGACACTTGAAAATTCACAGTCTCAAGTCATGGTAGAAAGAAATGTTAGTCGACCCTGGACAGATGAAGAAGGCACGTTTAAATTGTTCTTCAAGCCTTTTGATCACTCACATCATCTGCCCAAAAATCAGACGAACTCTTGAGGCAAGGCGTTGCGGAACATGGTGACACTGATCATTGGAAAACCATTGCTCTGTCAATACCTGGGAGAACCAACAAGGCCTGTAGAAAGGTAAATTTTAACTGCTTATATAACATATAGACTAGATCGTTGATACCTTACAAGCGCTGGTTGCATTCCCTTCAACCTAATGTCAAGAAATCAGCTTGGACTGCAGATGAAGACAAACTATTGATTGAGCTCTACCTTAAACATGGGCCAAAATGGTCTGCAATTGCTCGTCAAATTTTGGGCAGGACAGACGATGCCTGTTCGAAGCGCTACCGAGAGGCGCTCGATCCAAATCTCAAGAAAGAGGATTGGACTCCAGAAGAAGATGCGAAGCTTATCGAAGTTTACCATCTAATCGGTGGGAAGTGGGGACAGGTTGGACAAAGCTTACAACGCAGCGGTTTAGGATGCAGAAATAGGTCAATAAAACGGCATCATCACTGTTTTTATCTCTCATTTCTTTCCAGATGGCGTCTCTTGGAACGCAAAAAAGCTTCGAATGCCCATCAAATTTCTTATCCTCAAGAAAGTTTAGCTGTACCTGTATCACCAGCACAACTGCACCAGTCGCCGGTTCCTGTGTACGAGCATCTGGAAAATGATCATTCGCCGATGAGCGAATGGCCTCCATATTATCCGCCAGAAGCTTATCCTACGTTTCCTCAAGAGGATGGCCTCCATCTTGAACGGCCTTTCCGTGAGCTAACTCCGGAAGTGCTAGATATCGCAGATCCCAACATTGCTCCGTTTCAGTTTTCGTCCTCGTCATTAAGTGCTGCCTTATCTGATCCTCCACGTCCTGCGCCTGCACTTCCTCCTGTTAGCATTGTTAACACACCCGATCTTGTTCCGCCAGCATCACTGAATGACTACGAGCGTCAACCTTCGTTATCACCTCTATCGCAATGTGACGGAATACCCGAAGTGAATGACATTTTAATGTCATTCGACAATCTCTCAAATCAACCTATGGACCAGCACGGAATGGAAATATCTATACCCTCCATATCATATGAACCTGATCACATGGATAATATGGGCTTCAACACCGCGGACTATGCTTCCTATTTCTCTGCTTCTCCCATTTCTATTTCTCCAGATATCACTCGAGTTTCGGATGCCTCTCAAAGTCTCTGGAAACCTCGCAACATGTGCGAAATTGAATTGGACAATTCCCCTTTCAGTGTTTTTGGGCTGCTGCACGATGGCCATGATTCATCATCAACAGCATCAACTCCATATATATCATCGCCTCTATCCCTAACCTCTAGTCCATACCCATTATCTGTGGTGGATTTACCCGTGGGCGAACAGCCTTCATCGAATTCTTTGCTTTTCTCACCTCCAATCGAACCACACGCTAATCTCGCCCCGAGACCGAAGAAAGCGACTTCGGTAAGGAAAAGATGCAAGGCATCCCTCAAGGCAGCTTCTGCCAGCAGGCTTTCATCAACACTATCTCTTCTTTGGAACGAGTTCGATACCCTCCCTTTTGTTATTCAATTATGCAGAGTATTGACCCTTTTTTTTAGTTCTAGTATCCGGCCTTACGCCTGCGGTCACGATGGGTGCTGGCCGACGCGTGAATTTTGTTTTGCTACTTCCGGTGAATTAGTGGAACACATCAAAGAACAACATCCAGAATGTCATTCTACAGGAAAGCCTTATCGGTGTGCTTTATCTGGTTGCGATAAATCCTGGAAGGTCAGTGATTATTTCAAAAATCTATCTGATGAAATGATTCTAAATCAATCAAAATACTAGTCGATAAATGGGCTTCAATATCATTTACAAATGTATCTTTTTGGCAACTTCTTTTTGCTAATGTATTTTTCAAAACTTACTGCTTCATCATAGTTCCATGTCGCATTTCACTTGTGCCATGTTTTCCAAGTTTTCCGCGCAGCAACCAACCTCGTCGGCTCAAAACACTCCTTCCTCGAGTACACTAGAATTTGACGACTTAGAGCCTGAACGCAAATTCACTTGTCCCCATCCTGGTTGTCTTAAAGCTTATCGTCAATCTAGTGGTCTGAGATATCACATCAAACATGTGTGTCGCTATCCTTTCTTCCTCCTTTGTCCTCATTTTTTTTCTGACAGGGCCATCCACCTGACATGCCTGCTCAACTTCCCATGGTCCCACCGATGTTGGAGCAGAAGATGTCCACAAAAATCAAGAAGCTGCGGCCAAAGCCATCGCCAGAATCGACCATTGTTTAGTTTCAAATCTGCTATATTTCCCTTTTTTGTAGTCCAAGCAAGTCATGTATATCACACAATTTCGGAAATTTATCTCGGTTTTTGTTTCATGCTATCATTTACCCACTCCCTTTTTCTTACCAACAGACGACCAACCCTATACTAATTTTACATGTGCTTGTCAATAGATTCACACAATAGTGCTGACTGCATTGCAATCCAAATCTTTCTATTTAGGTGCGGAGCCTGCTGAACTACTTTAGAATGTAAAACTACACGTTATAGGACCCATGTTGAATATTGTTCGATGTTTGATTACGGTTGACCGCCACCACCAAATTGATCGGCTCTAGGTAAAATGTCTGTTAGCATTCAATAAGGGGGGACAATCTCATTGGCGTACAGTTGTCGCATGGATGGATCTGTTAGAAGTTCGTCCATTGAAGGCATATCGCCCGATTGCATACGGTTCATCTGTCAAGTCGGGCGTCCTAGTCAGTAAATGATTATGGAATGTTTCATGAATAGGATTACCATATTTGCAACTGCAGGATTTTGCATTAAATTAGCCAAACCCCCATTCGCTGCCATCTGCTGGGCCATGGCCATTAATTGAGGATTATTCATCAAGCTGGCTATGTCTGGCATTCCGCCACCAGAGCCCATCCCCATGTTTCTCATCATATCGGCCATTCCACCAAGACCAGCACCAGGATCGGAACCAGAAACGGGAGTGCCACCAGGCGATCGTGAGCTCGATTCATTGAGCGAAGGTGCATCGTCGCTTGTGGCCCTTGCTTGAGCATTTTGGAGTCCAGATTTTAAACCGGCATTTCCAGGCTCAAGTTTGAGGCCTCGTTCGAAAGCACTCGCCGACGCTTTGAAGTCTCCCAGAGAATACTGCGCATGTCTAGAGAAGCGAAGTGAAAAAGAATTCAGACCTTCAGCGAACGCTGGAACGTACCCTAGCCTATGGTATGCTTTGACAAATTTTGGATCTACCGAGATAGCTTTCTCAGCGTCCCCTACAGCCGCAAGATGGTCACCTTTGCTGGAGTAAGCCGCAGCACGATTGGAGTAATAAACCGGGTTGGTAGGATCCAAGGAGACAGCTTTGTTGTAGGACTCAATGGCAGCGTCGTAGTCCTTACTTGACATTTGTGCATTTCCCGCTTGCTTGAATTTCTCGGCCTGCACCTTGTCATTAGCCGATGGACCGCTGGATTGCGATGAAGATCCAAGAGAAGATGGTTGCGGCTCAGAAGATACTTTGTCTCGAGTCTTAATAAATACATCGAATATACTTTGCAACGAAGCGGGCTTCACAGATAATGTCTGTGACTGTTCCTTGTTCGAAGGATCGACCCCAAATGCCTCCCCTATACATTGGACTGTCATATAACTTGGGATGAATGATCTAAACATCATTCACAGAGACTACAAACGCACTAGCGACCTCCAAGCCTTCTTGATCATCCGCTTTTACTGTTCCATCCTGAATAGACTGGTTCAGAAACTCAATTATTGAGTAGACGAGTCTCTGCTGCTTTTCGGACATGATGTGGACTGAAATAGTGCAAGTAAACAAGTGACAACAAGTTGAACCAATTCTTTGACTCAGGACTGACGCGTCTCTTGCACCAAGGCTTGCTAGTCATGTTTTTCTGTGCTATCTCAGGAGAAGCTCCCCAAGAACCCGTTGTATCTAAAAAATCTGGAAACATTTATGAACGACGCCTTATCCTCAAGTATATTAGCGAAAATGGGACTGATCCAATCACTGGCGACAAACTGGAAGAGTCAGACCTTGTTGCAGTAAAAGCATGTATGTAGCTACTCCACCAACCATATTTAACTGGCGTATCTAACATCTAACTGTCGCATCTTTTTTTCAGCTCCGAAAACAGCAGCTCCTCGTCCACCAACACACACATCTATCCCGGCCTTGCTCCATTTATTCCAAAATGAGTGGGACGCACTCGTTTTAGGCGCTCACACTCTTGAACAAAAATATAATGCAATGCGTCAAGAGCTCAGCCATGCTCTCTATGCTCAGGATGCAGCGAGCAGAGTTGTAGCACGTCTTCTACGTGAACGTGACGCAGCACGAGAGTGCGTTAACTTTTGCCCTTTTTCTCCTGCACACAAGGTTTTAACATTTATGATATAGGGCCCTTGCAAATGTTCAAGCAAGCATGGGCATCACACCTTCGGTCTCTGGCAGCACCGATGACGTCGAAATGTCCGAGAGTGGAGCCACGGATACTGGCCTTCCGCCCAACATAACGGCTCAAATTGACGAAACTCACCAAGCCTTGAGTTCTGCGCGTAAGAAGCGCAAACCTCCCCAGGGCTATACCAATACCGCCGACGTCAAAACCTTTGTGGCTACTCACACTATTCCTTCCCTCCACTCAGCGTCTCCTGCTGGAATCACCTCATTAGTTGTCTCTCGTGCTAACCCATCGCAGTTTTTGACAGGTGGAAACGATAAAGTCGTGCAACTCTACGATAAGAACACAGACAAAGTTCTTTCGTCATTAAAAGGTCACACCAAGAAAATCAATCATGTTGCTCTTCGCGAACTGCAGGGTGAAAACACACTCATTCTTTCGGCCGGTGCGGACAAAATCGCCAAAGTCTGGGCGCATGACACCTCCTCTGGAGAATACATTCCCAAATCCACAGTTCGCACTCATAAAGGCGAACTTACAGGTTTAGCTGTTCACCCAACGTCTACTATCTTCGCTCTCTCTTCTATCGACAAAACGTACTCTTTACATGACCTCACAACCTCTACCCAAATATTCCGGTCTGCGCCCTCGGATACAGCCTTCACTTCGCTAGCCATTCACCCAGACGGAACATTACTTGCCCTAGGCACACCGACATCGACCATACAAATATACGACGTTCGCACCGGCGTCATCGCTGCGTCCTTGGCCCCGCCAGACGTTTCGCCATTCACTGTAAACACTCTGGCATTCTCAGAAAATGGTTATCATCTGCTCGCACCTAATTCTCTCTCATCCCTTGCCATTTGGGATCTGCGAAAGCAAAAATCTACTCAGACCATTCCTCTGGGTGATGACTTCAAAATCCACAAGGTCGGCTATGATATAAGTGCGCAATTCTTAGGGGTTGCCGGTAGCCAAGGTGCTAGAATATTCGCACATAAATCATGGGAGGAGCTGCTTAGACTCAACGAAGGAGGTGAAATGTCTGACTTTGCTTTTGGGGAACAAGGCAAGGAGATTTGGGGTGCCACAGGAAGGGAGGTTCGGGTTTGGGGATTGCCTGCTGCATGACGTGCATAATCTTCATCTTAATTCTCTGCTCTGTACCTTGAAATTTGTTTATCTGTTGTATCCTCCCATATTGCGAGATATTTTCTTTTGCCTCACCACTGTTCGCTTCATTTTGAATCATGGTATGTCATTGTGGTCGATAAAATGTACGTGTATGTGCGTGCTATGTATGATGGCTGGAAAATACCCAAGATGATGAAGGACGTAAAGGGAATAATAGTAATAACAAACAAAATGAGAGGTGGACGGTCGAATCTACAATATTAATACAGTAGCATCGCAGATGTCACATTGGAGTCATGATCATATGTAAACGTGAGGTATATAAAAACTTATTTTTTATAGGTTTAATTCTTCAAGACCATGTTGAAGGTCCAACAATGCCGGAAGAAGGAAGGGACTTGAACGGTAGCCCCGTAGCATCGGCGGTGTTCGTCCATACACTGAATTTGGTCGTCAGATAATGTCTTCCTTAATGATGATGAAGAAAACTTACGTGTTGCCCCACCATACGAGCGAGATACCTCCGTTTTTCCACGCCTGTAACGCGAAAAATATCAAAAACATGGCAAGAATGACGCCACCGTCAAGTGCCGCAGACAAGATATAGTTGTAACGCATCCACCATCTGAAGTGGAAGCGGCGAATGCAATAATTGAATATGAAACCGCAGAGAACCCAAGATATGTAGTTGATTCCCGAAACTGGGGGCATGGCGCCAAGGCCAGCGAAGAAAATGGGAATGTTGACATATCGCCAGAAAGAGAGAGGGAAACGGCGAGCTAAGAAGTAGAAGGGGATGGGAGCAATCGCGCCAATTGGGAAAAACAAGAGAAGACCAGAGTATCTGGTCAGAGTTGGTCAGCATATGATCATTTGAAACGATGAAGACCAGCTTACGGTGCTCCTAAGCTGAACATACGTGACGGTCCAACTGCTCCCCAAACCACAGATGATGTCCCGAAGGTGATCGACCCGGGGCATGTAAATCCTTGCTTCTGATGCGGGGTGCAAATATCTTCGACATTTGCGAGCATCCAGTTTTGAATGACATTGACCCAGATGCAACCGACCACAGTAGAAATGATTTGGATTGAGAACATCATGCGGGGAGGAATCTTCATGTAATGACCAAGCTTCAAATCACCAGCAAAACTAACAGCCTGGTTGGCGGTGATGAGGGCAATTGTTTTGAAGAGGACGTTGGCAATGGGTTTCCCAGGAAGTATGTACCCAGCGATAAGCTCGTCCATAACTTGTGTGGGGATTTGCTGATTTGTGATCGCCTGAAGTATGGCGAGCGGAATGGCTATGATGGAAGATAGGATGACTCCAAAGACGGCAGCCCAGATTGGTAGTCGAGTAGGAACCATTTCAATGGAACCGCAGAAGAGAGCAAAGGCTACGATTCCAACAAGAGCATACCACCACATAGGAACCTCGCGGTAGGCTTGCATGAGACGAGAATGAACATCGCGTTCATCCTTTAAGCTGAGACGGAATCGTCGAGAAATGTCCTTGCGGAACCACACTGACGAAGGCATTAGCGTGGGAGGTTGTCTATTATGTATATAACTCACGGAATGTGTGAACGAGGACGGCCGGGAAAGACGCAAAGGCAATGCCATATCCCAGCGCTTGTGTTGCACTCAAGAATACAGGAGAGTATGCCACATACTTGGCATGATCAAAGATGCCGTCAGTGACGATAGTACTGGATTGATAAGGCTGTCCAGTATTGTCGAAAGCGAAAGTGGAAGAAATGGGGAAGTAGGCAAAGTTGTTCGAATTAGTGACTGAAATGAATGTATCATCAGTGTCTGAATAGGTTAACATAGCACAATACGCACAATAAAGAATGGGGGCGATTATCCAAAACATCAAGACAAACGCAATGCCTGTGTTCATTTGAGACCACCACTGAAAGCCAAAAGCTGAGTAAGGATTTTCAGTTGGCGAGGAAAAAAACAACATACCGGCGTAACAAGTGGACTACCGATAAAAGCAATCATAGACCAGTCGAAAGTCACAATGCTCATGCCCAAGCCTGTTACCGTTCCAAACAAGGCGTTCACAGCGAGGTTGTTTGGGGCAATCCAACAGACCCAATTGAACATGCTCAATGCTGTGAAAAGGTATCCGGGAACCCAGTACCAGATAAAACTGCAGGCCAGTGCAATGACAAAAAAGCGTTCGCGGCTAATGTGTCGGTCGGTCTTGCCATAGTTTTTGTGAAGGGTGTTGAACAGAGCTGCGTTGACCAAAGCCCCAGGCCAAATCATGCTCGAGGGCCAAACAACGAATTGTCGCAAAAGGCCGCCGAAGGCATATCCAACAGTTTGACTGCTGATTGCCAGGAGGACCTGGTAGCTGAGAGGGACCACTTGACCATAGAAGACACGCTGGGTCAGTACGACCTCAGTGGAGTAGGAGCCGATAGCAGTGATATTGGCCATGACTGTAATGCAGACGTGTTCCTTGATGTTAAAGGGGCCTGGGTTGAAAGACCAGACATAGCCAAAAGTTTTGAAGCGTTTAGATGGGAGTATCTTAGCGAGACCACGACCCAAGGGAAGACAAAGGAGTAGAGTAAGATTCCCGGTTATAAAAATGGCGGGTCCTATTCACGATTCAGTTCATACAAGTCAATACGACAGGAAAATGTACCCACTGCGCAGTGAAAAAATCTGGTTTAAACCAGACGACACGAGAACAAAGCATAAACCCAGAAACCACCTGAAAGGCCAAGGGTCAGTTCAGGCCGGGGGAGATAGGGCAAGAACATACACGCGGAAGGTGTTTACGGGCATCAGAGGGTCGTCGACACTCGACACTGATGCTCGCACTTCGGGATACGGAGATTCGCTAGTGTTCAAGTCAGAATAAAATTCAGTCACTATGCCCGAGACTCACTCGTCAAAATCGATTGCAGTAGAGTTTCTGGATTCAGCTCCTGAGATCGAATAGTCAAAGTGAGATTCGGCATCAGTTTCGGAGGCAGCATAAGCGTCTTTCTTGCTCTTCTTGTCCACTACTGACAAGAAGGAAGGGGGTCGGGACTGATTCAAGTCGTAGTTGGGATCGTTCAAGTGTTCCATGAGGAAGTCGACGTCTTCCGGGACATCGGGAACATGACGAGCTTGCAGATTGCGCAGGCTGATATGTTCGACAGAAGATGCATAATGAGGAGTTGGATAGGGACGAGCCTCTTCCAAGGTGGTCATTGCAATAATGGGATAGTAGTAAGAAGTGGGGGGTGGGGGGTTATCGGAGGAGGAGTAGCTATTATTCTTGGGGCATGAAGCTTTTGAGGCTCTACATCTGGGTTAGAACCTGATTTATCCAATTAAAGGTCCACAGGGATTGGATATGGAAGCAGACCGGAAAACAATTAGACAATAGAGTCTGACGTTTGATGCGTACTAGTCAGTAATCTTTTCTCATGGATCGTACTTCTGTCCACTCAAAGTCGAGCATCTAAAGTGAAGAGGCGATTTTGGAGGCGACTAGTATACAGTCTTTGTAAGTCCATGGTGGAAACTGAGGTGGAAGCTGGACGAAAAGCGCATTGAAATTCTGAAAACGAGGATTAGTGGCCAGGGTCCAGATAGGGCCGTACTTGCTATTGTTAGAATCGTTATTGTCTTTGACTCGGGGCGTTGGTCTTTTTGTTCTCATCGGGCCCATCAAATCTGATATGACCTGTATAAAGCATGAACCCATGACGTTTCAACAAGCGATAACAATTGATGACATCGGTATGTAGTCGGTAACTGAAAGAACGGCCGTAGTAATACCGGGCATGGCTTTTGTTCTGTTATATATACTATAACACAAAATTAGAATTCCCGAGGGAGGAATAGTAGAAAGTGCTGATTTCCAATCTAATATCTTATGCATGCGGCTGTGGCGCAATCGATGGCCATGGTCATAGCATGAAACTGCTTTATGAGTCAAGTTTATGTAAAGTGTGTCCATATGTCGGGTTCTGCCAGGCAGATAACCTGGCATGTCATTTGTTGTCGAGAGATTGTAATTCAGCAGTACCACTACTGACTTGGACAGCACCTGGAGCATATCCACTAGCTAAGCTGATATTCTCCGACATAATAATTCGCCAAATTACTTCTTCAGACGAAAATTTACGAAAATAGCTCGTGGCGCATTATGTGGGATGGATTGCGCCAAGATGGCGAGCTCAGTTCGCAGACTTTTATACTTGAATGAAGCAGAAAAAGCCCCTTACGTTCCTATAACTATTCGAGATATGTCTACGACGAGCACTATCGCAGAAGCATCGCAGTCGGCTGGCACTGAGCCGAGTCTGACTCTCCGACCAGTCCCTACCCATCAAGAATCGAAATACCGTTATGCTCACCTCCTTCCTCATTTCTCTTCTAATCGTTACCCTCCTCTGCTACCATTTGGGCATGTGGATCCCGGTTCGCGGGCACTTTCTCATGATAACCCTCGTGCTTTCCTTGACAACGCAACCAGCGTCCGCGAGCTTACTCCATACCTTGGTACTGAGGTAACTGGCGTTAATATAGCTGAACTTGACAGTGCGGGACGCGATCAGTTGGCTTTGGAGGTATACTCATCGTCACAGGACCATCTATAGTTTTGATCAAGTCCACTATAGGTTGCTAAAAGAGGTTTGGTTGTTTTCAAAGACCAGCAGGACTTTATAGATCGAGGCCCTGACTTTTACCTTGAATGGGGAAGGCATTTTGGTCGGTAAGTTGGTTTTCAATGCTCCATGCACAAAGCCTCACAAAACTTCAGACTCCATATACACCCTACGTCGGGGCATCCTGCCGGATATCCGGAAATTCATCTTGTGTACAGGTTTGTAGACCTTATATTACTAACGACACAGGCTTACTAGTCACTGCAACATTAGGGACTTGAATTCCTCTTTCAATTTCGAATTAGATGAATCCATTACTTCAACTCTCTGGCATTCGGATGTCTCTTACGAGCTGCAACCTCCAGGTCTTACTACTTTCTTCCTTCTCGCGCAACCGAAGACGGGTGGTGACACTCTCTTCACGTCGCAGGTGGCTGCCTTGAAAAGGCTTTCCCCTCAATATATGGCCTTCCTGCGTACACTTAAAGCAGTTCACTCTGGCGTCGAGCAAGCAGAGTTCTCTCGGGCTGGCCGTCGCGGTGGTACGGTTCGAAGGGAACCCATAGAAAATGTTCATCCAGTCATCCGGAAGCACCCTGTGACTGGCGAAGAAGCCCTTTACGTGAACAGACAATTCACCCGTCGGATTGTTGGTCTCAAACGTGAAGAATCAGGCAAGTATCGTGTCGTAGTGATCCCAAGCTCCAGTGCCAGTATAGTAACTGACTGAATTTTGGTTAGAATCAATCTTGAGATTGTTGTACGACCATATCGACAAGAGCTCTGACAACCAAGCCCGTGTCAAGTGGGAACCTAACACAGTTGTTGTGTGGGATAACAGAATTACTGCTCATGTACATCGCGAATATTTTTCTATGAATTTTAATTCTCATTTCTCCCCCCCATTTCTTTTGTTTTATGCAGTCCGCAATCGTCGACTTCAAAGAAAGGGGAGAAGCCCGCCATGGCGCCCGGATCACTCCTCAGGCGGAGCGCCCAATTCCCGCGCTCGAGGGTCTCGATCTTTCGGCAAAATAACTGCTTTAGCTCTCCTGGACCATGGAGGTATAATTGCTCAGGAGGCTATATTATAAGTTGTTCACAAGATGCGGTGCAGCTGGTTTGAAGACATATCATTGCTTATCAATAGATCTGGTACTTCAAGTTCAAACACATAAAGAATATCATACGGACAATGCAACTGAATTCTTTACATGACAAATGGGGAAGTGCCATGCTGACTTGGCCTGCATTTCAAGCCATAAAATATACTGGGCAACCAGGGCATAGTGATACTAGTGCCTCAGGCTAAGATGTCACAATATGATTGAAGTATAAAAATCAAAAATTCAAATGAGGCCATGGCATGTGGCTTGAAGATTGAATGGGCCACATTTTGTGACAACCAACTCCTTTCTTGTCAACCACCAATGCCTGTCCAGTGCCTCTGCATGTCTCACTTCTCTCCCACTCAACCCTAAAATCCCGACCCTTGTTGACATTGCAGATGCAATTGAATACAACAGGAAAATACATATTAGTTGAAGAGTGCCTTTTCACAAATCACTGAGTGACACTGACACATTAGGTGATTTTTGTTTTCCTCTTGCATCAGCAAACTGGGGATCAGCTTACCAGTGCCAGACAGGAGGATATACGTACAGCAACACACTCACCAAATGCAGAATTCAGGATATGTGACACACCTGTACTTCAGCTGCCTGCTGGCAGTCGGAGTTTTAACTACCTAACTGCCAACCCAAGAGTGCGCTACCATGTGAAAAAGACCTAGACCCCTAACCTGTTAGGGGACGTTCCACTTCATCCAATGTTTCTTCTGATAGATGCTGTTAAGCTCGGAATTTGGATGGAGATGTCGGGTCCGAAGTCGTGCGAGGCGTTGGCTTCAACTTGTTGGTTGCGCCGCTCTCTTGCTGGATGCCTCGAATTTCGGAGGTCCGGACAGAGTAGGAGAGTCCGGAGTCGAGCCAAGAAGAAGCTTAAGAAAGACAAGAGCTGTTACAATTTTTATTCCTTCACACACTCTTTTTCTTTGAACTATACTTTGGATCTTATCTTATAGGAACAACGATCTCTTGATCTCTTGATCATATCTTTTGATCATATCTTTTGATCATATCTTTTGATCATATCTCTTGATCATATCTCTTGATCATATCTTATCTGACAGATGATCTTATCTAACAGATGATCTTATGTTTCCTTACATTTCTTCGACATGTGCTAGACGCATACTTTGGATATTACTTACATGCTTTAGACATGTGTTACACATGGCTTACGCCCGCCATTCATTTCCGATGCTGCACATCTCATGCTTGCAGCATGTTTTACTTATGACTTACGCATGTTCGCCTTACTGCTTACATGCTTACTTTACTATATAAACCTAGCATAGACAATTGTACTCTTTAGACAATCTTTATTAGCAATAATATTGAAGTTAGCCATCTGCTTTATCCTCTACACTCTCAAACCTTTAGACAATACTTGACCTTTACCGGTTAAGCACTCTTTAGGCTCAGCTTTTAAGGACCCAGATGCAGAACTGACTGTTACAATCACAACTGTAAAGTCTGAATTGTTCGAAGTTGTAACAGTACTGTCTTTCTTCTTGATGAAAAAGACCGGAGATGCCATTGGAGATTTAGACAGACGGATCCGACCTGTTTCCAAGTTTTCCTTGAGGAATTGATCGAGCTCCTTCTGCTCCATCGGAGCCAATGGATAAACCTTGCAATTAGAGGCCTTCTCTCCAGGGATCAGCTAGACTGCATGATCCCATTTCTTGGATTCTGGTAGGGCATCAAAAGACTCTTTGGAAAAGATGCTGTCAAACTCCTTCAGGTACTCCAGAACAGACCATCTGGAGGGGGCGGAAGCTTCAGAGTTACCTTTGAATGCTTCAGCTAAGTGCTGAGAAACACTGGAAGTGGCTCGGATCTCCGCAGGTGCTGGAACAAGGCCAATTGCAAAGATGCGATCTCCTGGTTCAATGGGTTCTTCAGCTTCCTCAGGCTCTTCATCTTCAGAGTCTGTGTGGAGTTCCGGTACAGGCCCATTGGAGACAGCTTCTGTCCATCAGATTTTGGCTTTCCGAGCGATTCTCTCCACTCGAGCTTCATCTCTACATCCAGAGCAGCATCGGGGTGGACATCTGGACATCTTGACTTCTCCAGTCACCTAATCAATTTCCGGATTGTGCTTTCGTAGCCAAGAGTGTCCAAGGATGAGCTTCTGCTTGCCTAAGCCAGTAACAACAAATAGTGTCCGTTCCGAGTGATTCCGATATCTCAAGATGAGATCCACCACCTCAGTGATGGAACCAGCCTCATTCAGAGTTCCGTTGACATTGTAAAACGGGATGGGTTTGGAGAGCTTCCGAGTATGGAGCCGGTTGCTCTTGGCATAGTGGCGGTCGATGAACTCTCCGGTGGCTCTGCTGTCCATGAAAGAGCTGATGGACTTCACTTCTCCTGTATCAGTGGTTTCAAGCTCAACCTTCAGTTTGAGGGAGGTTGAACCTCTTCCGCCGAAGCAATGACAAGTTTGGATGGGAGTCGTCGTTCCCATTTTGGGCGCCTATTCCGAACTATCTCCGTTGGAGTGACAATCGGATTTTCGGATATGGAATTTTGCATGTCTATAGATGGTTCAACTGTTTCATTAAGGGAACATGTAGGTAAAACAGAAAAACAATTGTGGTATGACAATGAGGGTGTGCTGTTCACTCACTGCGACGGGAAAAATCCTGCTCCTCAACCTCTGCTGTGGGCTCCAGGTGTTTCGCATCGAGTTCCACAAGGCGATCCTCTAAGTAGGTCTGGAGGTCGTCTATACTTAATTCTCCGATGTCAAATCAGGTGGGACAGTCAGGAGCTTTGTGTCCTGCCTTTCCGCATCGGTAGCAAGAAAACAGAAGTGGCTGCGTCTTCCAACTGGCATCAATATCCATCGGAACAGGGTTTCCGGGGGTCGGAGCGTGTTGATGATTCGCGCTCCTTCTGATCTTTTCGCCTCGTCTTTTCTTAACGTACATTATCATTTTATCTGCGTGATTACAGCGTAATATTGTGCTTAATGAAGCGTGAGAGGTGTTCAAACGTCACCAATTGCGAGGCGTTCTCGGAATGAGCTAGAGCGTCCACCCGTCAAGGAACTGCTTGTATAAACGTCGACCTAGGGTCACTAGCTCCAGCCATCAATATGATTCTTGGTAATCTGCCAGTAGCTTTGGTCAATTGAGAAATGGGGTAGATGTGTCATTGGTACGGGTGATTGGAAGAGGAAGGGTGTTCGTAACAGAGCAAATGCCAAATACTATATCGAAAGTTCGTTCTGCTTCAAGAATCAAAACCAATCTCGGTCCTGAAGAAGATGAGTAGTGACGATGCGTCAAGTAAAGCAGCTTTAGTCTCCAACCTATTCGTCTGGTCCGGTGAAGTATGACAACTCAAGGAGTAACCAGAGAGAGCCGTAGAAATAAATAGAATAGATGCATGACTTTCAATTAAGATACATTCCATGTTGCCTCATAATTTCCACAATCCAAATGTTAGGTTGACTGGGCCAAGTGCGGATAGAACGTTCACAAAGCTCTGGCATGCAACCTGACTGGATGTCGGTCTACGGTTCCACCCAACCCAACCCATCGTTTTATATGAATCGAAGTCTAATATCTGTGAGATGTTTTTCTGGAAGCCCACGGTGCTCTGCACAGAAACCTCTGACAGCTTTGTTTGCGCATAAAAACAACCCTGAAATCTATCGTCCATGTGTATAGTTGACGGACCAACATTATTTTGGACTTGAAGTTGGAAAGGAGAAGGCGGCGAAGCTTTTTCATAAGCAACATCGAGTTGGAGAGGCCCATTGAAGTTATTGACTTGGGCAACGAAAACGGGAGATAAAGACGGAATTGACGTTGTTAGAGGAGCGTTCAGAGTTATACTGGCGTTGATCGCACTGACAAATTATTGAGATGGGTGTTTGTACTTGCCCAGTGATCGGATCCTCACCTGTCTCCTGTGCCCAAGCGCAAGACGGTTGGTAAGGTTTGACCGGGCCTTGGTGATAACGTGACATTGGTGATTATTGGACTGGAAGAATAGGGTAACGTAAGAAAATGAAAAAGGTTTTTTTTTCCTGTAGATACCTCCTGATAGAATCCAAGGCCAGCGACTCTGTAACATTGAAACTACCCTGAATGGATGCCAGAATATTTGTCACCGAGATTCGCAAAGCCCGCAGAGACTTAAATAAAGTGATTCAGTTGTTTTGTATTTCGTATGGGCCTTGAAATGAAATCAGGTACCCTGCAATATATGGGGCGCAATGAACCTTGCAGGGTGAAGTGGTCGAAACTGAGATATTGACGAAGATCACCATAAGTTTGCGAAAACATTGGCAAGTAAGTAGCAAAGTTGTCGATTTTCGAGTTGACCAGAGGCAGGACGACACTTATATTGAAAGCCAAATTACCATCACCAATATTGCTTGGAATCTGCGGTCGGAATCAATCTCATAGTTAAAAAGAATAAGGAAAAATGGATTACGTATATGGAAAGACCTCTATCATTTCCCTCCTCACTGAAACATACCTTCGTCTGGTTTTGAATATATATGCTTGACGATTGCATTTCAACCGTGAACAAGACGGATGATTCATTAGAGTCACTGTTCATTGATACTGACAAAGCGCCGTTTAGCTGGTTCGGTTTGATCAAATTATGGGTAGCGTTTGAGCGAATCATCATGAGACCCGTTGGAGGGAGTTGAAAGGAGGTCCTAGGTTTAAGAAACTGATAAGCAGCTTGGATGAAAGAGTGGACAATGATTTTACACTACGGAATTGGGAACATTCGAATCCAGTCGCCAATTATTACAGGTCATCTTCGCGCTGGAAGACGTCATTCCTGCTATGGCCAATTTGTACGGTGTCAGTTGGTTGGTATCGTAGATGAGCTCTAGCGGCTTGTTTGGGTAAGGGCCAGGACCATAATGGTTATCATCCTTAGATTTCTGGGCATATAAAGTGAAGTAGTTCTTAGGGTGCGTCTCATCAAAGGAGGAAAGGACTCGCCAGAACAATGATTGGAACTGCAATGGTGAGTGTGAGGAAGATGTATATGCCAAGAGCATACAAAGCGACTCTCCAAGTTTTGGCATCGAGCTTGAAAAGCTTGAATTTTGATGAAGGTGTAATTACTTTGCGGTGTTGAGCTTCTGAAGTATCATAGTCCGGTAGGGGGGAGATTGAACGAGTGTATGCCGCTTGGGGATGTCGGAGGGTGAGACCGTTAAATTTATCATCTTTTGTCCGTTCTGCCACCTGGTCAAGGATGATCATGATGGACTTCTGGTCATTGGTGGACGCAAGAGTATAGAAGAAAATAAACGAAAGGTTTGGTTGTTTTACAACAGGTCGTGGCTGTTGATAGGGAATAGGACGGCGTTTATTTATGTAAGCTTTCGTTCCAGGTATAAGTAGCTTAAGTTAAGTATAATACATATCATCTCTAAAGTTCACCATAGGATGAACCCGACAGTCCCTGGTCCTTCCCCGATGGTCGAAATGTCGATAACACAGCATTTAATGCTTGTCCTAGAATACTGAAAACCTGAGTGACATTCTCTCTAATGCTTTCCTTGCAATTCCGCATGAGGGTTATCGAATGTGCGCATGCTGAATCAAAAACGGTTCTCGAATAATCTTCATTAGCCGATGGTGAAATTTTTGGCTAGCAAAAATACAATCAGAAGAGATAAAGGTGGAAGGAAAGGCAAGCTACTGACGTCAGGATGTGTCATCTTCTCAGTTTCGGCGACGATTGTCTGTGTATCTGAGGAATCTAGGTTCCGCCACATACGCCGGAAATCTTCAACGGCCTTGAGGCTTTCACTGAATCTGAAGACAGTGTTGATCAGCGCAACAACTTCTGAGCGGTGCAGCAAATCGTGGTTCGTTTGAGGACTGAGATGATCGATAAGTTAAATATAGATGGGTAAATTCAAAGAAGGCGAACTGCTAACTTGAGTGCCATTTCATCCAGTTCAAATAGGACCTTCAGGGCTGTGGCTATACCAGTTGTTTGCACCTTACCCCAAAGACGACATTTATCGCAGCCAACACAATCCATAATGCGGGAAATATTCCTGAAATGTGTTTTGAACTCTTCTTTCAAGATCTATTCATGTGTAAATTTTAGTGGGAGTAAAATACGGATGGCAAGGTCAAACTTGCATTGGCATTTTCTCCACGGAACAAAACAGTTTCGTCAAACTTGCCAACATTCCGTGCAATGTCAATAACCTTAGACAATGTCTGTAAAGTCTCCACATCATCCTCATGTTTCCCGGTTGAACAGTAATCAAACGCCGAAAGATATGGACCAAGCCGGGCCACTGCGCGAAGCAGTAAGATTGTGTCGAAATAGATGTACTGAAGACGCTCAGGATGTGACGCCACACGGTTGATGAAGCATTTAAGATTAGGACTCTGAATAAAGGTAAACGGTGAATGTGATGTTTGGTTCAACGACGTACCCATTCGCCAGTAGATTGATCCAGATAATCATGGCATATGTGTGTAGAAATTGATGCATGTAAGCCTATCAAATCAATAAGCAGTAGGACTTCCGTGTAACAAGAAGTTTTGCACCAGATATCACCTTATAGTAAACACGTTTTTCAAGACAGTGTGGGTCTGAATCATGACCGTCACCATGAAGAATTTCTATCATGGTATCGGCTAACGAAACTGCCGCTGGAGCCTTTCCACTCATGAGATTGAGTTCTGACAAGCCAAAGCAGTTTTCTTCATATATAGATCGCCACACACGGTGAGCGTCTTTGCCGGAATAACCTGTATACCGCTCCGGCACAAGAGTGAGATCAAAGTAATCCCCCTCTACATGATGTTAAACAGGTATATGAGAGGAAAAACTGATTGGACTTGCCCGTATTATCATCAAGGAAGCAGAAATCAGAGTCGCGGTAGTAACATCCGGGTAAGGAGTGACGCTGGAAAAATGAGATCAGGATTTGGTATGTTTGAAGAAGAAAAGCCACACCTTGTCAATTGAAGAGGGGTCTACTTGGCTCAACACTTTTGCACGCCATTTCTCTGGGACATCGCTCTGTAAATTTGGAGTAAGTGAAGATATGATGGAATTGATTGAAATTCTTACTTCATCCAAGGAAGTGATTGCACATCCAATATCACTACATGAGCCATGGTCTGGCCAGAATGGACACTCCCGGTATAAGTCTACCTAAATATTAATATATATAAGTGAATATGCAAGTACGGCGGAGATGAAGGCCCACCTGAAAGTATCTGAAGAAAGGCATGTGGACCAGATCGGATAGATTGCCAAATAGTTCATCGTTGACGCTCTCCATAGTTTCATAGTCGCATCGCGTGGTCTCGATTGGGCCTGTGAGCTGCAAGTACATACCTGAATTGGGTGGGTGCAAGGAACACGAAAGGTACCTACAACAGAGTTTTGGCAAGCGGTTTGCTGCTTAGCCGGTTCATGTTCCAAAACATTGTGAAGTTGGTCTTTGCGAATCAAAGAATCGGAAAAGAAGGACTGGGTTGCATGAACAGGCCAACCAAAGGCATTTAGAATCAAGATAAGTTCCAAGGAACGACAGATGATCATGGTATGGGGATGGAAGCATTTTCCACGTGTAAGTATTACATATGTATTGCCACGTATAAATTGAACTACTCTTAGCTTTAACATTTAATCATTACTTTTAGGTTCCATTTTCCGTCAAGGCTTCTCGTTTTCCGGACACCCGTATCCTAACCATGGCTCTATCAGCAGCTGACCTCCAGGTTGGCGCCTAATCTTTTTATAATACTGTAACTTCTTACATATAATATAGAGGAGACATGAGCTCGAGGGGGCACCAGATCCTTTCCCGTCTCTGTCTCAACCTGCTCAACCTATTTCTGCACAGTCTACGCTACCACACACTCTTCCAGGCTTGGATACCACCTCTGAAGCAGCTTTTCCCTCGCTTGTTTCCGCTGCTCCAACTGTCAATGCCAACTCGGTCTGGGGATCGGCTGCGGGCCCTCGTATTAAACCCACCGTTAACAAGGCACCAGTCTTTACCGACTCCTTTACTTTGTCGTCCATTGATTTGAGCAACGCTGGCAAGGATGGCAAATCAGCTACACTAGGAGAAGTTATTAAGCAGGTCATTGCCAAGTACAAGGTCAAGATAGAAGCCAGCGCGAACCAAAAGGCTCTTCAAACTACCTTCCATGTCAAGGCAGAGTCACAAAAGGAGCTCGACAAGGCCAAGCGTAGTCTCTTGGCTCTGTTGAGTCCAATCGTAAGTAGTACACTGTTTTGTACCTCAATACGATATAAGTTGACAACTTTGAATTAGGTTACTCTTGTCATTCATGCACCCGCGTCAACTATCGGCTCAATCATTGGTCCTAAAGGTACAGTCCATTCATGCCCTTTTATTGAATCGCTTCTGATGATCTTTTCTTAGGTGCCACGTTGAAGCAAATCCGTGATCAAACAAGTGTCAGAGTGGATATTCCCAAGAGAAACACGACGGTGTTGAACGGCAATGGTCATATAAATGAAGGACTGAAAACATCACCCTCCCACGAAGACGATGACGAGGAGCCGACCATCCCAGTCACCCTCACAGGACCTCAGCCCTTGGCATATGAAGCACAGGCAATGTTGAACCAGATCATCTCGTCCAAGACTGCCAAGATCACCCAGCGCGTTCGCAATATACCAGCCCATATCCTTCCTTTCGTCGTTACTCGCAGAGCCATGTTCATGGCAGCTGCTAACGATGCTAACGAAGGTGATGCCATCGCCTCGAATCCAGATGACAGGGCCTTGTTCATGGCAGCTACTAGAGATAGTACTGTTAATTTGGCCTTGAATTCCGGTGCTCGCGAAATCACTATAAGCGGCGATCGTCAGGCTGTCATTCGTGTGGTGGAAAAGATCAAACAGACAATTGAAGGTTTCGAAACAACTCTTACTTCGGTTAAAATATCACTGCCCAAGCGCCAACATCGGCTTTTGACTGGCCCAAATGCCGAGGCTGTGTTGAAAAAAAGCAGTTGCTCTGTTCTTGTCGGCAATGCCGATGAACTTAGCGATGATGTCATTGTATGGGGTCAGGTCTCTGATCTACCTACTGGTCTTGCTGCGGTCATGGAACAAGCTAATTCAAAATACATTCACCAATTGACCCTCCCCGGCCCCGTCAACCTTTCTAAGCAGCTCGCGTCCTATATGAACCGTGTTCAATATGCGAAGACCATGAACGTAAGCCACCCTAACGTTGAGGTTTTCCTCCCTTCCCCCGACGCGCAATCTCCAACTTTAAACCTCGATTTGGTTGGAGACAAGCCAGCAGTTGATGCTGTCGTTAAACAGGCCTCTGAGTTGATTGGTAAATTAATTGGTGCGACTAGAGATATCTCTATTGACTGGCTTTTGCATCGGGTAATCACCGGAAAGAACTCAAAAAAGTGTGTTTCTCTCGCTACAGCTATTTTTTGCCTTTGAGAGGTTAACAACGTACAGGTTGAAGCAATTTCATGAAGCTCACAACATCCTTGTGTTTTTCCCTATCGAATCTTCGGAGTCTTCCCAAGTACTTTTGGTTTATGATCCCTTGTCTTCTGCTGCTTCTTTGTCTCCCGATGAGAAAAAGAAACACCTGGACAATGTGGAGACAGAGATCTTGAAACTGGCTAAGGATGCGGCTGACGTGAAAACCGAGGTTGTATCTGTTGAGAAACGCTGGCATGATGCAGTTGTCGGCAAAGGTGGTACTACTCTGAACGCGTAAGTCGAAGTTGGTTTCAAACGAACACACCATGTGTTAAGGTCAGGCTTAGGATCATCGGGGAAGATACTACTCTTTCCATCAAGGTTGGAGCTGAAGCTGCGGATTCAACAACTCAAGACGTTATTGTTGTACGCGGAGTCGGTGCCGATGTTGACAGGGCTGTGAAAGAAATTCGCAAGATTGTCGAAGATGCGAAGAATGACGAGATTGTCAACAGTCATGCAAGTTTATAATAGTGTCCAACATCCTTGATATCTTACAGTGCTGTTTTGCAGTCAACGGAATTTGACATCGAGAAGGAGTATGTTGGTCGGGTGGTTGGTGCTCAAGGTGCAGGTGTTAACAAACTTCGAGATCAACTGGGTGTCAAAGTTGATGTCTCTGACGATGTCGACGAAAGAGAGAAAGAGGGCAACAAGAAGAAGAAGGTCACTCACCAAAAATCCAGAGTCAAGGTACTTTCCATGCTTTGAATATGCTTCTTCATCGATGTTCTTACCTAAGAATAGATTACTGGACGAAAAGAGAACGTCGAAGAAGCTAAGAAGCGAATCCTAACCCAAGTGGAACGCCTTGTAAGTTTCTTGCGGAAATATGTCAATCTTCGCTGAACGTGTATCAGGCGGACGAAACTTCTGAGATACTCAAAATTGCTGCCCAATACCACTCCTCTCTTATTGGCCAGAATGGAAAATATGCCATTCGCCTTGAAGAAAAATACTCGGTCAAGATCACATTCCCTCGTCAATCGTCTGAGAATGGCGAAGCCAAAACCAGGGAACAACTTAAACCTGATGAAGTCCTGGTTAAAGGCGGCAAGAAAGGTGTTGCTGGCGCTAAATCTGAGCTCCTCGATGTCAGTCGTCTACCTCTCAGTATGTTATTCATTCATGAAACTCACTTCCCACTAGGCCTTGGAGTTTGAGAAAGAATCCAACAATATTCTCAAGTTCACTGTTCCAACTCGTTCGGTCGCACGTATCCTCGGCAGGGGTGGTCTATCTATTAATGAGATCAAGGCTAACACGGACGCTCAGATTGACGTTGACAAATCTACCGAAGACGGCGGCGCGACAACTCTTATCACTGTTCGGGGCACGAAGCAGGCTGTGGCTGCTGCTAAAGCTGCTATTCTTCAAATCTCGGACCAAGTTACAGACGAAACATCAGATTCGGTGGTTGTAGAGAGCAAGTTCCACCGCAACATCATTGGTGCAGGTGGACAAGGCCTCAAAGAACTCATTAGTCGCTGCGGTGGGCCGTCGGATTCCAAGTTACAAGCAGGCTTGATCAGATTGTATGTCCCCGTTAGTAGCATCGATTTTGCTCAGCTGACTTATCATAATGTAGCCCTCGTCAAGGGGAACCCTCCGATGATGTTCGTCTTCGAGGGGATCCCAAAGTCGTCGCCAAACTGAAGGCCGAATTGGAGCAAATCGTTGCCACCTTGCGCGATCGTATCATTTTGGCTGTTGACGTTCCAGTTGCCCAGCATCGTGCATTGATCGGCCGTGGCGGTCAACATTTGAACGACATGCAGAACAAATACAATGTTCAGATTCAAATTCCTGGTTCTCGCTCCTATAATCAAGTGGGAGAACCCGAGAACCTCTCTGATTTTGCTGGCGTTGATGCTTCTAACCTTGTCAAAGTGTCCGGACCCCGTGCTGCTTGTGAGAAAGTGATCGCAGAACTTAACAAGGTACGACAATCTGCCAGCATGATTCTTTTGTATCACTCACTGATTTCATATATACAGGGCAACGTCAGGTCACAAGCCACTGAAGGTGTCACCAGCACGATTACGGTTCCCTTGAAATATCATCACAACATTTCGCAGCAAGGTAGTTTCTTCAGGACCCTCAGATCTTTCGGTGTACACGTGGATCACTCGGCTCAACCTTCTCAGTCTGCAATCCCCGTGCGCCCTGCGCCGTCGGCACGTATTGATGATACAGGTGCAGACACGAACGGCGTAGAATGGGAGCTTATTCTCAATTATCAAGATTCGGAAGAGGATGATTCTATCTGGACATTGAAAGGCCGTGATCAGGCCGGTCTGGACAAGGCGGAGAACCTCATCAAGGAAGCCATTGAGAATGCTGTTCATATGTCTCACGTTGGCTTCCTTACTTTGGCCGATAGGACAATGTTCCCTAGAATCGTTGGTACTAAAGGCGCCAATGTTGCCCGCCTTCGTAATGAGACTGGTGCTGACATCACTGTCAGCCGGGAAAACAACACTATCGTCATTATCGGTGTGTTCAATTTATTTATTTTTTCGTATAGGCAATCAGCTCATCCTGAATGTTATCACTGTAGGTGCGGAAAATGAAGTCATCACTGCAAAAGATGCCATCCTCCGCATGGCGTCGAACTCTAGTCGTTCACGTCGTCACGACTGATTTTTCATAAGTACCAAGCAAGTACTAAGTCGACTTTGATCCGTACTCAAATCTATTATGACAATGCTATTTCGGTTTGGTGTTAGTCTAAGTATGATCCATATCCCAATCTGACAGACATTTGTGGGCTTTTTCTTGAGCTCAGTCCAGGAGCCTGGCCTCATGCAAATTCCCAAGGGGTTTATACTATCATTTGTTCAGCTTATTTTGAAAATTTCAGGAGTTTGAAAATCACGTTTTTATCATTCTTCATCCTCCCAGGGTGCTATTCTGGGAGTATAAAAAAATTCAGTGAAGAACTATGAATAGACGGATATTCGACTTTTTGAACACTTGGAAAAGCTCCGATTTCATCTGTACTTAAATTTCAAAGGAAAAAGTAGATATTCAGGTAAACACGGAAAGAGACACATTCTGAAATTTTTTGTCCGAATTAGTGAGTGGTTGTTGAGAACAACGCTGACAGTCTACGAAAAAGTTTTCAAACTCCTGAACTGACCTAATAAATAAATGACAATCGATTTGTAATATATAAGAGCTATACACCTAGAATAGGAAATATTTACTATTTTCAAACCTAACCCTGATCCGGATTACTTAATCCCGCTGCTGATCCTCCACGGACCTCCAGGGACCGCAGAAGGACTGTGGCACATAATTGCGCAATTTATCGTCATGTTCCTTCAGATATCAAGGGCTCCCAAGCTCCTTCCCCTTTCTCATTTTCTATCACAATGGCTAACCCTCCTCATGGCGGCGTCTTGAAAGTATGAAACAACAAAATTGCGTCAAACTGCGTCGATCCAACTGACATAACTCATCTGATATAGGACCTCCTTGCCAGGGATGAGGTGATTTCCCCCGCGCTTTCAGAGGAAGCTCTTTCTTTACCAGATATCGAACTGACGGAGGTATAATAATTCACTCATTTTATGACCATAACCTTCTGACAGCAGACAGCGTCAATTATGCGACCTTGAGCTCATTATGAATGGGGGTTTTAGTCCTCTGGAAGGTTTTCTAAATGAAGACGACTACAGAAGGTAATGTCATATGTACTAAGTTAAGTCCACGTACCTGACCACAATCTCCAGTGTTGTTAGGCATTTGAGATTATCGAATGGCATCCTTTTTCCTATCCCAGTCACACTAGATGTTTCTCACGTAGATATCGACCGCCTATCCATAGCGCCAGGCAGACGCCTGGTGTTGCGGGACCCCCGTGATGAAGAGGCACTTGCAATCATCACTGGTAAGCGTCTGTTGTGCCAGGTCGAAAATGGGATCTGACCATTTGTCATCCAGTTGAGGATGTTTATAAACCAGATCTCGTAGAGGAAGCTATCGAGGTGTTTGGTGCCGACGACCCTGCCCATCCGTCCGTTGCTTATCTTCGAAGCCGTGTTCAAGCCTTCTACATTGGCGGAAAAGTGCAGGCAATAAAAGCGCCCACTCACTTTGACTACGTAGCGCTTCGATGTGAAATTTCTTTCTCCAGCTGCTTATTTCTATCTTTAGACTGATTTTTCATCCAGATACACCTTCCGAACTGCGCGCCCAATTCAAGAAACTTTCTTGGAGAAAAGTGGTTGCTTTCCAAACCCGGAATCCCATGCATCGTGCACACCGTGAGCTCACAGTTCGAGCAGCTCGTCAACGACAAGCGGTATGCTCCTTTTCCTCACAAAGAGCTATTTCTCAACCAATCACTAAACTCAGAACATTTTGATTCACCCTGTCGTTGGGCTTACAAAACCGGGCGACGTGGATCACTACACTCGAGTGCGTGTATATGAGGCTATCATGCAAAAATATCCAAATGGAATGGGTCAACTCGCGCTTCTACCTCTTGCCATGCGAATGGCAGGGCCAAGAGAAGCTGTCTGGCATGCGATAATTCGCAAAAATTATGGAGCCACGCACTTCATTGTTGGCCGGGACCATGCCGGGCCTGGCAAAAATTCACGAGGAAGAGACTTCTACGGACCATACGACGCTCAAGACCTTGTCATAAAGTATCATGATGACCTACAAATCGAAATGGTTCCTTTCCAGCAAATGACATATCTTCCTTCTACAGACGAATATCAGCCCATAGACGAGGTACCGAAAGGGGTCCAAACCCTTGATATATCAGGGACTGAACTAAGGAAACGATTGCGAACAGGTGCTCCCATCCCAGATTGGTTCAGTTACGAGTGCGTTTACTCTGTGGATTAGCTTATATGTCTTACTGATGGTCATGCAGCGCTGTTGTCAAGGTGCTGCGAGAAAGCTATCCTGCTCGAAACAAGCAGGGGTTCGTCGTGTTCGTGATTGGCCTGCACAACAGCGGAAAAGATGTTATTGCAAAGGCTCTGCAAGTGATACTCCATCAACAAGGTGGCAGAAGTGTTTCATTGCTTCTGGGCGAGACGATAGGGCAGGAATTGTCACAAGGTATTTCTTATTGTTGTTTCATCAACGATAGTCATCATGTACCGACCATTTGCTCGTTTAGATCTGAATTCGTCACCGAACGACCGACATGAAGGTGTTTATCGCATCGCGTCAGTATCAGCCGAGCTTACTCGAGCCGGTGCGGCGGTCATTGCAGCTCCCATTGCGCCACAAGAGCGATCACGACAACTTGCACGCGATACGATAATGCAGTCCGGAGGCTCTGGCGCCAATTTCTTTCTTATTCACGTTGCTACGCCCTTGGATCATTGCGAGAAGGTAGACCGTCGAGGCCTTTACGCTCGGGCTCGTCAAGGAAAAATCAAAGGATTTGTTGGTATCGATGAGCCATACGAGTCACCTGAGAGCGCAGACTTGACAGTTGATGTTACCCAGCAAAGTATTTCGGAAATAGTCCATAGTAAGTTTTGTTGCATCACTGGACGTTCACCACATTAACAAGCGGCTTCTTATCATTAGGTATAATCCTTCTTTTAGAAACAAATTCTTTGTTGTAGAGAATATCGTTCGTACACTCAAATTTGGACCGTGTAAATATCTGGTCCCATTGATCCGTAAGACTGGCCATTATTACTCAATCGTCCAATCGCGGCAAAATTCTAAAAACAATCAAGATATATATCAAAGATTTACATATAGTCGCCTGCCTAGAATAACTATAATAATCATTGCAAACCATAGTACTCACATTTTTCCATGACTATAATACTGAAAAAAGGTATGCCGCCAGGTATTCCAAGTATAACTAACTCCGACTAAGTCCTGAATGTGCGCGGCCTCAATTGGAGACGGGAATGTTCATATCTCGTCACCTCAAGCTATCCAACGGTATACCTCGCGATATATCACGACGCCTGTATGCTATGACTTTCGAGGGCAGCACAACTTCGGGTCGCCTAGAAAACACCATTCGTGAGAAGGTGACCATTGCTTGAACGCACCTTTTTGGCGACGATATCAGACTGACGCATGTATTTCTTCGGAAGTTAACCGCTCTTCTACAGCCCGCATCGCTTTCTATCACAAACGACTCTTGGCAACATCGCCATCACACGGCGATGCGTGAACAAGGTGGAGGGAACGGAGAAACTCGTATGTTAAAGTTTCATTAATCGGTTTCAAGGTTATATTTCGATTTGTTTAGATTTTTCAATCCAAATTGTTTCCAATGCTTTCGAAAATAAGGTCGCATTCCTATTCTGCTTTGCCAAGTTCCCAAGTAACCGCCATGCCACAGACTACGATGCAGCGGCATCGAATGATTTATTCAGCTTTGTCAGAAGAATTCGCCCAAGGACTACATGCTCTATCCTTAAAGACGAAAACTGAAAGGGAGATCGAATCCGCCCAAGTTTGACCCACTTATAGCCCATATAACCATTAATCTTGGTTGTTCAGAGGTGTTTACATGCATGAGGTTTTAGACTCACAAATACAAAAAGCTTCAACTGAGTGCTCGATACCTTGTTAATTGATTCACAACCAGAAACTTTGCCGATCAATGGCACTAAATTCAGAGTAACCTCTGAGTATATTCATGGAAGCAAGGACGACAGCTTGTGAATACTCAGCCCATCGCCCTGATGTCATGCCAGATACACTCAAGCCACACTGCAGAAAACTTTGAGTGTGTATAAACGAAATCTTGATTGCAAATACCTAGCTTTCGCCTGCTGTATAGGACTGCGAACGCAGCTTCAGCATTTTTGAGAATATGCGTCGACATATTTCTCACTGTGCTGTTCCTCTCAAAGGATCAGCATATGATTACCCAGTTCTTTTGTCGTCGGCCTCATCAAACGTCTTTCGTCTTCAATGCAGTCTCATGGCTGGTACAATAGACTTCAAGTTCTGTGCGCTGGCATATCACGTATTGCAGTCCTTGACTTTCTAGATTGTAGCTGCGCGCCGCGGTAAAGAGAAGGGCCACTCACTCAAGCGATGCATGCACACGCAGTGCCACTTGGCATCATGATCATTTCGTTGCCGGCAGGACGAACATTCGAACAACTCCAAGTTCTCCGCTTTGCATCGAGGAGTGAATCCAAGTGACCGACGGCGTCGACCGTCTGAAAATAATATGGGTGATATATCCGTCTCCGTGTTTTTCATGTCATTAGAGGATCGATAAACCGTAGGGAAAGGTTACAGTATACATAAGTAGTCATATACAATTCATGTACAGCCAAGCCATCAAATACATAGATTACATTACATCGAGATTGCACGACCCAGCCCAATGTCGCGTGTTTCTCGAACAAGAGGCCGGCCTCTAACAGTGCCCTTCTTTGCATGTTGCGTAGAAGGCGAATTATCAAATGCCCGGTCTGCTCTCAGATACTCAATTGCGCGAGGACTCTTGTGCGTAAATCCAGCAAAGGCCAAGGCCTTGCGCACATCCATAATTTCAGCACCGTGAACTTTGTGTCGAAGTAATGGGTCTCGAGTCGCGTCAGGGGGGGCCCCGTTCGCAGGCGCCAGTGGCTGAAACATCGGGCCACACGTCAGGTGCCTATCATGGCCTGAAACCTAAAGTTGCATGCATACCTCAGGTGGAATGTCGGAGTCAAAATGACGCGTATCCTCAGGGTTAACAAGCTCTGGTCGGTAAGGCGCAGGGTATCGGTGGATATTTTCCCAGTCAATGCCCTTGAAAAAAGGGTGAGACTGTGGTGCGTAAGTAAAACTGTTCTCAAGAAAAGTATTTTGATCACACCTTGATGACATGAGCGCCATCATCCTCGGTTGACGTACCGATTTGTGGAACGAAGCCACTTCGTCGAGCCTGCACGACAATTGAGTTTGGCCGCGAGACGGATGCTAATACCTGAGAGCCGAGACGGTCTTCAGGTTCGCACAACAACTGTTGCATGAGGTTGATCCCTTCATGGGAGACGCGAGGTCGAGACGGAAATCGCAGGGATTGTTTCCAATTCAATATCTTTTGGCGTGTTACATGTCGCTATATGGGTTCGTGTCAGTAAGGGTAAGAGGCATGGGAAAAACGCTTTTATGAAGTTTTACCGAGTTACTAACAAACGGCGGAAACCTAGGTTTCGGCCATGATGTTATTCAAGCATTCACGAAGACGTTAGAAGGCTGACCCGTATAGACATTCGAACATGATGACGCCAAGGCTCCACCAATCGCAGGAAGAAGAATAGCCATGACCACGAATGACCTCGGGGGCCACTGACAAAAGATGAGGGACGGACCAGAAAAAAGGTTCGGAACATACTGTAAGAATTAGTACCACATCTGCCATAAATTCAAATTATTTTCCCTCATGCTTTGTTGTCATAGATAACTATTGTCACTCACACAGAATAGGCCAGCTGATTTTTTTTAGAAAAACAGTCATAAAATTTGAGATCCACTGAGCATTCAAACATTCATACCTTGCGTCTATTTTTCTCGCGCCATGTGAAAATGCCACCCTGCCCCTCACCGCCACCCATCAAGTTTTCAACTTCTTTAGGATCCATGCGCTTTGTCTTCCTTCCGTCAGCTATGCCATTCGAATCTCCCAGGTCTATGCCGTGCTTGTGCAGCAGATGAAGTCTCTGTTGTTCATAATCTGATCAACTTTATTTAGTATTTTCTTTGCGGAAAGGCAAGATTAAGATACAGGAAGTATCGTGAGCCCAATGGAGATCGGTGCTGATAGAATTTGAGATTAGATATTGCTTATATAGGACGAAAGAGGACAATGTGACCGACGCTAATCCGAAATCGCTGAGTTTAATGTGGCCTTCGGGGTCAAAGAGAAAGTTCTACCCAATGTCATAGTCAGATCGGGCTTTGTGGACTTTTTATTAAAGGGACCGACGTCGGGTTTAATATCACGGTGAATAAATCCATAGCGATGGCAGCTCTCTATGGCTAGAATCATCTTCACAAAAAACCAATCAGAAATCATGTAAGGTACCCTTGGCAACTGGTAAATTACCTCAGCAATATAGAATCGAGTAAAATCTTCTTCAAAGACGTCTCTTTCTATCAAAAGATTGAGAAGATCTCCGCCTCCCATGTACTCCAGCACCTGATAGATGTTGGGAAATGAAGTTGATATTAAACCTTCCACGGCAACCTTGGGAAAGTATATCTGATGACTGACCAGATACAGGTGGTCACGGTCCTGGAAGCTGTAATAGAGCCTTACTATCCACTCTGCCCCGCGTGGAGAATGGACAAGAGAGGCAGATTTGAGCACATCGCGTTCAGCGCGGACATGGCCTTCTTGGCCTTTGCGCAGCATATCGACCTTACGCAACTACGATAATAATCGGTGAGCAAGTAAGCAATGATTTTCAATGCCACTTGCCTGTTTCATTGCGTAAAGATTACCAGTTGACCTCTCTTTTACAAGAGATACAACGCCAAAGGCGCCTGGTCATCCAAATAAATCGATAAGCCATGTTAGATGGGTGAAAAACCAACCATGCCCGATAGTTTTTAGGTTGACAAATGCACTGACATCGACCTTTTGTCTCCGTTCCCGTAAATAGTCAGTTTCATTCTGGCGCCAACGAGCTCTAAGAAGTTCCTTCTGTGCCTGATTGAGTTGCATTTGAGCCATATCTCTTTCCATAGACTCTTTCCTTTGTTCACGCGATGAAGGGTGCCGAAACAGTGGAAAGTAAAGATTTTCGAAGTAGATCCGGGCGGAAACGGCCTTCTCCAAGGTAGCCAGAGAAGGCGTTATGATTCTCTGAGGTGCTATACCAGTTTCTCCCAAATGGCTCGGGATTTGATCATCATTCTCTTGGACCTCAGGGTGAGATCTGAGACCGCCCCACCTATAGGTCACGGTGGGAGTCCTTGGTCGCCCGGGAAGACCATCACGGAAGCCTGAGTCGAGGACCAGATTTTCACGAGCAGCCGTCGTGAGAGACGAAGAAGTGGTGGTACTCATCCCATTGACAACGTGAAGTTGACCAGGCAATATGTCAGTCTGTGACGGTTTGAGAGCACTTAAAACCTCGTTAACGGCCATTGCTTGATTCCTTTGCTTAACATAATTCTTAATCGGGCTTGCCCATTGAGGATCTACGGTATCTTGTGAGCATTAGGATTTTACGGAGAGAGAAACTGACCCCCTAGTTTTCCAACTCCATCAGGACCCCAACGCGTTAGGAGGGCTTCGAGTTGGTCTGCATCGGAGGCATGAACCAAGTGGCTGATTGAATCAGAGAAAAGTAAAGAATTGATTCACTGACAGACTTACACAAATCCTGTAGGGTTAGAAACCATGTCTTTGCTTACTCTCCGGCCTTTCTTAGGCATGGATTTTATCGCTGTGTTAGATTCCTGATGTTCATACCTAGGTCCTGCTACAAGTTCATCTAAAGGGGGAGACGGAGCTTTCCAAAGCAGGCGTGATGGCGAAGGCGTCGGAATCATTGCTAAGAGGTCATAGAAGCCTTTGTGGAGGAAAGTTCCGGTAGGAACAGATGTCGTTGTTGGCTCTTCATAAAATTCTGGTGGTTGATAAACATATGGCGAATAGGCATACGGCATGAAGTAGGGGTTGTTGAGTGAATATGGGCTTGATTGTGCCATTCCGTCTAGATTATTATGGGGAATTGAAGGTAGTGGCCGTCGATTTGGAGAAGACATAGATATTGAGCTAGAAGCCCCTATGATCAGTTAGCAGATCAGAATCAGTTGTATGCGGTAATCGCGTGACGGTCACAAACGCGATTATTGTCACGGGACGCGCCGTCGCGCCAGCGCCTTGAGGCGACAACACGAGTAAGCTTGATAATCAGAAAATCCGACAGGTTTGACGTTATTTTGTGTCTGCTTGCTGACCTGTTCGATGCCGTGCATGTGCATCGCAACGTTCGTACTCAGTGCCTCTGTTGAACCTCAGGTCTGGTCTGGACCTTTCCATCGAGGTTGTTTTTGAAACGGCCTATTTTTGTTATGGAGGGTACAGCGGTGATCGATGATTGACATCACCTCCTTGGTTTAACTGAATGCTGCACCGGCGACGAGCGCCTGCGCTATGATGTAGGTCTTAGTACAATCTTTGACGCTATTTATGGCTCGTTGTATTGAGCTCCATTTGAAACGGCATTTCGAAGGATGAGTATACTGATCTCTGCTGTCATTCAGGAGGAACATGAGGCTTCATTCCGATCGGTTATGAAATGGATGTCTCCATTTGTGCTTCAATTCTGCTTATCAAAATGTCTAGTATGGCCGGGGCCAAAGTAGACAGAATTTCTTCTATCGGAGGCCCGTAAAGTTTGCCAAACTTGTACCTTCTCGCGTCAACAACAACAATAAGGTTTGCTGCACTTAATCTAACTGCATCAAATTCTAGTTGCCTACTTCCAGGGAGTCACCTCTGCTATATCCTCAACACACTATACAACCCCTGCTTCACTCCAAACCCTTAGCAGCTGGCCTCAACTCTACCTCGTGCTCTGGTGCATCGAGTACATGCGTCTGGCTTGTTGTCAATTCCCCCTTGTTTGATAGTCTTCACCTGTCTTGCTGCCAAAAACCGCCCACCTGCATGTGCGCTCGTGGTTGGATATTTAAAGTTCAGACGACTCTCAATCACCCTTTAATTTTCACTTCTCCCCATCTCATTTTTTTCTATTAGTATCTCTTTCACTAATATGACGAGCTCGAGCAAAGATCGCTACTTTGGGAATGTAGCCAAATCACGTCGAAGCTCTCCAGGAGAGTCACAAAGCAGTCATAATGTGTTCTTTCAAACGGGACAGGGTGGGCGAACAGTGCTCCCTCCTCTTTCTGACAGCTTTCCAACCTTACGTTTTCCAGGTCTGTTTTTCATGTAGTGTTAGAAAGTCAACGCGCTCAATTTGCTATTTACCGTGTACAGTGCCCCCATCTTATTCTAACCCTTATACACAACCTCGTTCAGCTCCAAACAAGATTGGATATGATCTCAATCCTCAAGCATTTTACAGTCCGTATCAATCAACAGGCACAAGTCAGTATATTTCCAGATCGACATTATCAATTCGACATTATCAATTAATCCTTTGAATTCATTCATCTCTTTTTAGCGCCGCAATTTCAGCCTCCTTTTGCGAACTATGAAATTCATCATGAGCGATATTCTCCACAGCCATCTTACCCTACTTACCCTTCCAGGTCGCCACAGCCGATTATCCACAACCCTCCAGACTCGCGGAGGTTACCGCCTTTGACGACGTCGACCCCCCCACTAGAACGATGGCAACAATCTTCGTTTGTCCAGCCAGCAACCGGGTTTCCCGGAAATTCAATCCGATCACCAACCGCGTCGTATCCGCCAGCATACATGACCTATTCTACAAACCCAGCTAACGCTTATTCCTATCATATTCCTAGTCAGGATCATGCCTCATCCATAAGTCATCAGAGTCACGCGGCGATGTATGAAGAAGTTCCTCGACTAGACCCCCGCTCTGCCTCACCCTACAGCCGCTCAGGAACTTCGCATGTCTCCCCACCACCACCTCGGGTTTACACCCCCCCACCGATTTCCCCCGTGTCCCCTGAAGAACCAACCATCAAAAAGAAGCGCAAGCGTGCCGATGCTGCACAGCTCAAAGTCCTCAACGAAACTTATAATCGAACCGCTTTCCCGTCTACGGAGGAACGCATTGCCTTGGCAAAAATGCTGGACATGTCAGCTAGAAGCGTGCAAATTTGGTGACCATATCTGACCCCTAATATTGTATGGCTCTTACTGATGGCGTCAAACTAGGTTCCAAAACAAGAGACAATCGATGCGACAGACGAATCGCCAGTCATCGAACGTGGGCTCTAGTTCTCATCATCCTTTTTCGATGACGAGCGCAGACCCCATGGCAGACGACCTCATACCACATCCGTCTTCGGGCTATGATACAAATTCTGGGCCCTTGGGCGAGTCGATGTACTTGACAGGCTCTCCGCAAGACGCGGCTACTAGTAGGTCCCATTCCCATTCTCAACATCACCACCACCACCACCACCACACATCTCATCGACATCCTCGAGACCAAGAAGACGACCTTCGCAAGTGGTCTCGCCCGCTATGAGAAGAGCGATATTATTCTCCATTAATTTATTCGTGTAGTTACACCCGCTCCTTTGGTTCTTATATCTTGATCCTAACACTCATAGAAGTTCTAACTTAAAAGTCATTTGTTATTAATGGTTACCTTAATTCTTCCCAGCTACGTATTTGATCGGATGAAATACTTTTCCTTACTCCGGCTGGCTACTATATATCTCATCGTCACCTTAATTTTAGCACGGGATAAAACTCCTTTATTCGAATTAAGTACTCTACATTTCCCCCTTGTTATTGGCTTGGCAATAAATACACTATACCATTTCAGTCATCAGAACGTAGAAACAAACTATTGCATATTTGAAAGCAGAAGTTGGTTTGTACGTATACCTAGTCTCATCACACGACCTCGCCACCAACTTCCAGAAGATGGGGATTTGAGTCCATGAAGAACTTCGGGATCGGTGCCTTTTACTGACGAACACCATATTAGGTATTAGTATTTTGTTGTATAACTAGTATATTAGGGAGAACCTGTATACGGTCATTTTTTATGCCTTTCTTGATTGGATTCATAAGCCAAGCTTCAAATGCAAGAAAGGTTGAAGAGCGTAGGTAGGTGGGGGGCGTGGTTCTGTACTTGAAATAATAATTGATCTAGATAAAAATTCCAGTTGCACGTTTACATTGACATAGGGTAACGGCAGAACTTGAATCGAGCGTAATGACAATAAAGATCGTCGGTCTTCTGACCCACGACACTCTTTAATTATAAATAGATAGGGCCAGGGATGTGGACTACGATTGAGAAATTTTAATTTCGGACATAGTAGCTTGGCGTGTGCTGGTACTTACTTATGCAGTTAAGCCGGCCTAGGTCTTACCAACACTCTTCTTTGAAACAAGGCGACATTGTTTTGACGGCTGGTTGGCAGATGCAGTCGTTGGCACAGATGATGATGTCGCCGTTCCGGTATTGATAGCTGCGGGTGATGATGGAGGAGGAGAGGTGCTTCCGCTACTGTCGAAACTAACGAGGTGGCCCTGGGATAGTAAAAGACACCGAAACGCCGTAGATATTGGGAAACGTTACTCCTTGATACAAAGCCTGCATCGTGGTCAGCTCGGAGGCGGAAGGGACACCTGTGCCTATGCCGGTGACATTGACTTGTCTAGTAGATGGCTGAGTATTAATGGCACTATTTTTTTTTGTAAATTATCACTCACGAACAGCTCGGATAAAATTGGGGCGTCGATGAATGCAATGCAATGCTACACAAAGTATCCAAGTGCTAGCGTTAGTCACTTATTTTCCTGCTGTGAATGACAACCTACATCTCATTGCGAATGAGCTAAGTTGAGAGCGTGTCAAAGTTGAGGAGGAAAGGACATCGAGATCAAAACCTACATACTGCCCAGTTGCTAATCCTACGGGGATAATCGATGTCCATGAGGCGTTGCCTACAAAAATCTTAACAGTAAAACACACTGAGATATCATAAGTTAACGCACCAGCAATAAGTTTAGCCGCTGCCCATTGTTGCTTTGCAGAATCGTATCCAACAGCATCGATTTTGAACCAGCGCGCATCATTCGCAGGAAAGGTCGTGCAATCACCGTTGCAGGAGGTCATGTAGGTAGATATGGGCCCTTGGTGATCTGAAGTTTTAGTTTAGTTTAACAGCGGGCGTCGAGAATATATATATATCTACCGCCTGGCCACTAGTGGGAGTCCCGTATAAACGAATATGAATTTAAAGATGGAAAGTTGAGCTCATACGTATGCCCATTGGAAAACAACTGGAGACCCTGATGGCGCAGTGGCAATGGCTGCAGTACCATTATTACCGCCGTGGTGGCAAGCAAGGTCTGGATCACTGCTTGATACTGCAGTAGAGATCTTGAGGTCAATATTTGCTGAGTCAATTGAAGATAGTTTTACCGTATCCATCGTTCAAAACTTTCCTTATTACGCGTGCGGGTGGAGGAGTTGCATACCTGGAGTGGTATCAGTAAACTGTGTCAAGCTGCATGTCGAACACGTAAAACGTACAGGTCAACGAAAGGATTCCACCCTGGATAATTCTGGCCGCCAAACACAACACTATGGACAAATCCATGGCCCGCTACTAAGTGCACTACGGACAGGACATAAACTAGAAAGAGGACCATCTCGACAAGCGAGCCTCAGCAGTGAGACGGAAGTCAGTTTCCAGTCTTATCGACTTTATAATGCCTTGAAGCCCTGAGTCGCCTTTAAACATGAGGCAAGCCTTCAGCTTGAGGCATTCAGTCCAGGAGGTAGGGGAACAACATGGCTTGGCGGTTTGGAGTGTGGCTGGCCTGCACTCGGATGTATCGTCTTCTACTAAGTTCTGAGGCTCTCTCGCAACCATAGTGTGTTTTTAATACGATCGATCATGGTCCATCGACGTCCGGCCACTGGCATGGTTGCGACCCCTTTTAAGACCTTGACTTGATCTCATCATATTCAGTCCTCGTGAATAATACTTTGCCGCGTTCAAGTGACCTCGCGCTGCCGATGTCAAGTGTCTACCACTGGCAGCAGTGAATATTGGAAAAACGAAATCTAGACGTAGAGGTGATTAGGGTCATTCAGAGTAATAGACCGTTTGAATACATAAGCGGTTGAAATCTCAACGATTGATATCTCAACCTCAGAGCCCAGTAAATTTCTATATTCTAAGCTCGTATATATTGGATGTATATCCTGTATTTTGCAACCGCCAGTGTCGGAGGGTCGGAATGTCCCAGTGAAACGGAGACCCCATCCTCTGGCACGCCATGGTCCATGGACTCAAATTTAAGGTTAGTTTCTTCAGCTCATTGACCTCGAGTTGCGAACTCAGAACTTGGCTTTTAGAACTATATATAGTTTTGGATGTATTGGCCTATTCTGTGACGTCCAGCCCTTTCAAAGCCCTTTGCATTTGCTGACTACAAATAGCATGGCTACGTTATGTTCAATAATTATTTTAAACTCGAATTGGATACTCTAAACGGATAATCATTTCTCTCTATGATGGAAATCTAGATCTATGTGTGGCACTTCGGAAAAAAAAGAAAAGAAAAATGGGGTAGTATA
>Ga0193743_1000188_pt1 | contig 49777 bp, 36 predicted proteins | sample L2c2metaG_FD_143038 | JGI IMG/M metagenome (GOLD analysis project Ga0193743, IMG submission 143038) | Soil microbial communities from a riparian zone of the East river system, Colorado, United States - L2c2 | ecosystem: Environmental > Terrestrial > Soil > Riparian zone | place: USA: East River... | reverse complement strand
GGTGCCCGTCAAGAGTACCTTCACCTTCTGCAACTGCGCGATCTCAGCATCGATCGCAAGAACGATATCGCTTGTATTCATGAACCCTCCACCCTCGAGCATAGCTTATAGGTTCGACCCAAGTAACTTTTGAAGGAGCGGGGATCGGGGTTTATCCCGTGGCAGGCTCAAACACGTCGACAGCTTCCGAATGTCATCCGCGAGTTGAATGAAATCGAGAAGCCCTCGTGTGTAAGTCGCAAGTAGTTATGCGGCTAGAGCATCGAGCGTTCTTCCGCACAGTGAACGTTACAACATCCTGGAGACGTCGGCGGGGTAAGGGCTACGCCCTTGCCCCAGCTCCAGCCGACGCCGGCAAAAGCAAAACCGGCCTCGTCTTCCGACTCCCCATCTAGCGGGGACACCCCGCAACGCCCCATAGATTTGTGCGCTTAAGGCGCACGAAGCGGAATACCAAACCTTTGCTGAGGTGAGCGAAGTGGGACACTGTTTACGTTTTAGACCGGGAAGATCGTTTACAAGGCCCTTGCGGAGGAAGTGGCTCTGGTTCTGGGTTATGGCTGGCTAGGCCCGGTCTTAATAAGATATCTCGTCGCCGTCGAAGCGTTGGGAATGTGGTAATCCCGAAGGGATTTCCAAGAGGAGGGGGAAGGGTGGGAAACCGGCTTTATGGTTTTCCATGCTTTCCACTCCTCGGCATTTCCAACGCTTGCTTTCATGAGCGCAGGCCGGGGCGAAATCGCATATCGTTGACATCAAACGCACCGACTTCCAAAGAGCAGAAGTGGACTCGATAGAAGTTCTCTTCAACCTTTTCAAGTGCGATATCTTCACCCCGGAAGACCTCGCTGATAAAGACCCTGTTCTTATGCCAGCTGATGTCTCCAGCGTCGTTCACGCGCCGCGTCTGGAAGTTAACTGGGTACTGATGAGCCTTCGTATATCGTGGCAGGAGCCTTGAGCTGGGAACATAGATGCTGCCGGGTGTTTCGTTCCCCAATGCTTCGTGAGGACGCTCATGGTTGAAGACGCGGCTGAACTCATCGAATCGCTTCTGCTGGGCCTGGAGTGTCTTCGCGGACGGGTTGGTCGTGTCCTGCTTGAGCGTGCGATGCATCCGTTCGTGCCGTCCGTTCTGCTGTGGTTTACCCGGTTGAATACGCTCATGCACGATCCCGAGGCGTACCCAGTTGAGGGACAAGCGGGATAATCCCATCACACCAGTCCCAGAGAACGGATTTCCGTTGTCGGTGCGAATCCGCTCGGGAACACCGTACTCACGCATGGCGGCTTCGCAGATCGCGAGGACGTGCGCCGTATCCATGCGGGCCACGGCCTGACAGCGGATCAGATAACGGCTATAGGCATCGGTAATCGTGAACGGATCGCATCGGTGGCCATCCCCGGTGCGGAACCATCCCTTGAAGTCCATACACCATAGCTGGTTCGGAGCGGTGACTTCAGCGAAGGGCTCTGAGTACGGAGTCGTTCTTCGTCTCTTGCGAACAGGGTTGGTGAGGCCGGAGCGGCGGAGAATCTGACCAACAGTGCTTGCCGCCGGCCATACAACGTTCGGGTTCATCTTCTCCAGACGCGCCTTTAACTTCCGTGCTCCCCAGGATGGAAAGCGCTTCCGCAATGCAAGGATCTCGTTCTGGAGCTCCAACGCTGTTGCATGGGAACAACCGTGTGGTCTGCGCGAAATATCCAACAGGCCTTCCGGTCCGACTTCGTTATATCGCTTGATCCACTTATATGCGGTTGGGCGGGAGATGCCGTACTCATGGCATAAGTCCGTCACCGACATCTCTTCCTTCTGATAACTCGATAAGAACTGCAAGCGTTGATCCACAATACGACTCTCTTTCCAAGGCATGAACGTATCTTCTTGCGTTCAACCAATGCTTAAGAGCCCTCGAACCTCCGTATCTGTAAACCATCTCTCCGGTCCTTCGTGTAAACCATGTCCTCGGTACCTACTGAGGGCTCTGCCCTGGCGTGGCACAAGGGGTTTCCCGCAGTCTTCCGCGCTTCGCTTGTGCAGACCTCCGCTGCACTTCGTCCTTTCCGCTCCAGCTTCGCCTCCGCTCCAAAGGATGGGTGATTCCCCTCCCCTTGCGCCTTGCCGCCCCGCCTTCGCCAGGAGGCGTTCGGCATGTAGGTACATGCCGTGTTCCACGACATGCAAAAACAAAGGAGAAGCAAGATGCACTTTCTAGAGAAGCTCAGCGAGCTACAGCCGGAATTGCTCACCCGCGTAGAAACTACCGTCAAGATTCAAAATTCACCTTACATGACCCTTGCGGTCGAGAACATCGGGCTAGGGCCTCGCGGCCTCCCCGCCCTGTCTATCTGCCACTACGGAGAACAGAACGGCGACCTCATGCGCGATCCCGAGATGTGTTTTGAGATGGAGATTGTGGACGGTTTAGCCACAGAGTTCCATCCTTACTATTTTCGCAACGATTACGCAGGGTTTGAGCAGAATGCTGTCGAGGACAAGAGAATCGACTCGCTCATGATCCGTGGTCAACGAGAGTTCTCCGAAATGTGGAGCCGCACTCTTATCGCTCAGGGATTCATCGAAGCTTACCAAGCGCAAAGATCTTCCCTGTAGGTGTCAAAAACCTTCACTCCAACACGCTTAACAATTAGAGAAACAGAGCAAAAGCAGACCCTAAACGCGCACCTATCAAACCAAGTCAGGAGACTAAAACAATGATTAATGACCTCAACAAGACCCTTCAGATTGGCCGCCTCGGAGCCGATCCCAAACAGCAGAGCGACAACGCACCCGTCACCTTCAGCATTGCAACCTCGGAGAAGTGGACCGATGACACCAACAAATGGCAGGAACGCACCGATTGGCACAACATCGTCGTCTTCGGCAACCTCCGGACCTACGCCAGAAAGCTCAGGAAGGGTGACCGGATCTTCGTCGAGGGCAAGCTGCGCAACAACCACTATGAAAAGGAAGTTGGGGGCGAGAAGGTGACCATCTACAACGCAGAGATTCTTGCAGGCGCAATTGAATTGGTCGCGTCAAAGATATCGGCGACAACTAAAGCGAAGGCTTTGGTGGGGCAGTGTTAGAGCACTGCCCCTAACCGCCACGATGCACAAACCCCAGTCAGGAGAGACAAGGAATGCACACCGCAGCGATCTCACAGAAAGATTACCAGAATGGCGACAAGCTCAACGTGTATCAGATCGTAACCGACAGGATCATTGCCAGCCTCGAAAAGGGAGTCATCCCTTGGGAGAAGCCCTGGAAGAGTCCGAAGTACGCAGGGGGAATCTTTCCGCGAAACTTTCGTACCGGCAAGCCATACCGCGGCGTCAACGTGATGCTGTTATGGGGAACGGAATACACTTCTCCATTCTGGCTCACGTTTAAACAGGCTCAGGAGTTGGGCGGTTCCGTTCGTAAGGGACAGCACAGCGAGCGCATCGTATTTTATAAGCAGCTTCCGAAGCGTGAACGCGCCACATCGACCGAGGAGAATGAGAACACCAGCAAAAGACCACCGTGCGTGTTGACGTACTACAACGTTTTCAATGTCGAGCAGTGCGACGGCCTGAAAGTGCCCGAGATCGAGGAACCCACGCGTAATCAGGTTGATACAGATGCCGTGTGCGAAGCGATTGTGACCAACTGGAGCGGACGTCCAGTGATCCGGACGGAGATTGAAACCGAGACCCGCGCCTATTACCGGCCCAGCACGGATTCAGTCCACCTCCCGGCCCGCTTTCGCTTTGTAGATACCGCCCATTACTACGCGACCCTCTTTCACGAACTCGTACACAGCACCGGCCATCAGAGCCGTCTGGCTCGCACCTTTGGCGAGCGCTTCGGCGACGAGCTTTACAGCAAAGAGGAGCTGGTAGCCGAAACAGGAGCAGCATTCCTTTGCGCTATCGCTGGAATTGCCACGGAACACACTCACCGCAATACAACGGCATACCTACAACACTGGATCAGCGCACTTCGCCAGGACAATCGGCTCGTCGTGCAGGCGGCCGCGTTAGCGCAGCGAGCGGTGGATCACATCACTGGTGAGAGCTTCATCGAGGAAGGAGACGGGGATGCCGGCGAGGACGGCACCCCCGCGCATGCTTCGATCCCTCTGGTGGCGTAGAGCTTCAACGTCTTAGGTCGTTAGCCGGTCAACCGTTTACACTTTCAGAAGGGATGAATATGACCACCCGACGAAAGTCTGTTTCTGAGAGCGTGCAAGGAAAAACTGTTGTGCCCGCCAAGGCCACGCTCGCCAAGAGCAAAGACCCGAATTTTCGTCCTTCGACTCTCTACTTGCGCAAGAAGACGCTCGCAGATTGCGAGTATCGTCTGAAAACAACGGACGATCCACGAGACATGTCTGAGCTGGTGGAAGAGCTGATGGCAGGCTGGCTTGGAAAGTCAGCCAAGTAAAACACGATTCTGACAGACGGCGAGCCGGAGGCGCTCTCCAAATAATTGGAGAGGTTACAAGGCACGCTCGAAGTCGTCGAGCCGGGCTGGCAAATACGTTGAACTCTACGATTTCGCAGACGGACCTCTGGAAGTGCGATGGAATGGCGTCCCTCTTCCCTACCGTGTGTTCAACAAGGATCAACGCGTCAATCACACGTCCATTGTCGAAAATAGGCGGCTCGGTCACGCTTTTAGCCTAGTCAAGGCGCAGCAGGATCTGAAGCTAGCGACAAGAGTCAGGACCAACAGCAAAAGGGTGGCTATCGCAAGCGACCGCGCAAGATCTACGAACAACAGATGGCTATAGTGGCAGCGATGGAAATGCCAGCTTCATAAATGTGAGGCTGCTATATCCGGAAGTAACAAATCAAAGGTCCGGATCGCCGACGATCCGGGCTTAACTGACGACAAGTGCGTTTGTGAAGTCCAATCCTGAAGGTCCGGCAAAATTCAAGGAGCCGGGCGCGACTATCGGCGTCGAAGGGCGAAGGTGACACTCCTGGGGCGAAATGTTTTTACCTTGCGTTATCACTTTTACGTTGCGCTCATCACTTTGCCGGGATACGCTGCGCATGTCCCGATACATTCAGGAATGTGGAGACCCTTTGTGAGAGTTGCTTCTGTCAGCATCATTCCATCTCCCGTGGGCCGCGGATCGTCGGCTACGATATTCGTCGAACTAGACGCGCCAGCACCAGCTGGAGGCGCAGAGGTCGCAATAAGCGCTGACTTCCATAATGGATCACAAGACAACATCAATCCTCTGGTGCAGGGTATACCAATTCCATCTGGGACTCTGAGAGGTAAGTCCACCTTCCAAATCGAGCCCAATCCCTCCAATCCAACAAACGATATTACGTTCTACGCATCTACCTTCAACAGTCCCGCTCAATCCGTCACCTTGGGGATAGTCTGACTCTTCAATTACTTTCACCTCCACAACAGAGGCACATGGAAAACTCCTTTCCTATAGATGCGCGCCAATCTTGGATATACCGGGTTTCAGTTGAAGCTGGTCAGGGACTTATGTTCACCGCCACCGGAACTTGGAATTGGGATCCCAACCAACCCGCCGTGGGTTCAGGTGGAACCGGTCAGACGAACTCTGATATGCCTGTACCCTCCGCATACCAAGGGTGCTTGTTGGTTGGCTTCTTCCCGATCGCTTCTTTGCCTCATCTTCCTGGGTTACCTAAACCCGGAATCCCAGGCCTTCCACTTTTTCCAGGATTTCCTGGTCCCCCAAACTATCCAGGACTCCCTCCTCACGGTTGGATTGCTTTCAGTAGTAAGCATGAAATGCTAGGGGTCGATCCTAGCCACATTACTGAGAAGACTCTTGTTGCATTCATGATTAACGACGATAACCGAGGCGATAATCAGGGCCAACTCACTGTCAAGGTAAACGGAAATTTCACTGTACTTTAGGCCCGATTGAACATCGTGGACTGCAAGCGCGACCGCAGGCACTTTCGCAACGGTTGCAGTCCGATGCAAATCGAACGAGCCCGAGTTAGCGCCTCATGCGCTCATTAATAAGATAGATAACGAGAAAATCGCCTTGGGGGAAGTAATTCGGGTCGCTCCCGAATAACGGGCAAACCAGAAGCTAATCACTTGTCTGTATAACCGGCAACACGGAAGTTTCATATTAGATCTTGGACATCATCTCGGATAGGTGACTTTGATGCGCCGTCCAAACGCGTACTCATACCAAGCTATGGACAAGGCGATGATGATTGCGGCAATATGTGCTTCCGACGATGCCTAGGTTGAGATTCACAGTTTTCTAGCATACAGCCACCCCGGTCCGCGCCGTCAGTCTACGTCCTGCTCAGTCCTCTTCGCAGCTTTTGCTGTCTTCTTCGGTGATTTGGCCTTTTCAGCTTTGACAGGTTCATTCTGCGCTGCGTCGGCTTTCCTTGCGGCCTTCACAGTAGCCGCGTGTATCGCCGTCGCGACCGTCTGGTCCACCAGACCTCCGCTGATGCCATTTTTGATGGCCTTGCTTACTGCTTTATCAATTGCTTTCAGGGCCTTCTTCTCAGATTATCTGTCGATGCCGCGTGTGGGAGTTCCACCTGCAACAACTGTCGCGATATCCCCAAGACGTGTATCTCTTCCCTTCATGATGCGAATAGCCTTTGCTTGGCTTCTTGCATGACGAGAGCTGGTACGCCAACCCTTCGAAGCGCATCTACTCCACCTGCAATTCTGATCTCGGGGACCTCCCAAAGCGTTGGCGTTTCTAATGCATCGGTTCCACCTTTATCAAATTGCTCTCCGAAGCCCTTCAGGACGATCCCAGCCCTTTCATTCATCCCAGCGAACCAAGACTGATTGTTGCTGATGAACAGGGCGCCCCTTTCAGGACGCTTCAGTGCGCGGGCATGGTAACCATGATGGCCGAAAAAGTCATAGAGATCAAAATCGTTCATTTGATCGATTTCGCGAAGGGTTTCTGGGCTAAAGTTGTCGCTCAGAAGATGATCAATGAGTTGACGACGCTTCTGCTGTTCAATCCACAGTGCGCGGAATTGGTCCAGAGTATGCGCTTCGCTCACCACGCGCTGTATCACCTCACGACGGTATTCATCGACTGGGATGCGGATGTCCCGTCCATCGCGACGGCCAAGGATGAACCGGCCTTCAGGACTGATGAGAACGCTCTGCCCGCCAATTTCAGCTATAGCAGGCCCATCGTCTCGATCACCGTCGCCACCTGGACCACCACCATCTCCGTTCCCGTCTCCGTCGCCACCGGGGCGAGGCGGTCTGGAAATAAAGTCTGTCCCGAAAGCGAGGTCACGTCGGTATAGTCATATAGCCAGAACTTATACTTTTGTGTCTCCTCATGAATGCGAGTGCCCCGACCGACCATCTGATAGAACTTGATGGACGACTGAAGGTAACGAAAGAAGACGACAGCGTTCAGTCGCTCAATATCGCCCCCCGCTTCCAGCAGGTCGACCGTGCAAGCGATAAACGCTCGCTCACCCGATCCACGCATCGGCTCAATCATGTCAGAGCCATTGTTTGCGCCGCCCATACACTTGAATGCGTAGTGATCCTTTGGAGGTCGCCCCTGCTCCTTGCACCAACGTGTATAGAGGTTGTTCATGTGCTGGGCTACACGATCGACATGGATCTCCCGAGTGCAGAAGATAATGACCTTTTGCTCCGGCCCGCCGTTCTGGCACAGCAGCGAGAAAAGATCTTCGCACATCGTGGGAGTGCGCAGTTCGACGAAGAGTTCGTCATCGAAATCCTTGCCTGTGTACTCCTCTTTTGTCAGATCAGCTTCGGTCAAAGCCAGCCCAGTTCGAATATCCTTGGCGCCGGCGGCAAGGATCTCCTGCTTCGTAAATACGCGATTGTCGATACTGGCCTTGCGCTTTACGATCTCACACGCAGCTAGATACCCGTCCTCCTGCGCTTGAATCAGGGGATACTCGTAGACCGGCTCCCCGAAGTACTGGTGATTGTTCGCGGTAATCTCCTGGTCTTCCTTGCTCGCGTTCTTGTCTTCGTACAGCTTGCGCGGAGTTGCGGTCAATCCGATGTGTATAGCGTTTGGATTCCGCTTAAGGACCTCTGACCACTTGCCCCAGGCTGAGCGATGGCACTCATCAAGGATGATGACGCTGAACGCATCTTCGCCGTAGTTTTCTTTGAGAAAACTAGCAAAACCTTCGTCGTCGTCCAGGCCGAGGGTTTGGTATGTGGCAATGTGGATGCGGGCGTTCTGCGCTGCATTGTGCCCCTGCTCAGATTTGACAATTCGAGCGTTGTCGCCGAACGCGGCCTTGAGCTTGGTGTAAGCCTGTTCCCGCAGCTCGTCACGGTCGCAAAGAAACAGGGCTGGTTTGGGCAGCGCGCCGGCCTGACTCAGAAGCCAGAGGAGATTCGTCGCAATGATGGTCTTCCCGGCGCCCGTTGCGAGCGTGAGCAGGACTCGGGGAGAGTCGCCATTCTGCCGAGAAACGATAATCTTTTCAAAAGCCGCTCGAATTGCGGCGTCCTGATAGTAGCGGGACGCGGACCATGCCGGGCTGTCCGCCTGGAAAAGCATGGCTGCGCCCGGTTTGGTGACATCGATCCCCGTGTCCTTCGCATATCGGGCGGTCAGATCGGGGTGGTGTGGAAAATTGGCAAACTCAAAGGGACCGCCCTGGAGATGCGTAAAGAAGTCGAACTCACCGTAACGGTGCCCGTTCGTGGCAAAGACGTATTTGATGTCAAAACGCTGGCAGTCCGCGTAGCCTTTTGCCTGGTGCATCCCTTTGAGCGGGTCTTCGCTCTGCTTTTTCGCTTCGAGTACGCCGACAGGAAGTGGCTTCGGCATATCGCCCACACGGACGCATAGCAGATAGTCGGTCCGGCCCCCGCCCTTTCGACGGCGACCCTTTGGCCCTGTCGGCTCCACCGGCGCGGGTGTTTCAAGCTTGAGCCGTTGGTGATCTGTATAGCCTTTTTCGCGGAGAATAGGGTCTATGAGGAAATATCGGGTCTCTTGCTCGTTATAGGCCACCGATTTAGATTCTCCCTGTTTCACAGACCTGAGACCAATTTGATTGGTAGGTTTCAGTTTAGCAATCCTGGAGTCATGCCCAGCATCCCTGCCTCAGGATTGTCCAAAGGCTTTACGTTATCTGGCGCAAGAGCGACAAAAGGGCTACGCCAAATAACTTCACAAGCTATATGCCCTGTGAGAAAGCCGCAGATTTTTACTAGTGGCGCAGATAGAGCACAGATCAGCAAGTACCATTGCCACCCTTTCCGAAGCAGCGGAGTATTTTTGAAGTCGGCCACAATGGGGATACCTCACGAAACGGAAGTTTATGTACGTTTGCAGAGAGTCGATGTAATGTTCTCAATCGTTTAGCCGGGACAAGCGACAATGGATTGCGCCTGTCCAAGAACGGCGCATTCTCTACATAGATCTTGCTGATTACGAAAGGCTTAGGTGAACTGAAATTCGCCTTAGCGTACGTGTCGTTCCGTTTCTTGAAGTGTCCCCAATTTCACGTACGTTTAGAATTCTGCACGTATATGGAATCAACGACTTACAAACCGTGAGACTGAACCCGAGCTCCAACCAAATATGCGTTCAGTAAGCTGTTTATTATCATCGCGCATTTCGCCTTATCGTACGTTGCGTTCCGTTTCCTGAAGTGACGCCACGATCGGCGCGGGCCATCCATACCACTCGGGACATTGACGCTGAAAGATAGGGTGCTCCGAAGAGCGGCCCTAGAGAAGATTGATTTGCACCTGCGCTTAGAAGCTGTACTTCAGCAGGAAGCGCAGCTGACGACCGCCTGAGTTCGTCAGGCCGTAGTCAAGGAACGTGTTGTTTCCGTAGGCCGGGTTATTGATTGCGTCCGTGGTCAGCGTCGATTTGACAGCGAAACCGGGCTGATTCGTCAGGGCATGATTGAAGACGTTGAAGGACTCTGCACGGAAATCGACAGCGTGTTTTTCAAACACCCTGAACGTCCGCTGAATCGACATATCCCACTGTTGATTCGTCTTCCCATAGGTTGAGTTGCGGCTGACATCTTTACCTTGTGTGTAGAGCGGTGCCGTTACCCAATGCACTTGATCCAGGGTGACAGGATGGCAATCATCACTCGTATTCCAGTACGCCGCTCCATCGCAGTAACCTGAGGTCGGCACCAGCCATAAATTCGGATCGTCCCCACGCACCGCCCAGCTATTGAGAGGAGCTTTCGGATTTGCCAGCATGGGTCTATCGTTCGAAATACCATCCCCATTCCAGTCATAACCGATCTCCACATTTACCGGACTGCCACTGTAGACAGAGGTAATTCCTGCGAAAGTCCAGCCGTTGACTACCGCGGCGGCAGCTTTGGCATATCCCTCGGCATGCCAGGTTGGCGGGTTATAGAGGTACGTCATCGAGAATACGTGCCGCAGGTCGAAGGCCGAGGGTCCCCACTCCAGGCCACGTGGATTCGGATATTGCCGTTCCGAATAGGTGGACCAGTTTCCATCGCTTGGCGTAAACAGCTCGGAACCAGTATCCAGTGCTTTCGAGTAGGTATAAGTTCCACGGAAGGTCAGTCCCTGCCTGAGCTTGTGCTCCACAGTGAATTGTCCTGCATGGTACATCGAATCGTTCGTGTTGTCTTCGCGGATGATACGGCCGCGAGTTCCGACTACCCTATCCGTGGTTCCCGCAATAGTAGGATTGAACTCCGTCGTTGCATACTGATGCACGCCACGGTTCCCGACATAAGCAGCAGAAAAGACGAATGATCCAGGCAGCTCTCGCTGAACCCTTAGATTCCACTGATAGTTCTCCGGATCGACAAGGTTCGAGGCGATCACATTTGCTGTGTCGCCCGGAAGCGGGCTCTTATCCGTGATCCTTCCCAGTACACCCGACCAGTTACCCGTTCCTCGACCTGCAGTCGAGCTTCGGACCTGTTTTGCCGCCGCATTCGGTGCGCTGGTCTGAATGTTGTCGATGATGTTGGTGAATATGTGAGAGTAGAAGAGACCAAAGCCACCGCTGATGACAGTCTTTCCATTGGGAATGGGAGACCAGTTGAATCCGAGGCGAGGAGCAATGTTGTTCTTGTCAGGAATCTGCTTCACGTTGCAGAGAAAACATGCAGGGTTGTTCGCATTGAATGCGGGATAGCCCAGATAGTTGAAGGGAGCACCGTTGTACTCGTACCGTGCGCCAAAGTCGACGGAGAGATTTGGCCGCAGCTTCCACGTGTCCTGCGCGTAGTAGTTCTGGGACCAGATCTCGGGTCTAGCTATAGGGTTTCCGTAGTTGATCGAGGCAAGAGCGCTGTCTGTACCACCAAAATCATCCATATAGTTGGCGAGAGCGCTGTAGCCGGCACCACTTAACTGATTTGTGTAGGGAATGGTGCCGTAGAAGTTGAATGGGGCCTGATCGCGCACCCGGATGTCCGAGATGTCGAATCCAACTTTAATGAAGTGACTCCGGTGGGTAACGCTTACGGCGTCCTGCAAGGTGTATGTGTTCTGGTAACGTCCCTGGGGCACGCTGCCGCTCGGAATTCCATATCCGGTAATGTTGCTGATGGTGACACTCGGATCTACGGAAAGCGGATTTGAACGAGTCTCTGGCCGAAGATCAAAGCCGAATCCTATTCGGCTCCAGTTCAGACGCAGTTCATTGAGAAAAGTCGGCGAAAAGATATGGGTCTCAGTGAGACCAGCATTGCGCGAATTTCCCGACTGCATGGTGTCAAAGCCTGGCAACTGATCAGGAAAGTTGCCGACATCATAAGGGGTGCTGGACGGAGCCTGGATAAAGCGAAGCTGTAATTTATCCGAAGCTGAGATGTTGATGTCGCCTTTGGCGATCAGTTCATAGCTGTTGATCTGATTTCCAAGACTACGTTGCACTCCGGCGAAATCTACACTGCCACGGTCGACGCCGGTAGCGGGATCTGGGCCAAGAGGGATGGTCCTGGCAAAATTTTGGTTCACGCCCCGAAGACTTCCATATGTTGCCAAAAGCGTCGCGATCCGAGGATTGGAAGAGAACTGCTGCAGCTTGGCAAAGCCGGCGTCTGTGGGTACTGTCAGAACTCCAAGGTTCGCGGTCTCCCTCCGGTGATCCCACTGCGTTGATACGAAGAAGAAGGCCTTGTCGCGGATGACGGGTCCGCCGATTCGGAAACCGTACACATTCTCACGGTACTTTGCCTTTGGATTGCCATTGAGCACGTCATTATGGTCTGTCGCATCGAGAGAGGAGTTGTACAGCCGATCCCAGGCCGCACCGTGAAACTGGTTCGATCCGCTCTGGTAGATGAGGTTAGAGACCGAACCGCCGTGTCCAAACTCAGCCGAGAAAGAGTTCAGTAAGAATGTAACCTCCTGGACTGCCTCGGTGTTCGCAGGCTGGAAAGCCTGGCCATGAAGTCCCTGATCATTGTTATCCATGCCCTCAATCAGGAAGTTGTTGTCCCTTGGACGGCCACCATTGACCGCGAACGAGGTGCCGTTTGTCAGATCTACCGTCTTAACCATGGACACACCCGGCAGCGTCGTTGCCAGAGCGTACGGATTCAAACTTACGATCGGTAGCGTTTGAACTTCCTTCATGTTGAGCGTATTGCTGAGCTCACCGCTATCGGTCCTCAGAAGCTCCACCTCGGCAGAGATGTTCACTGAGACCGCCGAACTACCCGGCTGAAGTACGAGGTTGACTGACGTCACGACCGAACTCGTCACATGAGCGCTGGGAGCTGTCGTCGTTCCGAACGTCTCTGCGTTGGCAGAGACCTTGTAGTCGCCGGGCAAGACAGCCTCAATCCGATAGGAGCCGGCGTTGTTGGTCGTTGCGCTACGGGTGTCGTTCGTCTGCAGAGATACAGAGGTCACCGTGGCGTTTGGAATTGCGGCGCCTGATATATCAGTAATGGTTCCCGCGATCGTCCCCTGCGGGGTCTGAGCCATGGTCTGGAGAGAAAAAAGGCAGAATCCGATGACTACGAGAAACCGGAAGTTTAGTTTTTCAGCAACCAGAGAAGATAGAGAGGGGAGTATGCGCATTGTAGGACTGTGTTTCCTCACCAAAATCTAAAATTTCAATCAGGTCTTATTTTCTTCGCGCCGTAACGAAGGTAATCAAGATAGTGACTTTGGTCAACAACTTACTAAGCAATCGCCCTGCCAAAACCGGTTCCGACCAGACAACAACAAAGTGCAGTCGATTGGGAATAAAGGCACTTTATGGGGATACCTCACTAAACGGAAGTTTATGTACGTTTGCAGAGAGTCGATGTAATGTTCTCAATCGTTTAGCCGGGACAAGCGACAATGGATTGCGCCTGTCCAAGAACGGCGCATTCTCTGCATAGATCTTGCTGATTACGAAAGGCTTAGGTGAACTGAAATTCGCCTTAGCGTACGTGTCGTTCCGTTTCTTGAAGTGTCCCCCTATGGGATGTCATGGCTCCTAGCCAGACCTTATGCGAGAGAGACTCTAGCCCAATCGCCGTGCAGATCTAAAATGCAGTTCCTCCATATCAGTTCACCAATCTCCAGATCTCGAAAGTACACCCTGTAGAATCCCCGGCGTGGATAATTATGCGGAGGGGAAAGGTGGTGATAGGTGTCCCATCAGAGATCAAGTTGGCGACGTCTTGCCTCTAATCGCCTGACTAGCTGTTCTTCTGTCGGTAGGACTAGTTGGTATTCCCTTGCGAGCACCTGATTGCCGAGGTTGCCGAGGGAATAATGCGCGACAGCAGCATCGTGTTCAGAACAGAGGACGAGGCCGATAGGTGGGTTCTCATCAGGATTCGTCCAGTGCTCCCGTGCATAGTTCAGATATAGGTTCATCTGACCTGCATCGGCATGCGTGAATTTGCCGAGCTTCAGTTCGACAATGATCAGGCTTCGCAGCCTGCGATGGAAGAAGAGCAAATCGACCCGATACCACTCAGTGCCTACCCTCAGCCGCTTCTGTCGGGCGACGAAAGCGAAGTCGTTTCCAAGCTCCAGAAGAAACTGCTCCAGCTCCCTGATCAGCGCCTCTTCGAGGTCAGCCTCGGAATACTCGTCTTTGAGCCCCAGGAACTCGAGGACGAAGGGATCCTTCATCTCGAAGTCGACAGACTCTTCCGCAGGCCTGCTATTGGCCTGTTCTGAGCGTGAACGTTGGAAGGATAGGGTGGAGATCTGCCGATCCAGTTGGCGGACTGACCAACCCCCTCGGAGAGCTCCCTCTTCGTAGTGACGCCTGGCGTCCTGATCGGACACAGTGAGTAGCCGTACATAGTGGGACCAGGATAGGGCGAAAGCTGGAACGTTTCCGGAACTCAATTTCGCAGACGCTGTCTGCGAAATCTCACGGTGATCTTCCTGACCCGATTCCGCAGACAGCGTCTGCGAATTCGACCACTGTATATAGAACAACCGCATCTGCTCGAGATTGCGCTCGGAGAAGCCGCGGCCGAAGCGGCTTCCCAGATCAGCCGACAGACGCTTGATCAACTCAGAGCCGTATGCCGCTCGCTCCTGGCCACCCTGTTCGTACTCCACAAGATGCTTTCCCACCAGCCAGTAGGTGGTCGTGAGGACTGCATTGATGGACCTTGCGGCGCTCCGCCGACCCTCCAGGAGGAGGGTTGACACGTTTGCCAGCAACAACTGATACCCTGCGGAGATACCTGAACCCTGATTCGTCAACACCGCTCCTACAGTATCAGGATAAACAGAACTTCAGAGCCCGAGATTGTCATTCACAGCCACAACGATCTCCTGGTCCGATCCTAAATATCGTTCCGTGGTCTGAATCGACGAATGCCCGAGCAGGAATTTGATCTGCTCTAGGTCCCCGCCATTCTTCCGGCAGAGCTTGGCGCACGTCCGACGAAGGTCATGGGCGCCCAAGTGCTCGATCCCGATTTGCTTCGATGAGTGTTCAACTATTGACCAGACCGCCCAGTCGCTCAAGGTGTCGCGATTGACCTTCCCACTCTTCGAGACTGATCGGAGGAGCCGGCCATCCTTAATCTCCGCCGCGGTCATCCAGAGATCGATTCCTTTCTTCACCCAGATGGGGATGGCCACCGTCCGAACCCGCCGGCCTTTGCCCTCGAGATTCGCCAAGACCCACCGGCCTTCTCTTTGCTGAATGGTCTCGACATCGAGCTCGGCCAGCTCGTTCCGCCGAAGGGCGCAGCCGACCAAAAGAGCCAGGATCACATAGTCGCGCTTCCCTTTCAGGGTCGAGCGGTCGGGTACGGTCAGCAGATCCTTGGCCTGCTCCCGAGTCAACCAGTTTCCAAGGCGAGTTCCCTTCTGACGGATGTTGGGGATGTCGGTAAGGATTGCCGCCTCCTCCTGGCCGATCATCCCGGCCCGGCGAGCTTCGCCGACCATCTTCCGCACCGCCGAGAGCCGGACATTAATAGTAGAGGGGGACAAAGATTCGAGCGTCGTTCGCCACTCCATGAGCAGCTCCCGGGAGAGAGGTCGGCTGGCACAGAATCGGAACAGGTCATCCAAAGCCTTGGCGTAGTTCCGTCGGCTATGAGGGGAGGAGACCGAGTCCAGTACCATCTTTCGGAGCAAAGTCTGAGCCGGGGTCAGGGCGAGAGGCTCCCCTTCCCTGCTTTCGGGTGCCGACGCTGCCAAAATGAGCTCTATGGTCATGAAATGATATTATCCCTGACAATTCACATTGTCGTAGGTTAAATTTATTCATTCTAAAATGGTTAGACGGAGTTGCTGGTAACGTCTACAGACGAGCAAACCGCCTGAATGACCGAAATAAGCAGCCGATTAGTCTCGAACAGGATCGCTTCGATGAAAGTGCTGTTTCTTGTCAAGATCTAAGAGTTGCTGACCCGCGGATCACGAATTCTCCGATCATCAAATACACAATCGAAGCGAGCTTTCGGATGAACAGAAAATTTTGCGCTTGACCCTCTGCCGTGGCGGAGCAGGGGTCGCAACCAATCCGCCATCCTTGCCTAGGTCGAAAAGGATCCGTGTACGATACGCGTACGATAAATCCAGCAAAGTGGCATTTTGAGCACTTCATTACCTTTTTATAATCTGCAAGTTACAGAATTAAAAGACTGTGGAAAAGTTCGACTCCCGCCGCCTCCACCACTTCATTATCTTATTTTCAATAAGATAATGAACTTTGATGATTCTGTGTACGATACGGGTACGATTGCTCCATTATGTTGCCCCCTTTACCGACGCCATTTTAAGCGCTGTTCGAAGGCTCAATGTCCCGACGAAACTCCTAAACGTAGGCAAATCTTCTTACTCTGACCCATTCTTTGTTTCATTACTCATGTCCATAGCGCTTCCCCTATTTTCCGGACGTGAGGGTCAAACTGTAGAGCAACTATTCGAACGAACTTGCTTAACAGTTAATAACCGTATCTATCGATGTTGCGCTCATAACTGGAGGGCTTGCACCCATCGGCCTATACCACGTATAGCGCGGTCCGAAGGTCGTGGTGAGCACAGTCAAGCCAGAGCCGCTGTCTGCGGAAGCACCTACCTCCGTACCGATCGCGTTGGCTGCCAATCCAAGACCACAATAGGTCTGGGTCGAGAGCTCAATCCCACCTCCCTGCAGCCAGAAGGTGGGCTTAGAAACCAGGTCGCTCCGTTGCGAGGTGTAAGTAATCGCGAGATCTACCTCCCTATGACCGAGAGTTGCGGTCGAGGGAGCAGCCTGCTCCATTAATGCGGTGGGCGCAAACAGTGGGGCTGCGAGCAGAAGAAGATATCGTGCTACTAACTTCATTCTTCTTCTCCTCTTATCTGAGCTCCGTTTTGCTAAACAGAAGTGAGTTGCGGGGAGTATCTCTGACTTCCGAGTGTCCAACAGCAAGACCTCCCCCAGTCCGAAGTGCGCAGCGCGCCCAGGGAAATCCATCGCCGAAGTTCAAGCTTGTGTTGGACCAATAGATAGACTCGTAACACGCAGGCGTAACCAACCTTTCGATGGAGGCGCAGATAAACGCAGGACTGGTAAACTCACTGACATTTCTTAGAGGTATCCGACCCAATGCCGCATATCGCTTTGCCGGAAAGCCAACCTGGAATTCGCGGCGCGATGGCGTTTCGACCCGAAACTGCCCGTCCGCTGAATGACCTTGTTGAAGTTCTTTTGCACGGTCCCAACAGCCTCTCGCCTGGAGAGCGCGAACTGATCGCGACCTACGTGTCCTATCTGAACGATTGCCACTACTGCCAGTCGATCCACGGCGCCATTGCCGCAGCACATCTCGATGGAGATGAAGATCTCGTGCGCCGCGTCAAGGCTGATTTTCAGTGCGCTCCGATATCGGAGAAGCTGAAGGCGTTGCTCGTCATTGCGGGCAAAGTACAGCGCGGAGGGAAGCATGTCGCGACGGAGGATGTAGCCCACGCGCACAGCCTTGGAGCAACCGATGTAGAGATCCACGATACTGTTCTGATCGCAGCGGCCTTCTGCATGTACAACCGCTATGTGGACGGTTTGGCTACCGTACAACCGCGCGATGAAGCCATGTATCGAGAGCGCGGTAAGATGGTGGCGCGTGATGGTTACGTGAGTGTAAGCAAAACGTATCTTCCGGCCGAGCCTGTGGGCCGCTGAGAGAGAGAGGCACGATGGCGCATATCTCACTTCCTGAGGGTCTGCCCGGTATCAGCGGCGCGTTCGCCTTTCGTCCGGAGACAGCTAAACCCATGCGCGAACTGGCACATGTGCTACTGCACGAGCTAAACAGCCTGGCGCCTGGAGAGCGTGAATTAATCGCTACGTACGTTTCGTCGCAAAATGACTGTTACTTTTGCCAGACTAGCCACGGCGCCGCTGCGGCATGCCATCTAGGCGAAGACGAAATCGTGCGTCAGGTAAAAACCGATTTCGAAAGCGCACCCGTCTCTCCGAAGCTTAAAGCGCTGCTAGCAATCGCGGGCAAGGTGCAGCGCGACGGCAAACTCGTCACTGCCGAAGACGTAGAGCGGGCGCGACGTGAAGGCGCGTCTGACCTGGAGATTCATGATACGGTGCTCATCGCTGCGGCGTTCTGCATGTACAACCGTTATGTGGATGGCCTTGATTCCTGGCAGCCCCGCGATGATGGCATGTACTCCCAGATGGGCCAGCACTTGGCCGAGCATGGTTATCTGAAATCTTCACAAAGATAGTGCACATCAACTATGTTTGAAGCCGAAGGCAATCGTACTTCTGGCTTTCGGACGAGATCGAGCGGTCTTGCGCAAATCATGCATGGCCCATTGAGGTCAGACTCCACCCAAGGGTTGAGAAATATTTCCATCGATCGATGCAAGACAGAGCAGAGACTTCACTGTACCGTTCATCCGTGCACCCGGCCAACTAATTTCTCTCCTCTAAACGTATGTGTCCCATGTACTGATGTCTTCCACCAGGATTCTCTAATTTATGGATCTTTTGACGATGGGGAACGTCTTTGACGCACGGTGTTGCGACGGTCCATGTCAACAGAGGGTCGCGCGAACTAGCAGCGTCACTCTGTTTGCAGTCTCAAGTCTTATAGGCGGCTCGAAACCAACATGAAAATCGTTTGCCATGTACTGGCATTTGTATTGCTTACTTGCCTAAGCTTGTCTGCTCAGCAGATCACGGGAAACATTCGCGGGACAGTTACAGACCCGACCGGCGCCGTTGTTGTGGGTGCAGCGGTGACGGCACAGCGGACGGAGACAGGCTTCTCGCGAATGGCAACCACCGATCGCAACGGTAACTACGTTCTTTTAGAACTCCCGGTCGGACACTACCGATTGCAGGTCGTAGCGAGAAGTTTCCAGGAATACGTACAGGATGGCATCACGCTCAACGTGAACGAAACGGCCTCGGTCTCGCCACATCTTGCGGTCGGATCAGAAAAGCAGCAGGTACTGGTGCGCGCCGATGCCGAGATGATTGAGCCAACCGTTACGAGCATGGGTAAGGTAGTCCAACAGCGCGAGTTGGAGAATTTACCGCTGAACGGGCGCAACTTCTCGCAACTTGGCCTCTTGCAGCCCGGAGTTGTGCCCTTGACTCCCGGGATAGCCGAAGCCGGCGGATCGCTGAGAAACGGACAGGCATATGCGGTCAATGGCCAGCGACCTGAATCGAACAACTTCCTGATCGACGGTGCGAACAATTTCAACGGCGTCGACGGCGGATTTATCCTCAAGCCGCCGGTAGACGCGATTACTGAGTTCCGCATCATCACGCATAGCGCCAATGCCGAATTCGGAGGTGCACTAGGGTCGACAACGAACATCATTACGCGGTCGGGCACAAACCAAGTCCACGGAACGCTATGGGAGTTTCTGCGCAACGACGTATTGGACGCGAACAATTATTTCGCACAGACGAAGGAGCCGCTAAAGCAGAACCAGTTTGGCGCCTCTATCGGCGCGCCCATTAAGAAGGACAAAACCTTCGTCTTCGGCTTCTATGAAGGCTTCCGCAATCGCCAAGGAGAGACAACGCTCACCACGGTCCCTTCGCTCAAGCAGCGTACTGGCGATTTTTCCGAACTCTGTCCGGAGGGCTTCACGCAAGGCTTCTGTACAAATCCAGCACACCAGCTTTTTAACGTCTTCGCCAATGCGCCGTACCCGAATAACCAGGTGCCACAGCAGCAAATCAACTCAATCTCCCGAAATCTGCTGAGCTTCTTTCCGCTTCCGAACGCAGGTACCAATCTGTTCTCCACGACCCAAACCTTAAGACTTGATAGCGATCAGTTCGGCATCAAGGTCGATCATTACCTCACTCCGCGCGACACGCTGAGCTTCCGTTACATGTTTTACCAAATCTCGCAGATCGACCCGTTATCGCCCGGCGGTGCGAGTGTGCCGGGTTTCCCAGTAGGCATAGACCAACGCGCGCAGAACTTTGTCGCGCAAGAAACGCACACCTTCTCGCCAAACCTCATCGTAGTGGCTCGATTCTCATTTCTCCGCAACAAGTTCCTCTTCGGTGAGCGCGAAAACCATCAGCCGCCTTCAGACCTCGGATTCAACTACAAGCCGAGTCTCGATGTCGCCACAGGACCCCCGTATCCAGGTAAACGGCTATACCACGGTTGGTGATCCGATCACCGGTCCGCGCAACACTTACGAGAACGTTTACGATTACTCCGGATTTCTGAGTTGGGTACACGGCAAGCACGAGTTCAAATTCGGCGGCGGATATCAGCATCAAAAGATCAATGTACTGCAGGGCATCGCGACGAATGGTTTCTTTGTCTTTGCGCCGTTTCCCGTGACAGACGCCTTCGCCAGCTTCCTCACTGGGCAGGCGGTCGTCTTTTTGCAGGGTATAGGTGATTTCTCGCGGGGAATTCCCGGCAACAATGCGAACTGGTACGTGCAGGACACCTATAAGGTCACGCGGCGATTCACAGTTAATGCTGGGGTGCGTTATGAATTGCCCAAACCATACACCGAAATTCACAACCGGCTAACGTTGTTCGATCCCGGGAAGAAGTCCCAGGTGATGCCGAATGCCCCAGCCGGACTACTGTATCCCGGCGATCCAGGAGTGCCGGCAGGCTTAATTCCTACCGAAACGAAGGCATTTGCACCGCGCATCGGTGTCGCGTGGGACCCTAACGGTAAAGGCAAATTCCTGGTCACATCGTCGTACAGTATCTTCTATGAACCGTATTACACGGGACAGGGTGGGCCTTTGCAGGCTCCGATCAGTGCTCCCCCCTTCCTCGGAACGCCGCAGGTGAGCCTGCCAAACTTCGCAGATCCGTTCAACGGCAAACCTCCTGCCCCGGGGACTTTCTCCACGCCCCTGACGAACCTGACTCTATCTCCAACGCTGAAACTCCCTTATACGCAGGATTGGGATCTCAATCTGCAGAGTTCCTTTGGCCCCGATATGTTGTTCGAGATCGGATACGTCGGCACCAAGGGCACGCGCCTGCCGCGCTTTATCGAAGCGAACCCCGCGGTATTCGTTCCTGGAACTGTAGGCGGCCAGCCAATTTCGAATTCCAGCAATGCCGATCAACGTCGCCTGTATTCCGGCTGCACACTCGCTGATCCGGCGAGCAGTTGTCAGTTTTCGTCGACCGGCGAGATCGCGAGCATCGCCAGTTCGTCATACAACGCGTTGCAAGCGTCGCTGCGCAAACGGTTCAGCCACGGTCTATCTTTCCTCGTCTCGTATACGTGGTCGAAGGCCGTTGATGATGTTTCGTCGTTCAACATAACCGGATCGGCAGCGAAGCCAGTCGCAGGCGAAAACGATCTCGCCCAGAATCCGTTCAATCTGGCGGCAGAGCGTGGGCTCTCCCTGTTCGACGCGCGTAACCGATTCGTTGGAAGCTATGAATGGGCGCTTCCTTTCTGGAATAACGGGACGAACTGGTACCGGCGGGCGTTCGGCGGATGGCATTTGAATGGCATTGGCACGCTGATGAGCGGCACGCCGTTTACCGTCTTCGACTCGAACGATGTTGCGGCGCAAGGCAGCGCGCCGGAGATCACCGGATTTTCCGCGCAGCGACCGAATCTCATAGGCAACCCCAACAGCGGTCCGCGTACGGTTGGCGCTTGGCTCAACGCCGGGGCCTTCCAGCGACTCGATCCAGTAGCGAACGCCGGACAGTTTGGCACAGAAGGCCGCAACGTGAATTTCGGTCCAGGGTATGCCAATTGGGACTTCGGTGCGCTCAAAAATTTCAAGTTTACGGAATCGAAGCAGTTGCAATTCCGCGCAGAACTGTTTGACATACTGAACCGCACGAACTTCCGGTTGCCCGACAGCGACATCAGTTCGCCTACGTTCAATCACATCCTTGCGGCACAGGCTCCCCGCCAGGTTCAGTTTGCATTGAAGTTCATGTATTAGGGGATCCGATGAAGAGAAATGGGATGAGAGCAGAAAACGGCTTTGTCGTGGAACAGCTGATCAAATATGAGATCACGTCTCAGACGACTGAGGGCATCGCGCTGGTTCCGGCGACTAGCGGACGTTCCAACTCGCCAAGCGGAGGGGGTTCTGAGATATGAGTTCAGAATTTCCATTTGACGTTGCACAGGTAGAGGCACCTAAATGGCGTCGAGCGGCACCATCTTCCTCGAATCTGCCTCTGATGGATGAACACACAGCAAATGACGAGGTCCGTGCTTTGTTCGCGCAATACCGCGAGCGTTTTGCTCGAACGGATCTTCCCGGGATTGTGCTGTGCTTTGCCACTAACTCGGTGCTGCTGAAAGGCATGTTGGAAATAGCTGGAAGCTTCTTGTTCGGCGAAAGCCTGCTGTGCCGCCGGCACAAGGAGATGATTGCCACCTATATCTCGCGACAGAACGCATGCCCCTACTGTGCCGACAGTCACGGCGCTTTGCTTGGAGGGCAGGGCGGATCACCCGAAATGATTTGCGCGTTACAGCACGGTGATCTCAATGCTCAACTGTTCACAAGCGCGGAGTTGGCTTTGCTGACCTTCGCTGGCAAAATAAACGCAAACTCGCCGGCTGTTACCCGCGCAGATGTGGAAACAACAACGCAATCCGGCTGGACGGAAGCGCAAGTCGCCGAAGCGGTACACATCGCAGCCCTCTTCGCCGCATTCAACCGCATCGCCAACGGCTTTGGACTACCTTCTCCTATTCCTGACAGTTTGTGAGACCGGTGATGACTGAACCCTCTAATTCGCGGCGGCCAAAGCGCGGTACATGGACTCCGCAACCAGAAACCCTCGCGCTGCTGCGCTCCTCCGGCAATACAATCAACGGCGTTGGCGAGACCGCGCCCCGCCGTCCGTCTCCCTTTTTCTGGCACCCGCCCGATCAGCATCCGTGGGGTGAACTGCAACTCCTGGCGCGCAAGAACTCTCGCAAATGCCCCGGATCGACAGAGGCGTTTCAGGGAGCTTACACCTATCCTGAATTAATCCCTGTCGCTGATACGCGCAATGAATCGTCGCCTCAGAAATTAGCTGAAGCGGCCAGGAACTTCGCGCTTACTCATGAAGCGGACGACATTGGGATCGCGGTCATGGAGCCTCTCTACGTATTCGAGGGCTACACCATCAATCAAAACTGGGTCATCGTCCTTGCTCTCGCTCATGACTACGAGCGCCTCCGCGAAGTTCCTTCCGATGAAACCAATGGTATAGGTGTCTGCGATGTGGGAGATCAATATGCCAGAGGTACACGGTCTTCTTATGCCTTGGCAAACTGGATTCGTTCGCAGGGCTATCACGCTGATCCGTATCCAGGTCCAATGGCTGGTGCGCTGCTACTCATTCCACCGGCAATTGCCGCAGGACTCGGCGAACTCGGCAAGCATGGATCGCTCATTAGCCCACGCTTCGGTGCCGGTGTCCGGCTCGCCGGTGTAACCACCGACATGCCGCTCGTTTCCAGCAAGCCCATACATTTCGGCGCCGATGAGTTCTGCGCAAGCTGCCAGATTTGCACACAATCGTGTCCACCTGACGCAATCGCACCGAACAAACAAATGGTGCGCGGGGTCAAGCGGTGGTACGTCAACTTCGACAAATGCATTCCCTATTTCGTCGAAGCTGCATCATGCGGTATCTGCATTGCAGAATGCCCCTGGACACGGCCTTCTGTGCGTCCAAAACTGCTCAACACGATGGCTCAAAGAATCGGTAAAGAACGAAAATGAATGCTCACCCTGTAGACCAAGAGAGTTCGATTCGATATCCCGGCTGGGGTGTACTTGCAGCCGCATTCACCGGCGTGATGGTGAGCTTTGCTCCGATCGTTCCATACACTTTTAGCTTGTTCCTCGATCCGTTGCATGCCGCCTTTGGCTGGAAGCGGGAAGCGATGGGCGGTGCATTCGCACTAGCCGCCATTACGGTCGCATTTGTTTCACCTCTGATCGGCATTTTGCTCGACCGCTTTCCCCCGCGTCGCATTATCCTCCCCGGGATTCTGGTTTTCGCTCTCGGGCTTGCCACACTCAGCCGACTGACGCCGAATATCGTTCAGTTCTATGCCACATTTTTTGTAATCGGTTTGGTGGCCAATGCTACCGCGCAGTTTGCGTACACGCGCACAATTCTTACTTGGTTCACCGCCCACAGAGGAATCGCACTCGCATTGTTGCTCACCGGAAGCGGGGTCGGCTCCATCCTGATTCCGCCGCTCACGCAGTGGATGATCCTGCATCACGGATGGCGCAGCGGATTTCTGCTCTTGGGCTGCATAGCGACTCTAGGCTTTCCTCTTACTGCTTTGCTGGTCCGCAACCGACCGGAGGCCGCAATCGTTCGCTCTGAACACCATGCCGACACCGGAATGACGGTCGCAGCCGCATTGCGAACAGCGGCGTTCTGGATTCTCGCCTTCATCACCATCCTCTCCGCCTTTAGCGAAAACGGTCTGGTGACCAACCTTGCTTCTATCCTTACTCAACATGGTGTACTTGCTACCACTGCTGCTCTTGCGCTGTCGGTTCGCGGAGGAGCAGGAATTATTGGCCGACTCGGAGTTGGTTTTGCAATCGATCGAGTTTCTCCAGAACGTATTCAATCCCTTGTTCTCGCGCTCGTCGCGGCAGGCATGCTGATTCTCGCTTTCGCGGGTTCAGCGTGGTCGGCGCTTTTGGGCGCGGCGATACTTGGTGTCGGCCTAGGCAGCGAGGCCGATGTCGGCCCTTACCTGCTCGCACGTTATTTCGGACGCAAGCATTTCTCTGTGCTATACGGTCTTACCTGGACTGCGTATGCCATCGGCGGCGCTACCGGCCCCCTTTGGATTGGTCACCTCTATGATCGCGCTGGCGCTTATCTGCCGCGATTCATTGTCTATCTTGCGGCAGTGGCATTTGGAGCAGTGGTTCTCAGCTTCTTCCTGAAAACCGACGAAAAGACCATCAAGTCTGAGCAGGAAATAACCGTAAACGCGGGAGTGTCGCTCGAAGACTAGCAACTGAACCGATCCACTTAATTCTCGGGTTGTGATGCCGCCGCAATGAATAAAGGCAGGTTGTGCGCAGGTCATTCTCCACGTGCAGCTGATCGCCTGTTGCTCGCGGCACAAATGCATGCTGCATCGAGTCATAATCTACAGCCGAGAGAATTTGCAGAGCTTCTCTTGAGGAACGCGTAAGAAATAGAAAGATATATATTCCGAAGCGACTTATATAAATACCCAGCGAAGGCTCGTGAACGAATCCGCTTCCGGCTTTGTTGGTGAGGAAGGTGCAACCCGCACCCTTACTGCCTGTTGCTCTCACGGAGTCAACATGTTGCTGCCGCATTTTGCTGGTTTGTAGTGCAATGCGTTCCTTTACTCAACGCATCCATCGCAATAGCCTTCGCTGAGGCAGACCAAGTTCGACTTGTTCCAAAAGCTTGGAAATAGTTGCGCGGTTTAGAGCCCAACTTCCGGTTCGACGGTGCGGGCGGGACGCGAGATCCGCGCAGTGAGGAAATCAACCGGCCGGAGAACGAATCCCGCAATGAACCGGGGTACGCGGCGAAAGTCGTCCAGCAGCGAACGGCCCTGGCCCGTGAGGAACCCACCATTGCGCATGACGTGCAGGTGAAAAAGCGCAGAGACCACTGCAAAAATACTAACGGAAAGGATCGTTCTGTGAGTCGCAACGGTATGGGTAAGACGATGGGTAAACCAATCCAATGTCTGAGCCAGACCGGGAACGCCCAATACAATGATCAGGTTTCCAAGCAGCCGGGAACGAAGGCGGAGAGCGTTTTGCTGCATACCCGCATAAACCCCGGCGGTGAGCGTCACATAGCAGACTTCAACCAGAACGACTGGCAGGGCGCCACGCGGACCGGTATGGGCCATTGCAGCAAGGTAAACGAGTGAGCGGGCGGCAGCACTCATCAGAGCACACTTCCAGTTCCAGTAGGCGAAGGCTTGTTTCAGAAGGGGAGAATGCTGTGTGGACATGCTTCCATGGTGGCCGATACATCAAGAATGGAGCATCAAACTCCGGTTACATGGGGGTTGAGATCAGCCGCATACCGTACTCAGGTAGATTCCCCCTTAGTTCCGGACAAACTAAAGGAGAAACTCTCGATGACGAAGAACGCCGAATGACCGATTCGGCATCGCCCGAGACGCCTCGTTGCGACTGATAAGAACACGCAGCCTGCCCCGGGCAGCAACGAGTTTTGGCTGCAATCCGTACGCGGCTGCGAAATAATGGACTGAATGCAGAAGACGCAAAACAGACCTGCTGTCGGGATAGACTTTGGCACCACTAATAGCTCCATCGCGCTCGCAACGGGTGATTCGCAGGTACAATTCGCCTCGTTTCCCACCAGCGGTGGGAACACTTTGTCTTTTCGCTCAGTTCTACCTGGAACAGGTGAGAAAGGCGGAAGGGGCGCCGAAAACGCACTCGAGCACTGGACCGACCGCCATCGAACGTTATCTTGAGGCTGAGGAGAAGGGCCGCCTCGTCCAGTCGCTCAAGTCATATCTCCCGAGTCGTACGCTCACCGGAACGGAGGTCTTCGGCCGCCGCTACATGCTCGAAGACTTGGTCTCCCGCATACTTTCTGATCTACGCGGGCATGCGGAACGGCAATTCGGCACGCCCATCCGCCACGCCCTATTGGGACGTCCAGTGCGTCTTGTCGGGGCAGAGACAGACGAGGACGACGCTTATGCCGTCGCGCGGCTACGCAATGCATTTACGATTGCCGGATTCGAAAGTGTCGATTTTGAAATCGAGCCCGTCGCTGCCGCATACTCTTACGAATCCACACTCGACCACGATGAGCTAATCCTCATCGGCGACTTCGGCGGAGGGACCAGTGATTTCTCTCTGCTTCAAGTGGGCCCGGGGGTGCGCCGGCGCGGACGCACTCCGCAGGACTTGGTTGGCAACAGCGGCGTGGGACTTGCCGGGGACGCCTTCGATGCGCGGATCGTTCGTAAGCTCGTCTCCCCCGCGCTTGGAGCGGACTCTCATGCACGCTCGCTGAAGAAGATTTTTGCCCGCCGTGCCGTCGTGGATTTATGCCAACCTCGAACGCTGGCATTACCTTTCTTTCCTGCGTACTCGAAATGTAATGGAAATATTGAAGAGTGCCCGCGTGCGGGCTCTTGAGCCGGAAAAAATCGAAGCTCTCATCGCCCTCATCGAGGAAGACCTTGGCTACCAGCTTCACCAGGCGGTCCAGGGAGTGAAATGCGAGCTATCGCGCTACCCATCAGCGGAATTCTGCTTTCGCGATGGCAGTTTAAACCTGCACATTTCTGTCACGCGTAATGAGTTTGAAGCTTGGATTGCGGATGAGTTGCGCGCCATTGAGCGTTGCATCGACTCCCTCCTCGAGTCTTCGGGCGTCGGTTGCCACGAAGTGGACCGCGTTTTTCTCACCGGAGGAAGTTCCTTCGTGCCGGCGGTCCGCCGCATCTTCGCGACTCGTTTTGGGGATGATCGTATTCGAAGCGGCGGCGAATTCACCTCGGTCGCACACGATCTTGCGCTCCGCGCGGAGGAGTTACTTAAGACCTGTCCGGTCTAGTCCTGATATGTCGGCAGCCTTCCTCACTCATTTATCCGTGGTTGATTTTACTTCAATACGTGTGGAACATAACCGCTCAGTCCCTTCGGCGAGTCCGCATCTTGCGGCACAACGTGTCCGCCCTTGACCAGTGGCACAGGACCAGTCAGCAGAGGATCCTTGGTCTGTTTCATCCATTGATCCAACTGGCTCCGTAGATCCTGCAATGCGGCCTGGGCGATCTGCTGCTGGCTACCTGCGAGATTGTTCTGCTCGTTCGGATCGAAGACCAGGTCGTACAGCTCCTCGCGTGACACGCTGGGCAACAACTTCCAGCCGTTCTCCATCCAGAATGTTTTGCTATAGCCGTCATCGCAGTTAGGGAGCACCACATTCTGTCTGTCATCAAAATGACGAATGTACTTCCAGCGAGCCGTGCGGGCAGATCGCTTCGGTTCATAGGACGCATGATAGGTAACCTCGGCAAAGATCGTCTCGTTCACCTCTTCTCGGCTCCCTTCCAGAGTCGGCAAAAATGATTTGCCAGTTATCCAAGCAGGGTGTGGAATGCCCAGATAGTCGCAGATTGTCGGAAACACGTCGATGTTCGACAAAAGAGCATCACTCACTTTTGGCTTAGAGAAGACACCCGGGCCATGCATGATGAGCGAGATTCCTGTCCCCGTATCGCGCAGGCTGCACTTCATATTCGGAAAGGCGATGCCGTGATCCGTCGTACTGATCACGAGGGTGCTCTCCGACAGGCCAGCGCTTTCCAGAGCATCCAGCACCTCACCAATTCCTTTGTCCAGGATGCGTGCGCTGGCATGAAATCCCGCCATGTCGCGACGTGTCTCCTGGACATCTGGCAACGGCGCGGGGGGCTGAATGTAGTCGGGATTGTCCACCGGCTCAGGAAACTCGCGATGCGTCTCAAAGAAGCCAACGTCGAGAAAGAACGGCTTCTCGGGCTTGCTGCGCAAAAATCTCGCGGCTGCTGGCGCTACATCCTTGGCGCTGGTAGTAGCATGCGGCAGAATTTGGTCGTAACCAATTACCGTTGGATCTGCCGCAATGTGCTGTACGCCTGCAAGCACTGAAACATAGCCATGGTCACGCAGCGTGTACAGGATGTGCTGCCTATAGTCATGAAGACCCCATCCCAGGTGAGCCAGTCCCAGCATGCCCGCCGCATGTGGCGATTGCCCTGTCAAAAAGGCGGCACGGCTTGGCGAGCACGTCGGCGCCGCGGTATGCATATTGCGAAAGAGCACACCCTGCTTCGCGAGGCTGCTCAGGTTCGGCGTCGGAACATTATGTCCGTATGGACGAAGATATCGGCCTGAATCGTGCGAGTGTAAATAGATAATGTTGTACTTGCCATCTTTCGCTGGCTGAGCAGTGCTCTTACGCGTAAGAGCACTGCTTGCGAGTGCCGCAACCGCACTAGCCTGCAGAAAGCGGCGACGGCTGGACTGTGAACTGTCTTTCATCGGACGCATCTCCTAGAAATTAATCTTCAGCGCAACCTGCATCACACGCGGCGACTGCGTGCTGCTGATCACTCCAGCGGTAGTTGTACCAATCGTTGCATTTGGATTATTGAAGTTTGCTCGGTTGAAGGTATTGAACGTCTCGCCACGCAGATCGGCACTGAAACGCTCCGTCAGAACGAAGCGACGCTCGAGGGTCAAATCCACATTGAAGTATCCCGGACCCACCAGGATTCCGGTACCGGAGTTACCAAACGTGTAAGTGCCAGGAGCCACGAAGGCCGAGGTATCAAAATACCTCGCCGTCGTACGTCCACTGCTGAGACGGCCCGAACCAATCCGGCTCGGCCGCTGCGTGCCCCCTCCTGCCGAGTTCGAGACATTCGTACCATAGAAAACAGTGAAGGGTGAGCCAGAGTGCAGAGACCACACACCGCTGAAATTCCACGGCCCGACGATCTGTGCAACGAGACCGTGCGAGAGAAACTGGCGGTCCTTGCCGAAGGGCAACTCGTAGACGTGATTGAAGACGAAGGTATGGCGGAAGTCATCTGGCGTCGAGCCCCAGTTGCAGCGGATGCATTGGCTATCCTGAATATCGGAGTTGCCGCCGCCGTTCGGATTGCCTACATCCGACAGATACTTGGCATAGGTGTACGAAGCGCCAAAGTTGAGCCCTTTTGTGGTTCGCTTCTCCACATGTACCTGAAGGCTGTTATACGACGCGTCTCCGGCGCCCGTTCGATAGCCCACATTCACCAGGTTTGGATTGATAGTGTAGTAAGGACGGCGTGGATTCTGACCACCGGCTCCCGGCCTCGACTGGTTCAGATTGAGGCTGTTGATGAGCAGATGCTGGGATCGCGTCCCGACATAGCTGATATCGGCAATCACATCCTGACGAATCTCACGTTGAACTCCAAGGCTGTACTGGTAGACGCCGGTCTGGCGAGTGTTCACATCCCAAGCCGTGGGGCTGCCGGTTGAGATCGCCGCCGTATTGTTAGGATCAGGCTGCACCGGTGTCGAGAATCCATCGCTCAAACGCGACACGGGAGCACCAGCGGAATCGGTCGCAATCACCTGAGCGAAATAGAAGGGCAGGTTCTTATACAGCTGAGCGCCACCGGCAAGTGTATCGACAAACGACATGCCAAAGCCCGCGCGAAGCACCGTCTTCTTTTGTGCATCGAGGCTATATGCCAGCCCAAAGCGAGGGGAAAAGGTATTCAGATCAAAGTTGCGCAGGCGACGGCTATTTCCATTAAGGCCCGCAACGCGCAGGGTTCCACTAGGAACATCAAAGTTCGCCCAGTGATTATTCACCTCATACGGCGGTGCGCTTACTTCGTAACGAGCTCCATACTCCAGGGTCAGGCGATCCGTAGCCCGCCACGAGTCCTGAATATACGGTGCAAGCTGAAAGGTCCTCATGCCGAACTCGCCGGTGAGGATGTTGCGATTTGCGGCGTCTGTCGCTCCCAACGCGAAGTCAGCCAACGCAGACGCCGCACTGGTGGAACCGATCTGGCGCGTGAACTGGCCGTTGAAGTCATAGGTTCCACGAACAGGAAACGCCGAGAATCCATTGAAGCGATGCCGCAGAAAGAGGAAGCCCACCTTGATGGTGTGCTTGCCTATGGTGTGAATCACATCGCCGTCGTATTGGAACGTTGTAATGTAACTGTTCTCCGGATAGGTCGAGGTATCACCAAGAGGCGAGAAGTTCGAGATGGTGAATCCCGGCAATCCCCCCGAGAGCGAGTTGTAGTTGATCCCAGGAATTCCCAAAGCTGCAGCCGCAGCAAACGGCTGCCCTAGCGGCGTCACCTCCGCGCGCCAGCGAACGATGGCAGCGTGCGCCTCAAACAGAGTTGCAGGCGACATCACATGCGAGTACCCAAGCGTTCCTGACTGCGTTCTTAGCGGCGTCCGCGTTCCATTTCCACCGGTACCGATGTAAGGCCCAATCGTCGCCACCCCGGAAGGTGTCGTCGCAATCGTACCCGGCGAGACCTGCTCGGTCTGATCGAAGGAATATTTGAAAAACAGCCGATCGCTCGCTCCCAGGTTCTGGTCAACACGCACATCAAACTGATTGGTGTTCTGTGTCAGCGCAGGTGTAATCGTGTAGTTATTCGTTGTGTTTCCGTTTGTAGGAGCAGGCAGCAGGTCGACGAGCTTCGCTGCCGCCGGATCAAGCAACGAGGTGGGAATCTGGTTCCCAGCAAAAGGAGCACGCGTCGTCACTTCACCCTCAGTGCTGCTCGAGAACGGGTTATAAAGCTGTGGGCCCAAGCCCGAGAAGTCCCCAGTGCGCACCATTGCGCGCTGTGCCAGTGTAGGAATCGTCGTGGTAAAGGTCTGTGGAACTGACTGCCGGATGCCTTGGTAATCCGCAAAGAAGAAGGTGTGGTTACGAAGAATCGGACCACCCACGGTAGCGCCAAAGGTATTGCGACGATATGGTGCCCTGCGGATCCCGTTCTGATTAGCGAAGTAACTGTTAGCGTTCATGATGTCGTTGCGGAGAAACTCCCACGCTGATCCATGAATCTGGTTGCTGCCTGACTTAGTCGAAACCGTTGTAATCGCTCCAGCCGCCTCACCGTACTCTGCGTTAAAGTTGCTGGTCATCACGCGGTACTCCTGAATCGCATCGACGACAGGAACGAGAACCAGCGTATTGAGCCACTGATTGCGGTCATAGGTTCCATCAATCAGATATGAATTCGCTGCAGCAATCGAACCGTTCACGCTGAAGTTCGCGCCGCCTCGAATGGAATACGCACTACCGCCTTCCGCAAGATTTGAGGCAGAGCCGGTGTGAGCGCCGGGTGTCAACAACACAAGATCCGTGAAGTTGCGTGTTGCCAGGGGGAGAGCAACCATCTGCTTGCTGTCCACTAGAGACGACACCACACCACTCTGCGATTGAATCAGCGATGCAGCCTCGCTGATCGTGACCGTCTCCGCATTGCTTCCCACCACAAGCGTCAAATCCACATTCGCAGTCGCGGCGCTCGCAAGCGTAATGTTGCTACGCTCGAGACGCTGAAAACCATTCTTTTCGACCGAGATGCGATAGGTTCCCGCAGGAATGGAAGCCGCGGTGTACTGGCCTTCCGCATTCGTGATTGCCGTACGTTGAAAATCAGTCGCCGTATTTACCAGCAAGACGGTGGCCTCGGGAACGACCGCGCCGGTCGGATCCGAGACGATTCCAACAATCGTCGATGTCTGCTGGGCAAGAGCAAGATACGGCAACAACACAAAGACTAGGGAAAAACGAAGCAGGCGAGAAATCATGATAAACCTCCAATTAGGGCGCCCCCAGCACAGCCGTGCATGCAGGGCGTGAGGACTTTGCTACACATTCGCTGGACGATGCCAGGCGAAGAGCGTGGCCTTAAGGCGTTTCACGTCCTCACGACATCGTGGGTCCGCCGCCACATTGCGCAGTTCGGCGGGATCGGACTTCAGGTTGTATAACTCTTCGCGATCGTGCTCCCAGAAGGTGTACTTCCAGTCGCCCTCGCGCACCATATATTTGGCACGCGGAGTGTTCAGTGCATATTCCGCAAAGACAGGTCCTACACTAACCAGCGGCTTTGGGTTTCTAACCAGCGCTGCAAAGCTCTGGCCGTCATTCGGCTGCACCTGCCGCACATTGCAAAGCTCCGTCAGCGTCGCACTCAGCGACACCTGGCTCAGCGGAGTCGATACGACACCGCTTGCTCCTCCCGGTACATGAATCAGCAGAGGAACGCCACAGGAGCCTTCGTAGAACTCAAACTTTTGCCACAACCCCAGATCCCCCAGCATCTCGCCATGGTCTGAGGTGTAAACAATAATTGTGTCGCGATCATGGCCTGTCTCTTGCAACGCCTGCAGGACCTGTCCGATGCAGTCATCCATCTGTGCAAGATTGGCGTAGTAGTAAGCCATGTGCTGCTTCGCCTTGGCCTCGTCACGCACCTCTGGTGTCGGCCCGTTGTATTTAATCGATTGCGCAACCTCTCGCGGCAGCGACACTGGATCCGCCTTACCCCAACTATCGGGCAGCTTCATATCCTCTGCCTTGTACATGTCGGCAAAGCGCTGCGCCGGCATGAAGGGATCATGTGGCTTGAGGAACGATGTCACCAGAAAGAACGGGCCATCTTCTCGCTGATGCTGACGGAGAAAACGAACCGATTCGCGTGCAACGAACGAATCAAAGTGATCCTTCTCTTCCAGCAATGAAACTTTGCCGACATGCACGGACCCTTCGCGTTCATCTTTATGACGAACATTCCTCCAGGGATCACCCGACTCTCGCCAGAGATCATCGATCTCGGGCTGCCCGGAGCCGGAGTTCGGACGGCCAAGCTCATCGGCATAGATCGCCGTCTTAGGGCCAAGATATTGGAACCAGTCATTGAACTCCAGCCGATAGTCGAAACCGTGAGTCTGTGCATCCACCCAGTGCATCTTGCCGATCAACGCGGTGCTGTATCCGGCTGCATTGAAGTGGTGAGCAAGCGTCTTATGCTTGTCAGAGTATGCCCGCGTATTGTCCTGCGCCTCATGATGATGGCTGTACAGGCCCGTCATTAGTGAGGCGCGCGACGGCGTACACACAGGGTTTGCGCAATAGGCATCTGTGAAACGAATGCTTTTCCGAGCAAGTGCATCGAGATTGGGAGTATGAGCGACCGCATCCCCATAAGCTCCCATACAGCTGCGCTTGTGCTGGTCCGACATGAGGAACAACACATTCAGGCGGGATGTCAGCTCATATGCAGATGAGCCTTTCCCAACCAGCGACAAGGTCGCAAACGACAGTCCATTTTGCAGTAAAGTGCGCCGATTCATACAAACACTCACACGAAGCACGAACGGCCTTCGTAAAAACACCGCAACAACCACCCTGGCATTCGCTTAGGATCGTGGGGCGATAAATGTAGTCAGGAGATGACTTGCTGCGAAGAGCCAGGTGTACAGGGCCTTCTCAACGTCGCGAGCGTGACGGAGAACAACAACAACAACGATGGCAGATTATCGGCACTGTGAAGTTTTTATATCACAGCCAGCGTCCTATTCATACGTAGGTCTCTTTAGGAGCCGGAGATCGAACGCGTCCGAGAAAGCGCCAGCGATCAGCACTCGCCGGACGTCGGGAGTATCTCCTCATACGCGTCTGACATCAACTCCGCGCTCGACGAATGGCGAGATCATCGAGTCGGTGGCCCCGGTATCCGTGATCAGAATATTGAGCTCGCCGATATCGCAGATACGCCAGCCCGCTACCTTCCCGAATTTAGTGGAGTCAACCACCGCAATTCGACGGCGGGAAGCCTTAACCATCGCTGCGTTGAGTTGGGCCTCTTCCGAGCTGAGACAGCTGACTCCCCATTGTCCATCGATTCCGTCCGAACCGAGAAAGAGCGTATGAATCAACATCTGCTTCAGACTATCCACCGCTGTCGGGCCGACAAGAGAAAACCAATCTCCCCGAAGATGACCGCCGGTAACAAAGATATCCAGATCTTTCCTCTTCGATAGCTCCATGGCCACGTTGACAGTGTTTGTGACAACCGTGATGTTCTGATTCAGAGGAAGTCCGCGGATGACCTCGAGGGTGGTTGTGCCCGGAGTCAAAGCGATCGTGTCGCCTTTCTCCACAAGAGCGGCCGCTGCCTGGCCGATCCGGCGCTTCTCTTCGGAAAAACTCTCGAGATGGGCCTGAAATGTTCGATCATTCTTAAATGGTTCGTAAAAGAGAGGTTCCAGCAGGGCGGCGCCACCATGCGTTCGCTGGAGGACCCCATCATTCTGCAGTTGGTCAAGGTCGCGGCGGATCGTAACCAAAGATGTCCCAAACTTCTCGCTGAGAGATTCGACCGTAACATTGCCAGATTTGCGCAGGTGTTCGAGGATTGCGTTCAATCGTGCCTGTTGCTTGCCCGGTCCAGATGGCTCGGACGCTTCTCGCGTCTCTTTCTTCGGATTCTTTGGCTGCTTACGCTTCGCCATTATCGCTGACTCCAATAGTGCTGGATTTGTTCGAGTGATTTCCCACGTGTCTCGGGAATCCATTTCCAAATGAAAACGAATGTTAACAAGGATAGCAACGCGTATAGGGCGAATGCTCCGGATAGGCCCATACGGTCAACGATGGACAGAAAGGTTAGGGTCACGACCAGACACGCGGACCACAAGGCCATGGTGGCAATCGAGGCAGCTTGACTGCGCACTCGGGTAGGAAAGATTTCGGCGATATAAACCCACACGCCCGGTCCCAGGCCGACCGCGAAAAAGGCAATGTAAGCCAAGATGCAGCCGAAGATCAGATAGTGGCCGCCCAGGCCTAACTTGAACGACGCGGCCAAGACCGTGAGCGAAATAGCCATACCCGCGGTTGCAAGGAGGAAAAGCAATCTGCGGCCCCAGCGGTCAATGAAGAACATAGCCACGATGGTAAAGATTAGGTTCACCAAGCCTACGATCACATTGGCGCCAATCGCGAGCTTGATGGACTGACCGTGGAACTGTTGCGCGAAGATCAGGGACCCGTAGTAGAGCACCGTGTTGATTCCGCAGATCTGTTCGAGCACTGCGAGAGCAATGGCAATGAAGAGTCGCGGCCGCATCTGTTCCGAGAATAGTTCTCCGGCGCCTCCGTCCTCTTCTGAGATCGCAAGCTCGATGGCATTCATTTCCGCCTGAACGCCGGCTGGCCCGGCGATCTTCTCCAGGACCACATACCCTTCTTCCCTCTGGTTGTTAGCGACCAGCCAGCGCGGGCTCTCTGGTATGTAGAACAATCCGATCAGAAAGGCGACCGAAGGAAAGGCAGCCACTCCGAACATCCACCGCCAGCTCGTCGAACCTAGCCCTGCGAGTTGCCAGTTGCTGAGGTACGCAACCAGGATTCCCGTCACGATCGCGAGTTGATTCAGTGAGACAAGTCGCCCACGGCTCTCCGGTGGTGCTACCTCCGAGATGTAGACGGGGGTAAGAGCTGAAGCAAGCCCGATTGCCAGACCTCCGATTCCGCGCATGCATGTGAAGAAGACGAAACTGACAGCCAGAGCACTCCCGAGTGCGGATACTCCAAAGAGCAGGGCGGCACCCATCAGGCTCTTGCGACGCCCGAACAGATCACTGCATTTCCCGGCTGCGCCAGCTCCAACCAGACATCCTAAAAGGAGAGAACTCGCAGCGATCTCTGTCTGAAAGCTTGTAAGACCGAAATGGACTTTCAGAAAGACAAGTGCGCCATTGATGACCGCCGTATCGAACCCGAAGAGGAATCCCGAAGCAGCAGCCACCGAGGCCACAAACCAGACATAAATAGAGTTGCTCTTTCCCGAGCGCTCAGACCGCGTGGTTGGTTCAACTCCCGGCATTTTGGCTCCGCATCAAAAAGAGTGAGTTGGACTGCGTCAGATACGTCTCCATCTATCAACGTGATAGTCGGTTAGCATCTGTAAGTCAATCGTTATGGCACATATCGTAAGTTTTAATGATCGAAATTGGCTACAGCGAAAGCATTGAGAGGCAAAATAGATTGTGTTTCGATCACCGGAACCGCTAATGTAGAGTCGCGGGAGGTGGATCAGCATGCTGGAACTTGATTGGTTGGGCGGCAAAATCGCTGGTGAGGGAGTGCTTCGGCTCTCCAGGAAAATCCGCGACCTTGAAGATGTTTTCGAGGATCACGCAGCGTGGGCCTCTATGGGCCCGGATACGCTGGTCTACTCCGTGGAATGGACACAGCCCACGGCGCAAGATACCGAAGGCGGGCTGTTTTGGGGAGTGACCGTCATTGAGCCGGGACGAGTAGGGGAGGAGTTCTTCATGACGCGAGGACACTTTCACGCGAAACGCGATCGCGGAGAGTACTACACCACCGCTCAGGGAACGGGAATCTTGCTTCTCATGGACGAGTCTCGAAGTGGCCGCTCGGAGCAGATGACGTCGGGCTCCTTACATTACATTCCTGGGCACACTGCACACCGAGTGGTTAACACCGGGCAAGATCCCTTGATCTTCTGGGCATGCTGGCCCAGCGATGCCGGTCACGACTATGGGACCCTTCAACGAGAGGGATTCAGTCACCGTGTGGTTGCCGGTGAAAGTTCTCCTCGCTTGGTACCCCCCCTACAGCTTTGAGCCCATTGGATCGGATATGTCGTCATCACGAAATCTCGATCTGCGATGGAATGAAGCAACGCAATCGTTCGAGTACGGCGCGAACATGTTTGGGCCACTTCCAGAGCACCGGCGTTTAGATGCTATTCGCGCCAGTCTTCTTGATCCGCAGTGCAGCGGACCTGACCCGGTCTACAGCATCGTGATGGATGTTGGCAGAGAAGAACACAAAAGAGAATTGGTGTGCCGCAATCTCTTGTTCGGCGTTGTCTCGTACCCTGCCGGCAGACTCGGACGCGAGCCGGTACGCAGTCAGGGACACATTCACAAGATTTCGCTCCATTCCGGATGGTCGGCGCCGGAGTTGTTCGAGATCTGGGAAGGCACCGCGATCGTCTATGCCCAGGAATCGACGAGTGATGACCCAGGTAGATGTCTTGCAGTCACTGCATTGCCTGGAGATCAAGTCGTTGTCCCGCCGGGCTGGGCCCATTGCGTGATCAACGCCAACCCGCATGAACGAATGATCTTCGCAGCATGCTGTGACCGCGACTACGGCTTCGTGTACGACGGGGTGAGGGCGCGCGGAGGCTTGGCCTGGTTCCCAATCCTCGATGAAAACAGTGGCATCCGTTGGGAGGGCAATCCTCGGTATCGAAGCGCTCGCCTGGAAGAGCGCGAGGCTAGAGCTTATCCGGAGCTTGGGCTATCCGATACATCGATCTATGGTCAGTTCGCTCAAGCTCCGGAGAGTCTCCAGTGGGTTTCAGAACCATCCTTGTTCGCGACCCTCTGGAGTTCATTCGAACCCTAGCGCGATTCGCTGCCGGCGCTATTCCGGTCGTACGTAGGCCTTAAGGGTGGCGCACTGCTTGCCAACCGATGGTCCATGGGGTCGGATCTGGTAGCTACCCACAGCTGCGGGAACGATAAAGGTCTCCGCGTAATGTACGACGAACGGGGTAAAAGAGCCTACGAGGCTCTCGACAATAGCCTCCTCGCCCTGGACCAGATTCAATACGTTCACATTTTCGTTGGTATCGTGCGGGACAGGGCCGGTGAACCAATGACGGCGGGTCTCAATGAACTCGAGTTCATGAAGGCCTGTGCGCTCTTCCCGCCATCCTTCTCCTTGAGCGACGGCTTCAATCCTGTTGACCAGGTTCTCCTTGACCCATGCCGTCTTGCGGTCCCATTGGATGTTCTCTTCACCGCGGGCAATATTGATCGGTCGAGGTTGTCCGTCCAGTCCGAGACGGCCCCAATCCCATAGCTTGAGCGTGAAGATATATGGGGTCGCACTAATCTCGAGCACCATGCTACCGACCCCAGAACAATGCACCGTCCCCGCCGGAATGAGGAAGTGGTCGTGTTTGCATGCAGGAAATTTATTCACATAGCGGTCGGCGTCGAACTCTGGTCCACCTTCTTGTGCGGCCTGCAGATCCTGCAGCATCGCGGGTGGATTGATATCTTCTTTCAGGCCGAGGTAAACGGTCGCATTTGGCTCAGCATCGAGCATGTAATAGCTCTCGTCCTGGGTATATGCCAGGCCGAAATGCTTTCGTACGTACTCATTGAGAGGATGAACCTGTAAAGACAGATTGCCTCCCTCGATCGTGTCGAGAAAATCGAAGCGGATGGGAAACTCAGCCCCGAACCGGCCAAAGATATAGCTTCCCAAGAGCTCCGTGGGGTGTGCGAAAACGACATTGATCGCCGGAATCTCGACACGAACACTCCCAAAACCCAGCAGGAGACTGTTCTCCTCAGGCACACAATCGAAGCACCAGGCATAGTTCGGAACATCCTTGGGAAGGTCGAACTCACGTTCCATCCAGTGACCTCCCCAGGGACCTGGATCGAAGAATGGCACGACGCGAAACGGCTGGCGCGCTGACTTATACAGACCAGCTCTCAACTGATCGCCCGTGATCATCTTTGGAGTCGTTGGGTCGTTCGTATCGAGAAGAAGATCGATGGTACCCAGCAGCTTCTGTTTGATTCGATCCGCTGCACGCCAATCGAGGAAATACGCACGCTTATATTTCTGCGCCGGCGATTCGTCGATGTTATTCGCTCCGAGATTACCGATCTCTCCAGCACGCTGTCGTCTTTGTATCTCCCAGCGGGCCAGGTCAGCGTAGACAATAACGCAGTAATCGTTCGCAACCTCCACGGCACCGGTACCGATCACCAGCGCGATCCCATCGAACAACGACTCGAGTTTGTTCTGCGCTTCTGACACCTTGATTGGATCGAAGAAGTCTCGTACCTCAACCGAGTTGAACGTTCCAAAGACTGGGTCATCCGTCAGGAAGGGTGAGACTCTCTGGTTGATCTCATCCGGTGGTAGAAAAAGCGATTCGGTATCGATGACAAGTTGCGGATCGAGCGCTGCTTCAAGCTCCTGTTTGATCTCCCACACGGACACGCCCGGATAGCACTCGACGCAAACGATGCAACGCTCGCCGCTGGTCAATCGGCGGAGGTTCTTCCGGATAGCGTCCCACCCGACATGACAATCACCTGCGTCGGATGAAACAGGAACATAAGGCTGCTTATCATACATCTAGTTCGCTCCGTTTATAAGTTCGATGAGTGGCACCGCCCCGAGCAGCGGTGCGCGATCGCCCAACATGGCAGGACGCACCTGGACTGTTCCCCATGGGGTCCATGTGTGGTCTTTCACATACTGCTGGATGTACGGCACAATCAAATCGCCGCGTCGCATGACTCCACCGCCGATGAGCAGTAACTCCGGATCGTAGGCGTGAATCAAGGACGCGGCCGTACGAGCCCAGACCCGAATGCAGTGCTCACGAACCGCTAAAGCGACCGAATCACCCTCATCGGCCGTTTGAAACAAATTCTGAAAGTTCAGCTCCATGCCCGCGAGTAAACTGGATTCGAATCCTGGCCAGCTCGTGCATATCCTCGGCAACGCCCAACCGGAGGCCTCTGACTCAGCGCAACCTATGCCCCCACAGTTGCAAGGGCTGCCATCGAAGCGAGCCGCAAGATGCCCACCAAGACATCCAGCCTGGAAATGCTTGCCGACAAGCAGGCGTCCATCTATCATCGCGACGCCCCCGATGCCAGTGCCGAGCGTCATCATGACGATGTCGTTGGAGCTGGTTCCGCTTCCTGCATACCATTCGCCCAAAAGCGCAAGACGAGCGTCGTTCTCGACTGCGATCGGCAATCCGAATTCTTGCGCGGCCCATGCTTTGAGATTGACTTCGGTTGCATCCGTGTACTTTAGGTTGGTCGAAGTCACACGGGCGTTCTTGCGATCCACGAGACCGCAGAAGCCGAGGGCCACGCCCTCCATTTGCTCCAACTTTAGCCCGGCATCTGCAGCAAGGCTTCGAAGCGTATCGGCGAGCACTGGCAGAAGCTCCTGAAGTTTCCGATCGCCGTCAGTTCGTACGACCTGCAATCTGTGAATCGTTCTGTCTTCGATGACAGAGCAGGTTGCATGCGTACCCCCGAGATCGATTGAAAGTGCCCTCATATGAACATCCTGCCCTGCGGTACCTCGAAATCAAAAACTTTCCGCATCTCCCACCTCGGAATGGTGTTTGAGCAAAATCAAATAATCTGTGTAATTCAATATAACGATCACATATGACTTACGTTTTGTCCATAAACGAACATTTAATTGCTTCTATTGACAAAAAAAGAACAATTCATCTATGTTGGCCAATCAGTTCAAGTTTCTGCTCGCCTTCCACGGTCTATGAAACGGGTCTCTCCCATTCCTCGGCTTCGGAAGGCGTTCAGCAGGGCGTTAAGCAATGTCTCTTGGAGGCGACAGTGGACTCTCGAAACAACGGGTGCAGCATTGCAGGGACAGTCACGGGAGCTCGTCTAGGAAAAAGGAACTTAAGGCCTGGCGATCGAACAGTCACGCACGGTCAACGTTCACGCCCATCCCAGGCTGCTTATCGCGTTTGGTTGGGTAAGCTTCTTTTGCTCCTGTTGGTATGTTTCAGTTCAGCGGTGCTTCGCGGCCAAACGACGAATGGGCTGATCACGGGCGTGATCTCTGACTCGACTGGAGCCAGCATCCCCGGCGCTGACGTCGACGTCGTCAACACCGGCACCGGAATGCATCGGACCACCAAGAGCAACGCGGGAGGCGAGTACATTCTCCCTCAGCTCAATCCGGGCAACTACAAACTGACTGTGACGATGGACGGCTTTGCGACGATCAACCGGGAGAATATTCAGCTTCAGGTCAATCAGAGCGTCACGCTGAACTTCCAGCTCGCGGTGGGACAGACCTCGCAAACCGTAAACGTCTCGGACGCACCTCCTCAGCTCAACACAACCTCCGCGACGTTGAGCAATGTGGTGGGCCACGAAGATACGGTCAATCTTCCCCTGAATGGACGCTCGTTCACCCAGCTGACCCTGCTTACGCCGGGAGCTGCACCAGTCCAGAACGGTCAGCAGGGCGCTTTCACGGTATCTTTGGGAGCGGGCGGCATCAGCCCATCGGTGAACGGTCAACGCGGTGAACAAAACAACTTCACGATGGACGGCATATTCAACAATGCCACCTACACCAACACCTGGGTGATTGCGCCTCCACCGGACGCAATCCAGGAGTTCAATGTGCAGTCCCATATCACGGACGCTCAGTTTTCGGTCTCGTCGGGTGCAAACATCAACCTCGTGACTCGCTCCGGAACAAACAAGTTCCATGGGGCGCTGTGGGAGTTTCTCCGCAATGACATCCTTGACGCCCGAACCTTCCCGGAGACCGAACGCCTGCCTTATCGACAGAATCAATTTGGTGTGTATTTCGGCGGCCCTGTCTCCATACCGCATGTGTATAGCGGCAAAGACAAGACCTTCTTCTCGTTTTATTGGGAGGGATTCCGATCGGCGCAGACAAGATCGTATCTGGCAAGCACTCTCACGAACGCAATGAAGCAGGGCGATTTCTCTGCGGTCCTCGGCGGGCAGGTGGGGACGGACAGCCTGGGTCGCCCCGAATTTGCGAACCAGATCTACGATCCCTTTTCGAGTCGCCCCGATCCGGCCCACCCGGGCCAGTCCCTACGCGATCCTTTTCCCGGAAATGTCATTCCTAAGGCCAGGCTGAACTCTGCAAGTCTGCAGATTCTGCAAAAGTATTATCCGGCTCCGAACCTGAATGTTCCCGAGGGCACCCTGCCCAACTATCAGTTCTCCGGGGCAACGAACACCGATAGCGATATCTTCGGTGTACGGCTAGACCATCAGATCACCGCGAACGACTCCGTATTCCTACGTTTCAATCGTTCGAACCAACACGTGATCAGCCCTCAGAGCTTGCCGACGTACGTTCACACCCTAAGTAACTACACTCAGCAGGCAGCTTTCGGCTATACCCATATCTTCGATCCGAAGACGATTCTGAATATCCGTTATGGATACTCCTATGTCAACTTCGCGAGTAACGATGAGGCTGCTGGCCAGGCCTTCACAGACGCGATTGCGTTTACTGAAGCTGCTCCTGCGCATGCTGGAATCCAGCTTGGACCGCAAATCAGCATCTCGAACGGCTTCAGCGGCGTGGCCCAGTTTGCCATCCCATTGGGCCCACAAGAGACGATGGACTATCACGCCGACCTTTCCAAGGTTGTCGGAAGCCACACACTCGGCTTCGGTGGTCTCTACTACCACCTTCGAAGCTATGACGATGGTTGGCTCGCAAATATGAGCTTCTCGCAAAACGCCACGGCGCAAGGAGCAACAGCCGGTCCGACAGGCTATGGCCCTGCCAGCTTCCTCCTTGGCACGCCAAACAGCTATGCTCCATGGGTTGGCAACCTCGGAGCAGACCAGACGGTGAACTGGTATGGCGTCTATGCGCAGGACCAGTGGCAGCTTACGAAGAAGCTTGTTGTGACCGCCGGCATTCGCTGGGACTACGTCACTCCACCGAACTATCACAAGATCGTCTCAGGCCTCGACGTGTTGACCGGGCAGTTCATCGTCTCGGGTGCAGTCCCACCGTACTACCCAACGGCCACGGGACCGAGCGGCTACTTCCACCCGCAGTACAACGGGTGGGAGCCACGCTTTGGTGTCGTCTATTCCGCGACAGACAAGACCGTCGTGCACGCCGCTTTCGCGATGCTTGACGATCACAACAACACCCTGGTTCAGGAGAATCAGAACCTCCGGTTGACGTGGCCGAGCGGTATCGCGGCCAACTTCACCAGTCTGGACCTTGGTGTACCGACGATGTATTTCGGGCATCTCCCGACCGCTTCGTCACTGCTTCAGAACGTGGCACCATATGCCAGTTACGGTGCCAACCCTAACAACAAGATTCCGTACTCGATGCAGTACAACCTTGGTGTGCAACAACAACTGATGTCCAACCTCACGATGAAACTGGATTACGTGGGATCACTAAGCAGACACCAGTACATCGTCCCGACGGTGAACACCGCTCTCTATCCTGGGCCTGGACCCATCTCGGACAGACAGCCCTTCCCCGAGTATGGTGGTCCCTTCTCCTACTCCTGGAATGCGGCTCCCGCAAGCTACAACGCATTGCAGGCTCAACTGCAAAAGACGCTATCGAATGGCCTATCCTTCCTGGCGTCATACACCTGGTCCAAGTCCATGGACTGGCAGTCTGACCCGTATGTGAACCAGCAGCCGGACTTCTACAACCTTAAGCAGGATTGGGCAGTATCCGATTACAACCGTGCGCAGATGTTTGTGTTCAGCAGCTTGTATCAGCTTCCTTTTGGACGGAACAAGGCTTTCTTGAGCAACGCCGGCAAACTGGTGCAGACAGTGGCAGGCGATTGGAATGTGGGAGGCATTATCACACTCAACTCCGGCGCTCCGTTCTTTGCGCAGGCAGGCGGCGATATTGCCAACACGGGTGGTCCGAGTCAGCGAGCGCAACGAACGGGAGTGGATCCCTATAGTGGTCCGGGCTTCCGCCAAACGCCGGCGACCTGGATCAACAAGGCAGCCTTTGCAGTACCGGCGTTGTTCACCTACGGCAACGAAAAGAGGAATGACTTGATTGGTCCCAGCTTCAAGAACGTTGACTTCAACGTCTCGAAGAACTTCCCGTTGGTCGAAAGCATGCAACTTCAGTTCAGGGCTGAGATGTTCAACCTGTTCAACCATACGAACTACAGCACGCCGGACAGCAGTGTTCAGGACAACCAGTTTGGCCAGATCACGAGTGCTGCTGGGTTCGGTCGGCAATTGCAGTTTGCATTGAAGCTAGTATTTTAGGCATAAACCTGAGGAGGAACATCGGCTTCGATGCTTCTCCTCCGTATATTTCCGGAGTCGACTCTGAGGGCGCAAAGATGAAACGTCGAGATCTCTTGAAAAGCCTCACCATGGCCGCGGGTGGAGCACTGTTGTCCCATGAGTCTGTCGCTCAGACGGAAAAACAGGCTGCAGCGAAGATTCCATCCATCATTTCTATCCGCGGCCTGCTGCGAAAAGACGGGAAGCTGGTTCAGCCGATCCAAGTCACTATCGAAAGACCTGGCGACGCTGTAACGGCGGTGACGAAGCTCGATGGCATCGAGATCGATCGTCGCAATGTTCCCGCAGGCGCCACCTCATTCGAGATATACGTAACGCCGGTAACATCCAACCAACGGTCAACGATCATCGTCGATTTGGGAGGAAAAGAAGTCCGAGAAGAAATCGACCTTAAACCGGTACGGCAAATGCAAATCTACGTGCTGCCGCATTCGCATCATGACCTCGGGTATACCGATCTGCAGGCCGATGTCGAAGCGAAGCAGGTCCGTAACATCACACGCGGCATCGAGCTTGCACGCAAGACGCAAGACTATCCCGAAGGAGCGAGGTTCGTCTGGAACCTTGAGGTTCTTTGGGGTGCCGACCTCTACATGAAGCGCGGGGCGGAGGGTGATAGACGAGAACTCATCAATGCAGTGCGAAAGGGATGGATCGGGATAAACGGCTCCTACGCAAACGAACTTACGGGGCTCTGTCGCCCTGAGGAACTCTTGCAGTTGTTCCACTACTCCGGACAACTGGGTAAGACATGCGGAGTGAAGGTGGATTCGGCGATGATGAGCGATGTCCCTGGTTTTTCCTGGGGTACAGTGACGGCCATGTCGCAAGCGGGAATCCGCTATTTCTCGGCTGCGCCCAACTACTTCGATCGCATCGGTACATTCATGGTGTCCTGGCAGGATAAGCCCTTCTGGTGGATCTCGCCATCAGGCAAAGAGAAGATTCTCTTCTGGGTCCCTTGGACAGGGTATGCCCTCTCTCACGTTATGAAGCTCGGTTCTGAGCTCGTCGCGAAATACCAGGACCGCATGGACGAGGTTCAGTATCCATATGACGTCTCTTATATACGTTGGTCGGGCCACGGCGACAACGCGGAGCCAGACCCCGAGTTGAGTGATTGGATTCGTGATTGGAATCAGAAGTACGAATGGCCTCGCTTCTCCATAGCCACTACTAGTACAGCATTCTCGGCCTTTGAGAAGCGTTACGGTAACCAGCTACCGCAGTATCGCGGAGACCTGACGCCTTACTGGGAAGATGGTGCAGGCTCCTCAGCACTTGAGACGCAGATGAGCCGTAATGCGGCAGATCGGATCAACCAAGCCGAAGCTTTGCGAGCCATGACGAACAAAGCTGATTACGAAGTTGCGGAGTATGCCGAGGCATGGCGCGATGTGTTGCTCTACTCCGAACACACCTGGGGCGCATGGAACAGTGTCTCTGATTCAGAGAATCCCTTCGTCAAGAAACAATGGGATGTAAAGCGCGCCTTCGCGGTGGATGCCGAGCGCCTTTCCCAGAAGTTGGTTGAGAAGTCTGTCGGTCTAACAAGCGAGACCTCACGTGGGGGGCAGATTGAGATATTCAACAGCTCTTCGTGGGTTCGCAGCGAAGTTGTTTATGTTCCTCAGCAGCTATCGCAAGCGGGAGATCACGTCAGTGGTCACGATGGCAAGCCGCTGCCGTCACAGAGACTTGCATCCGGAGAGTTAGCGGTACTTGTGTCGCAGATATCTGCTTTCTCAGCTTCGCGATATACCTTTTCGAAGCAAGCAGCTCATCATCCTTCTAAGCCAGCGTCTTTCAAGAACAACGTTTTTGATAACGGCATTGTCCACGCCATGATTGATCCCGCAACCGGTGACATCACCGAACTGCGCCTCCAGTCTGTCGCCCACAATCTGGTCAAGACAGATGGGCCGTACCGGGCGAACCAATTCCTCTTCCTTGCGAGCCAGGATGTCGATCATCTTCAATCCAGCGGCACAGCGAAGATCACAATCGAGGAAAATGGCCCACTTGTGGTGTCCGTTCTTGTCGAATCCTCCGCTCCGACCTGCAAGAGCGTCAGCCGCCGCATTCGGCTGGTAGCCGGAGCCGACTATCTCGAGCTAGCAAACACCGTCGACAAACTTCCCGCCGCGTTGAACCCTCATCCCGGTTCAGGCGGCCCCGGAGACGAGTTCGCGCAACGTGGGGCGAAAGAGAGTATCCAGTTCGCATACCCTCTGGCAGTATCAGAAGGCAAAATGCGAGTGGATATCGCGCTAGGCAACATGCAGCCAGAGATCGACCAACTTCCCGGATCGTGCAAGAACTGGCTCCCGGTCGGACGCTGGGTGGACGTCTCGAACGATGAAGTCGGTGTCACTTGGGTCACCCAAGATGCTCCGCTTATTGAGGTCGGGGAGATCAGCGCAACGATGCTTGGTTCGCAACGTAACCCAAACGTATGGCGGAAGCGCATCGAGCCGACCCAGACGTTCTTCTCATGGGTGATGAACAATCATTGGGGAACGAACTATCGCGCGTATCAGGAAGGCCCGGTTACGTTTCGTTACGCGCTGCGGCCGCATTCGCGTTATGACGCCGCGGCAGCCACTAGACTTGCCATCGGTTTATCCGAGCCACTCCAAGCTCGGGCGGTTAGCCCCTCAGCAAAACCAATCGACTCATGCCTGAGCATTGAGCCATCGGACGTACTTGCGTTGACGTTCAAACCAAGCGAAGATCGAGCCGCTTGGATCGTGAGACTTTTTGGCGCTTCTGGAGAGAGAAGGACAGCTAAGCTCAAGTGGTTACGTTCAGGTGAAGCGAAATTATGGCTGAGTAATCTTGCGGAAGAGAAGCTGGAACCAATTGGAAGTGAGTTCGAGCTCGCCGGCTGGGATCTTCTTACAATTCGAGTTGAAGAAATGCATTCAAGATAGTCCTCAAGCAGACGTTGATCGGGCCAGTCCCACTCGCCTACCCGAAGTTCTCTGATCTTGCTCTAGAATCATTTACTAAAATTAGGCAAATCCACTCGGCGAACAACATGGTCCTGAATCCAATGTGCATCCCACCACTCTTTGGGATCGATCTGAACGCCATCGAGCTGCATGGCGAAGTGTATGTGGTCTCCGCCGGCCATGCCGGTCATGCCACTCAGTCCCATGATCTGTGACCGTTTGACCATGTCGCCTTCGTGCACATCGATCCGGCTTAGGTGGCCGTAGATCGTCTGCAGGCCGTACCCATGGTCCACGACAATGCAATTGCCATAGATGCCGAGGGGAGCAGCCCAAACAACGCGGCCATCGTTTGAGGCCTCGACTCCGATATGTTGAGTGACAGCGAGATCGTAACCGAGGTGAACCTGTTGGTCGATCTTCTTGCCCTGGTAGATATAGCTGCGCACATCAGCGAAGGTTGCCTCGGCTTGAGAATGGGATTGGCGCGTGAAGGGCAGGTGCCAGAGAAATCGATCGGCGGTCTTCAAACGCAGGTCGGCCAAGGTCTTGTTATTGGCTTGGCGCATCTCAGAGTTGATCTTGACGAAGCGCTTGATGGGATCACCAGTTCCATTAGGATCGAGTTCGCCCAGCACCTTCTGCATAAATTGGTCGGAGACCAGAATCTCGTGTTGGGTATAGACCGGTTGCTCTTTTTTCGGGAAGACGACGGTCAGGGGTGTCGTCACGTCATTTCCCGCAGCGTTCGAAGCGTAAGCCAACGGTGTGGTACCGGGAGGCATGTTCCAAGCAAATGCGAACAGAGAGAACAGGCCGGGCTTGCCGCCCGGCATCGGCCATGCACGAAAGGTTTGGTTCCCTACTCTGACGCCGGCGGATGTATAGGATCCAGAGACATTCATCGTGGCCAAATCGGCCATACCGAGATACAGGTAGTGCTGGTCTGAATCCGCGCTGATGGTAGGCGGCTGGGTGACTACGTTGACTTCACGCTCCCAACGGGTAGTGCTATGAAACAACCCGCCTGATGTAGCCTCAACGATCAACCGTGCCGGACCATCGTGTAACTGGGGTGTTGTCTTGATACCGACATTGAAGTTAAACGTGCTGTCCACGCTTTTGGAGGGGGAAGAAGTCTGCCAGGAGGGATACTGTGTTCCGTTCTGCGTTAATGTGACGGCAACCTTGCTGACGCCATGGGGATCGTGGACATGGGCGGTCACTGGTGTGGCCTGTCCTATGGAGGTCAGATTTGGAGCCACATCCAATGAGGGCTTATCACAGCCTGTCAGACTGAGAACCATAGACAACAATAGAAGATTCGTAGCAAGGATGGGGGTTCGCACAAACCGATTCTAGTCCATCGTATTCCTGCTTCATCTGGGCATTTGTGTGCCTCTATTGGTTCCTTTCGGCCGTTGGATTCATATTATTGACTCTCTCAGCGCCAACCGAGCGCCGGGGCGACAGTATTCAGGATTGCCTCCAAAACGTGAGCATTGTAGGCAACGCCTAATTAATTAGGGATGGTCAACAACAACGTATCGGCCTCTGCAATCGCCTCGTCTTTCTTCAACTGCTCGATGAGGACACCCGGTTCCGCAGCGTCCGAAGATCGCTCGTGTTGACTCGTCCAAGAATCCGACCTTATCCTATTCCTTCCCACTCGCCCGAAATACGCCCGATTCCGGTCATTAATCGACGCGCGAAGATACTGCGGCTGACTGACACGCGCGGAATACGAACATGACCGCCTTCTTTCCAGGCTGAGCGAAAGGCTCGAATCTGAGCTGCTTGCTGGATGCGGAGCTAAAAAGGGTAGAGCTAAAGGAATACGCAAAGACTAGAAGACGATTTTTGCGGCGAATTGCATGAGGCGCTGGTTGCCAACGACGCTGGTGACAGTTCCGAAGGTTGAGGGTGTAGTGATGGTGGAGTTCGGAGTGGACAGCGTGGGGTGGTTCGCGACGTTGAAGGATTCGGCGCGGAGGTTCAGCTGCATCTCGCGGTAAAGCGGGAACGTGCGGAAGACGGAGGTGTCGAGGTTCCACAGACGCTGCGAGCGGAGCATGTTTCTGCTGGAGGTGCCGTAGGTTCCTGCGGCGGGGATTGCGAAGGCGGCGGTGTTAAACCACTTGGCCGCCGAAGCGTTGTTGAGGCCGGGATCACCGACCAGATTCGCTCGCTCATAGGTGCTGCCATTGCCGACGTTGGCGATATCGCCGGCCGCGGTGATGCTGTAGGGTTGGCCGGAACGCGCGGTGAAGATCATGTTGACTTGCCAGCCGCCGAGGACGAAGTCTGCGAAGCGGTTTCCGGTGTAGAAGCGCCGGCCCTTGCCGAAGGGAAGATCGCCGTTGAGACCGACGGCGAGCATGTGGGGGACGTCATAGGCTGAGACGCTGCGGCTTC
>Ga0193743_1000187_pt1 | contig 49805 bp, 47 predicted proteins | sample L2c2metaG_FD_143038 | JGI IMG/M metagenome (GOLD analysis project Ga0193743, IMG submission 143038) | Soil microbial communities from a riparian zone of the East river system, Colorado, United States - L2c2 | ecosystem: Environmental > Terrestrial > Soil > Riparian zone | place: USA: East River... | reverse complement strand
AGCCCAACGGAACCTGCCAGCGAATCTTTCCTTCAGCCATGTCGACCGCGGCAAGCTGTCCCCACGGCGGCGCCGTGCAAGGCATGTCCGAGGACGATTGCAGGAATCGGCGGAACAGCCCATAAGGAGCTCCGGCCTGCGGAGCATAGTCGCCATCCTCTGTGCGCATGTCGTCGCGCCAGAAATCACTACGTGGAATGAGCTTGATCTTCGCGACCAGACTGTTCGTGTTGACGAAAAGAAGGCTGTGCCGCGGATCGAAGGCGTAACCACTCCACGTCATGCCACCCAGATTTCCCGGCGCCACCAGAGTGCCCTGCAAGCTGGGAGGGGTAAAGATGCCCTCGTTACGAAGCCCCTGGATCCAACTTCGGCAAATCTCGCGGTCCTTCGGCGTCAGCCCCCAGACATCGTCCGCTGTAATCTTCTGCTGAGACAGCGGCGGCGGAGCCACGGGGAAAGGCTGCGTGGGTGAGGCTACCTCGCCCGGCACGTCGCTCTTCGGAGCCGGCCGCTCCTCCACAGGAAAGACCGGCTTGCCCGTATCGCGGTTCAGCACATAGAGAAACCCGGTCTTGTTGCCCTGAATGACGACGGGAACATCTTTTCCGTTGCGCCGCAGCGTGGTGAGCAGCGGAGGCGCGGCCGTGTCGTAATCCCACAGATCGTGGTGGACGAGCTGAAATCCCCATGCAACCTCACCCGTCTTGACATGCAGCGCCACTACAGAGTTGGCCCACCGGTTATCGCCGGGCCGCAGTCCGCCGTAGTAATCGGGGCTGGCGGTACCGGTTGGAATGAAGATGAGGTCGCGCTCGAGATCGACCGCCATGATGGACCACGCATTGGCGCCGCCCGACGACCGCACGGGCTCCTTGCCCTTCTCCATCGTCGCGGTCACTGTGGTGGGCATCGGGTCCCAGCTCCAGCGCAGCGCGCCTGTGCGGGCATCGAAGGCGCGCACCACTCCGGCTGGCATGGCGGCGCGCTGGTTGTCATCAATCGCCGATCCCACGACAACGAGGCCGTCAATCACCGCAGGCGGGGAAGTCATGTGGTACCACCCGGCACGGTAGCCCGGCACGTCTCGCAGCGTGACCTGGCCGTAGTCGCCGAAGTCCATGCACGGCTTGCCGGTAGCTGCATCGAGCGAGACCAACCGGGCGTCCAGTGTCGCTTCATAGATGCGGCGGCGGCACGGCTGGCCCGAGGCGGATGTGGGGTCGAGCCAGGTAGCCACGCCGCGATTTACCAAGCCATCGCCATAGTCAAGCGTCAGGTCAATCCTGGGGTCGTAGGCCCAGCGCTGCTTTCCTGTCGCCGGATCGAGCGCAATGACGCGGTTGAATCCCGTCGTAAGGTAGAGCGTGCCATCGACAAGGATCGGCGTAGCCTCGAACCCGCTTCGCCTCCGGTCGCGGCTGCCGTCGGAGATGTCCCCGGTGTGAAAGATCCAGGCGACCTTCAGCTTCGACACATTCTCGCGGTTGATCTCGGTGAGTGGAGAGTAACGCATCCCACCGGGATCGTTTCCATAGTTCGGCCACTCCGTGTCACCGGATACCTGGCCGCAAGCAGTAGCGGCACTCGCAAAAGCCAGACCGATAGCAACAAGCATCCGAAAGACACTTTGCGGAAATCCAGCTACGCCCATGGGCACATTCTATTGCGGTGTCTCGGAAGGTCGTGCCATAAAAAGTGCCATCCTGTGAGCGAGCCGCTCCATGCTCATTCCACCCTGAGTGCCTGCATCTCTCCATCCGATTTATCTCTCTCCGCCATTGCCACTCCTTCTCCGCTAGAACTTCTACGGGAGACCTTCTGAGAACGACCCCCATTACTATGGATGTCATCGTGATGCGACTCGCCGCCTTCCTCCTCTTAGCCGTCCCGTTAGCCGCACAGGCCCCTTCAGCTGCATCAAGCCTCATCTTCCAGACCTCGGAGGCCTGGTCTCCTCGCGTCAACGTCGAATCCCACACCGTCATGGTCTACGGCATCGATGCCACCATGCCCCAGCGCATCCGCAGCTGGCACGATCATGGCTATCGCGTCGCCGTCATGACCGGCGTCGCCTGGGGACGGTACGGCGACTATCTCCGTGGCGACTTCGACGGCAAGCCTCACTGGAATGAGACCCAGCAGGAGAAGTCCGGCAAGCTCATCCTCCACTCCGGCCGCGAGGTGCCCTACATCTCTCCCACCGAAAGCTACGGCCGCTACCTCAGTCAGGGAGTCCAGCGAGCCCTCGAGGCCGGCGCCGAGGCCATCTACCTCGAAGAGCCCGAGTTCTGGGCCCGCGCCGGATGGTCCGACGCCTTCAAGTCTGAGTGGCAGGCCTTCTACCACCAGTCTTGGCAGCCACCCGACAGCTCCCCCGATGCCCAGTACCGCGCCTCCAAGCTCAAATACTTTCTCTACCGCCGCGCTCTCGCCCAGGTCTTCGACTTCGTCCGCCAATGGAGCCAGCAGCACGGCAAATCCATCCCCTGCTACGTCGCCACCCACTCCCTGATCAACTATGCGCAGTGGCAGATCGTCTCCCCGGAATCCTCCCTGCTCGAGGTAGGGGCCGACGGCTTTATCGCGCAGGTGTGGACCGGAACCTCACGCCAGCCCAACGTCTATGAAGGCGAGCGCAAGGAGCGCACCTTCGAGACTGCCTTCCTCGAATACGGTGCCCTCCAGAACATCGCCCGCTCCTCCGGAAAGCGCATCTGGTACCTCAACGACCCCATCGAAGACAATCCCAATCACTCCTGGACCGACTACCGCCGAAACTGGGAGTCCACCCTCGTCGCCTCTCTCCTGCAGCCCCACGTCTCCAGCTACGAGATCCTCCCCTGGCCCGACCGCATCTTCGGTCCCAAAGGGCTCTACCCGGTTACCGAGCCCACTCCCGCCAATCCGAAACCCGACCGCGCACCTATCCCGTCAGAGTATGAGACCGAGCTCCAGACCGTCTTTCACGCCCTCGGTCAGATGGACCAGGCAAAGACCTTTTGGCAGACCGCAGGAACCCAGGGCGTCGGCGTCCTCGCCAGCGACACCATGATGTTCCAACGCGCCCAGCCCAACCCGTCCGATCCCGACCTCGGCAACTTCTACGGACTCGCGCTCCCCCTGCTCATGCGAGGCATCCCCGTCGAACCCGTCCAGATCGAAAGTACCTGGCAGGGCAACCGCGCCACAGACTTCCTCAAAAACTACCGTCTCCTGCTGCTCACCTATGAGGGCCAGAAACCTCCTTCACAGAAGTTCCACCAGGCCATCGCCGCATGGGTCAAATCCGGAGGAACCCTCCTCGTCATCGACGACGATCGAGATCCCTACAACCAGGCCACCGACTGGTGGAGCACCCCGCTGCTCCACCTCTCCACTCCGCGCCAGGATCTCTTCCATATCCTCGGACTCGATCCCTCCGCCGAGGGCCTGCACCGCGTTGGCAAGGGCGTCGTTCTCTATGCCGCCAAATCTCCTGCTGCGCTCTCTCACGATCCCGCCGGCGCCGACACCCTCCGTCAACTCACTCGCCAGGCCGCCGATGCCATCCACCTGCCCTGGAAGGAGACCTCCTCGCTCGTGCTACGACGCGGTCCCTTCGTCATCGCCTCCGGCCTCGACGTCTCCGAAGCCCTTCGTGACGCAAAGCCCACGCCGCTGCCAGGAACCTTCGTCAACCTCTTCGACCCACATCTCGTCCTCGAGACCAACCCCACTATCGCCGCAGGCCAGCGAATACTTCTGCTCGACCCGAGCTTCTTTCCGCACAGCCAACCGCACCTTCTCGCAGCCAGCGCAAAGATCACCGGCCTCTCCCAAACCGCGCATAGCATCACCTTCACCACCTCCTCCATCGAAGGCAGAGACACGAGCGACCTCACCGCCATCCGGCTGCTCCTGCCTCATCCACCCACAAAAGTGAGCATCGAAGACAGACAGCTCGATACCAACGCTATCCACTACAACGAAGGCATGCTTCTGCTGGAGTTCCCCGCACACGCCGCCGGGCAAAAGGTAAGCGTCGACTTCTAAATTCTCCTCAACGAGCGGGCGGCTCAAGAAGGGCATCGAAGATTCGCCCTGCCATCTTTTTGATCACCCGCGCATCAAAAAGTCCTGGTGCGAACTTCGCCTCCACGGCAAGCCCGGTCAACAAGGGATGAATCGTGAAGACCGCGGCCGAACGGCTTATTGCGTCCTTGCCTTTGCCCGGCGAGCCGAGCAGCTCGACGTACTTCCGCTCCGACCTATCCGGAAGAATCTCTTCGAAATGTTTTTCGAGAAGGTCTTTCGACTCCGGATGGCGCAGCGCATAGAGTTTAAACTCCAACATCAGGATGGCCCAGTCCTGATCATCCGTCAGGTCGAGACAGAACTGCCGAAAGGCAGCAAGGTTCTCTTCCTGACTCGTCGACTTGGCAAGCATCTTCTGCATCTGTGCCCGGCGACTCTTGGTATTCTCCTCGATCAGTGCCAGGAAGACATCTTCCTTACTTTTGAACTGTGCGTAGATCGCCCCCTTCGTGCGTCCGGCCAAAGCTGCAATCTCACCCAGCTCCGCCCCTTCATATCCGTCCCGCACAAAGATCGTCTCCGCCGCCTGGAGCAGCAGCTTTCGCGTCTCTTTCGTTTTGAGCTCGTGCTTATTCAAGTATTTTGCTGTTCCTTTGTCTCCTATCCTAAGCTCATCCAACGAGCTTGAAAACACAGGGACATCGTATAGTTCACGACATGCAGACCATAGTTTGGTGATCCTCTCTATAAGAGGATCACCCTTCGGATCTTCTTCTCTAAAACTCTCTTCGGGCATAACCAAGGAAGTAGCCTCCACATCTCAAAACGATCAACGATGCTCTCGCCCGGCTAGGTTCGTCCTACTTTTTTCTGCGCCTCAGAGAACTGCTTCGTGAGCTTCTTCGCAACGCCATCCGCTACATTTATGCTCTCCGACTCCCCCCGCACCGTCGCCTTCGTCTGCTCATGAAGATTCATCTTTCCTGAAGCATCCGTGATTGTGGTGTCGAACATCATCTGCGTGGTTCCAGCAAACATACCGACCGGTCCTGTCGCCGCACGCGCCACCTGACTGCCCGCTTTGAAGCCCGTAATCGAAAGATGGACCGTATATTGTGGGCATCCCTGCTGAGGGTCGATCTCGCCGTCACGATACACTCGATCAATTTCCTTAGAGTGACGCAATCTCTCGATCAGGTGTTCATACATGAGTGCACGGTATGCAGCAGGTACCTGGACCTGATCCCAGTTCGGCGCAGCAACGAGCACCGTCCGTGGTCTCACGACCCCGTTCTCACACACGCTGTTCGCCAATTCACGATGGATCACGGGCATCCTGGCAAAAGACTGAACCGCCTGGTTCGCTTCATTGGTCGATAGAACGAATACGGCGCCGTGATAGGCGCCCCTGCTGTCGCTGAACTCCACCGTAAGCATGTTGACCTTGTGGTGCATCACGGTAGCCGCAGCCAAACCTCCGCCATTCGGGATCGCCATTCTCAATAGACGCCCCTTCACACCCCAAAGCTCCACTCTCTCATTGCCTGCACTGACAGCCATGATGGAGCGAAGCGGAATAATGGAACGACTTGCTTTTCCCGTGAAGCTCAGACCGTCTGCGCTTACCGTAAGCGTGCCTCTGTCGTTCGCCTTCGCATCAGGAAGACCATACACATGTTGCACATTCGCTGCATTCCATTCCATGACCTGCGATGGTGGACCATCAGACTGCACTGTCGTTTGCGCGGTCAGCGCATGGTGCGCACCGCAAAGAAAAACCTGCATGGAAAGCACAAGAGAAGCTCCGGATATCAATTTCATAGAAACACTCCTTTTATTTAATACGTACTAGTAGGTACATGAAATCCGCGAAAGAATGCTTCTCTCCGGGACTCATGCAAAGCTTTCGAAACCGACAAAGGCTTCAATCCTCCGTTATTCGATCGGGCACCGCTTCGGCTTCAAACTTTGCAAGCTCGAAACGAAGTTCACAATTCCTGCGAAGAAGATCGCAGACAATCAGCTCCAGTCTCGCGACTCGTTGTGCCGAATCCATGTCGCGCTCCTGTTCGGAGAGGAAGCCATCCTGATGCAGGGAGATGGGATCCATGTTGGTCTCTGGAAACAGCCTCATGTCGCAAAGTCCTGTTGTTTGTCCTGGCAGCCCCGGTTGCTGAAGAGCGGCCCCTGTGTTGAGCATTCGTGCCTCGAATCCAGATGGTTCATCGCTCCTCAATAAATACGTACTAGTAGGTATATATCATGAGCCCGTTACCCGTGTCTACCCGAATGCGAATCGCCCCCTATACCTTGCGGATCTGCAACCCGAGCGCCTGCTGACACCCCGTGTCAGCAGGCGCATTTACGATACTCATCATGGCACCTCCCGCCCCGCACTACTCTCCCGAAGCCCTGAAGTTCCTCCGCGGCCTCAAGCGCAACAACAACCGCGACTGGTTCAACGCGCGAAAGCCCATCTACGAGCAGCAGATCAAGGCCCCCACCCTCGCCATTGTCGCCGCCATCAACGAGGCCATGCTGCGCTTCGCCCCCGACAATGTGCAGCCCCCGCAGAAGGCCGCCTTCCGCATCTACCGCGACATCCGCTTCTCCTCCGACAAGCGCCCCTACAAGACGCATCAGGGAGCATGGTGGGCCCGCTCCGGGCTCGAAAAGACCTCCGGCGGAGGCTTCTACTTCCACATCGGGGCCGACGAGGTCGTCATCGCGGCCGGCGTCTACATGCCCCAGCGCGAACAGCTTCTCGCCATCCGCCGCCACCTCGAGCTGCACCACGAACAGATGCGCCGCCTCCTCGCCTCGAAGAGACTCCGCTCCCTCATGAGCGAGTTCGACGGCCAGAAGCTCACCCGCCCGCCCAAGGGCTTCCCACCCGACTCCCCCGCTATGGACCTCCTCGTCTGCCGCCAGTGGGGAGTCGCCGCGCACCTCCCGGCCGAAACCGCCACCAGCCCCACACTCCTCAAGGAGATCGTCAAGCGCTTCGAAGCCGCCGCCCCCATCGTTGAGCTCCTCAACACCTCCATCCTCCCCAAACCCCGCAAACCCCTCTTTTAAAGCAGGTCAACACGCTATCTTTCCCGCGAAAATCCAAAAAATCCCCTAAAAAGTGCCTAAAAACGGACAAAACCGCGAAAAAACCGAAAAAACCTGTGGAAACCAGACGAATCCGGTTGACAAAGCGCGCGGAAAAGTTGAATGTGAATTGCGGTACGGTTTCTCCAAAGCCGCATGAACACTGGCGATTCACAGATTTTTTGAGGATCCCGGACACAGCGGATGGATGACCTGCTTTAGAAAAAAACAAGAAATGTCGAAGGAGCAACACACATGGCAAAGGGATTGACCAAGACAGCGCTGGTTCGTCAACTGGCGGAGAAGCTCGAGCTGACCAACAAGCAGACCGCCACTTTCCTTGACCTGCTGGCCGAGACGGCTGTTAAGGAAACCAAGAAGAATGGTGAGTTCACCATTCCCGGAATCGGCAAGCTGGTGAAGGCCGAGCGCAAGGCTCGCCTTGGCCGCAACCCCCAGACCGGCGAGACCATCAAGATCAAGGCGAAGACCGTCGTCAAGTTCCGCGTCGCCAAGGTCGCCAAGGATACCATCGCTCCGCCGAAGAAGTAGTTTCATGCTCCCGCAGCAAGCTGCATAGCCGCAGGGGCCATTGCTCGTCCGGCATACGGACGACTAAGAGCAGAACTAGAAAGCCCGCCCGGAAACTCAGGGGCGGGCTTTCTGCTTTTTGTTTTTATGCCGTCTCCCGAACCTGCCCGCGGACCGGTTTATCGACCGGTACGACGGCAGCCGGGATAGCCTCCTCAGGCGAACGCGGCGCATGCACCAGTGTCACCAGAACGAAGCTGATGATCATCAGCAGTAGCCACGAGCCATACTTGCTTGTCTCTACAAGGTGCCAGCCGTTCTTCTGATGCGGATATACCCATATCATCGCGAAGGTCCCCACATTTTCGGCGCACCAGATAAAGAACGCTACCAACAGGAAGCCCACTGTCAACGGCATGCGACGGTAGATGCGGTAGGGTTTGTAATAGACCCACGTGCGACCGAAGATCGCCGCCGTCAATACAAAAAGTCCCACGCGCAGATCTGGAATAAAGTGATGGCTGAAAAAGTTAGCGTAGATCAAAGCTGCCAGCACCAGAGTCGCCCATCGTGGCGGGTAGCGCAGGTATCGCATATCGAGAATGCGGTTGACGCGCGCAAGATAACTTCCGACCGAGGCATACATGAACCCGGAGAACAAGGGCACATGGCCAATCCGGAAGAAATTCATCTCCGGATACGTCCACGATCCCACCGACGTCTTGAATAGCTCCATCAGCGTGCCGACTACGTGAAAGATCAGGATGACCTTAGCCTCGCGCATCGTCTCGAGACGCAATAGCAGCATCAGTATCTGTACCGCGAGCGCGGCCAGAAAAAGGAAATCGTAACGTGCCAGCCACGCATGTCCGGGCCAAAACTCTTTGGTCAGGAGAACCAGGCTCAGAAGAATGCCGCCAAACAGGCAGGCCCACCCTTGCTTGAAGCCGAACAGGAAGAACTCCCACAGAAATCCATTGAATCCACTCGAAGGAACATGTGCTTCGAGCCGTAGGCGGATCTCGTGAAATCGCGTTTTCGTGGAGCTAATCATTCACCAGATGCACCTGGCCTTCACTCTACAACGGTGCAGCCTGGGCTCGCGGCAAAAATGCTCGCATCACCAGCGAAAGCCCCAGCGATACCAGCACACCCTGCAGGATCAGCATCGAGTTGTAGCGCCAGCCCAGAGCAACGAAGGACACAAAGACTCCCCACATGTAGACCTCGCTCGCGAACGCTAACCCCCAGGCCGGCTTTACCCCGGTATCAGGAATGCGCGGTTTGAACGCGGGCAGCAATCGTGGAACACGGCCGACATATTCGCGGTACGGTTCGCCCAGCCTCGCGCTTAAAAACGCCTCTTCCCCCAGCGCCAGACGCAGATCGAACAGGACGATCAGAATCAGCGCCACAAGCGCACCGCTAGGCGGCATCAACAGTCCCAACGCTACCGTGTGCAGCATAATCCCGAGATACAGCGGATTGCGCGTCCGCCGATAAGGGCCGGAGGTCACCATGTTGTGTCCGTGCATCGTTGCTGAATACACCACCGGCGCCCCAAGATACGCTGATGCCCACGTGCGCCAGAACGCTCCCGCAAACGCAAACAGGATTCCCAGTCCAAGGATTAGCTGAGTCGCAGCACTGAAGCTCAGCCAGCCGCTGCGCGCGAGCCACGAAGCCAGATACTGCCACGTGCGGATCGAATCCAGATGAAGCCACCGGTCCCATGGAGCACTAAAGCCCAACACATAAATCACAGCATGAAAGACGAGGCGAAGACGAAACTCGAGAGCAGTGGCTTTCATAGGGTCCAATATGTAACAGATTAGGGAACAAATATTTCAGGCGATCTGAAGACAGCTTACGGTACTGGAACTTGTAAAGTTCCAGACTCCGGGTAGGACTGCAATCCAAAGTCTCATTCCAGAAAAAGATTCGAGATCTCCGGGCCTAGCTTTGTCCACCTAGCGTCTCCAGCAGAGCATCAAAGTCCTCCAGCCCCGAGTACTCGATAATCACCCGTCCCTTGCCCTTCTTGTCTTCGATCCTTACCTTCAGTCCCAGCGATCTTCGCAGCCGGTCCTCGGCCTCGCGGACGTTCGGGTCTTCCGTCTGAGCCTCCGCCGGCTTCTGCTTCTTCTCTTTGCCCTCGGGGTTGATCAACCCCTGAACATAGTTCTCCGTCTGCCGCACCGACAAAGACAGCGCCATAACCTTCTGTGCCGCCGAGGTAATCGCCTCCGGAGCATCCAGCGCCAGCAACGAACGAGCGTGCCCAAAGGTGAGCTCTCCCGTCTCCACCTTCGCCTGCACACCATCCGGCAGCCGCAGCAGCCGCAGGAAGTTCGCCACCGAGGCGCGGTCCTTGCCCGTCCGCGTCGCCATCTGTTCCTGCGTCAGCTTGAACTCCTGGCTCAGCCGCTGAAACGCCCGCGCCTGCTCCATCGGATTCAGGTCCGTCCGCTGCAGGTTCTCGACGATCGTCATCTCCAGAACCTGCTCGTCGGCAACCTGCCGCACAATTCCCGGAATCGTCGCCTTTCCTGCCCGGCGCGAAGCCAGCCATCGCCGCTCTCCCGTAATCAACTGATAACGCATGGGGTTATGGCCAGGACCTTGGGTAGGCGTCGGAGCAATTGGTCGGACCAATATCGGCTGCACCACGCCCGTCGCCACAATCGACTGCGCCAGCTCGTCAAGCAGACCCTCATCGAAGTGCTTCCGCGTCTGCCACGGATTCCTCTCAATGTGGTCCAGCGGAATCTCCAGCGGCCTCCCCGTGGGTTCGGGAGGAGCCGCTGCCGCGGTAACGGACGGAACGGTCGCGGGCGCCGCAGCAGGACGTTGCGGAAGAAGGGACTCCAGCCCCTTGCCCAGAGCACGGCGTTTTGAATCGGGCGATATCGTTGGCATAGATCAACTTTCCAGGTGCTTCAAAATACAGACATGGGTTGAGGTGTATGGGTGCTCCATTCATGTGGAGCCTGAGTGAGAGATTCGAGCGAAGCTCGAACCGTCTTTCTCCATCCCCTCCTCAATCACACTTTCTTGAATCAATGACTTTCTACCAAAAGATCAGCGGAGGCATCACGACCTCCAGAACCGGGACTTCTTCTCCGGCTTTTGGAACGACTTCAACGAGCTGGCCGCCGCCGCCGCGGCAGCCTTGCGCCGCTTCACCTCGGGGCTCTCCATGTTGTTGCGGCTCAGCAGCTCCAGCGCCAGCTCGCGATACGTCTCGGCTCCCTTCGAGCGGGCATCGTACAGCGCTACCGGCTTTCCGTGGCTCGGAGCCTCGGCCAAACGCACATTCCGCGGGATCGACGTCTTCAGAAGCTTGTCGTTGAAAAATGTCTTCAGGTTCTCCGTCACCTGCATGGCGAGGTTTGTGCGGTCGTCATACATCGTCAGCAGAACCCCTTCGAGCGACAGGCTGGAGTTGAAGCTCCCAGTTACCCTGTCCAGTGTCGACATCAGCTCCGAAATTCCTTCCAGCGCGAAGTACTCGGCCTGCATGGGGACCAGCAGCCCATCGGCGGCCACCAGTGCATTCAGCGTCAGCAGGTCCAGAGCCGGCGGACAATCCAGAAGGATGAAGGCGAACTGCGACCGCACCGGCTCAATCGCCTCGCGGAGTCTGTACTCCCGGCGCTCAGCCGAGATCAGCTCGATCGTCGCCCCCACCAGGTTCTTGCTCGAAGGCACCAGCTTCAGATTCTCGATCTCGGTCGCGAGTATGGTCTCGGCTATCGTTGCGTCGCCCAACAGAAGATCGTAGGTGCTGTTGCGGTGCTCGTCGTCATCTCCCAGGCGCGCCACCCCCAACCCGCCCGAGGAGTTTGCCTGCGGATCGCAGTCAATCAACAGTGTAGGAATCCCCTCCAACGCGAAGGAAGCGGCCAGATTGATGGCGGTCGTGGTCTTTCCCACGCCACCTTTCTGGTTCACGATGGCAATGACGCGCGAGCGTGGAACAGCAGAGTCGGGGGTTGTGGCCTTTGTCTCCTCTTTTTTCTCCGGTTTTTTATCGGGGGCCGGTTTCACCGGAGGATCTTCAACGGAGGCAGCCTTCGAGGTCGTGGGAGTAGGGTTGGAAGAGCTCATCGCAATAAAAGAAAGGTTAGCGGTACAGGCCATAGAAGAGCAATCCTCTCGACCCTGTGAAGAACTCCCACGGCCTGTGGAGATCATGTGGAACTCGTGAAAGTAACGGCAAATGGAGGAGTTTTCCCGGGTCGAATGTGGAAATCTTTGTTCCACGTGGAACACTTTCGTACCCTGAAACGCCTTAAATGCCTGACATCGATTCCATCGATCTAGAAAGAACGAATCTAGAGAGGAATTGGTAGATAGGGCGGGAATGTTCCACGTGGAACATTCCACATTCCAATTCTTCGGCTTTCAATCGGTGGGAGCCGTGCCGATCGGTTATTAAGTCTTAAGATGCAGAGCGCGCAGCAGATATCCCCTGCCTCCCCCGGGAATCGGAACCTTTTCCTCTGGGGCGAACCCTTCGGGAAGACTCGGGACTCCGGTCGTCAGGATGAGAATCTGCCGGGTCGCCCGCTGGGTAGCCTCTGCCAGCGCAGATTCCATATCATCCACCGCCCGAAGAGTCACGGTATCGAATCTCCTCTCCTTTGGAAGGGCCTCGGCCCGGTCCGCCCAGACCTCGACATTAGGAAGCGCAAGCGTGCGGACCACCTCCCGGAGAAAGGTGGCCTTCTTGTTCTGTGATTCGGCGAGAGTTACAGAGACTCCGGTGTACAGGAGAGCGATCGGAAGCCCGGGAAAACCCGCCCCCGAGCCAAGATCGAGGAGCGTCTCCGGCAACGGATCTCCCAGGTTCCGGGCGGCGAAGAGGCTTTCGCCAAAGTGACGACGCACGATCTCTTGCGGGGAACGTATGGAGGTCAGGTTGGTCCGGGCATTCCACCGCACCAGAAGGTCAAGATATAGAGAGAGCCGGGGAAGCAGCTCCGCCGGAACAGGGCTCAGAAAGGGCTCAAGAAGCCCCAAAATCATGGACTCCGAAAGAACTGGCATCGTGAATCAGTATCGCAGACAATCAATCGACCCGGATTGGCGCGAAGCTTATGGATTTTAGGAGCAAGATGGAAATTCAAACGCGAATGTTCCACGTGGAACATTCCTTCCTGCTCCTAAATATGCGGTCGCCTAGGGTCAGCCGTGGGCCACGGAGGTCTGGACTGCGCGGGGCTTCCAGACAACCGCTTCGGCAATGAACTTCGCAAAGAGGGCCCGGGAGGCGGCACTGATCTCGTAGCTGCGCTCCGGATGCCATTGCACCCCGAGAACGAAGTGCGCCCGCGGGTTTTGTTGATCCTGTCCACCCTCCACGGCCTCGATGACACCATCCTCGGAGCTGCGGGCCACAACCCGCAGACCATCACCGGGGATCCCGATCGCCTGGTGATGACTTGAGTTGATAGGGAGACGGAGGAATCCCTCGCGAGCGGGCGCTTCCTCGGAGGCGACGATGCCTCCCAGAGTCGATTCGGGCTCGATCCCCGCGGTATGGGCCACGGAAACGGTACGGCCCGCGGAGTGATTCACCGGGAGCGGAGAAAGGTCCTGCACCAGCGTTCCTCCACGCCATACGTTCAGGGACTGGGTGCCGAGGCAGATCGTGAAGAGCGGCTTGTAGAGGTTATGGGCATCCTGGATGAGAAGCTCATCCACGTTCTCGCGCGCGGGGTCAGCGGGATTGCACTCCGGGATGGGCTCGTGACCGTACTTGTGAGGATTCACATCGGCGGGAGAGCCGGGCAGAAGGACACCTTGGCAGGTGTTAATAAGGTCTGCCGTTTCGCGGGGGGTTGCATCGAGAGGGATCTTGACCGGCTCGCCACCGGCACGAGTGATGGCATCGGCATACATGGGCCACGACCGCGTGTTGTACTCGGGATTATTGCTGGTGGGAACGGGAATGGCGATTCGGGGCTTCATACTGGGACCATGATACGGCTTAAGTCTTCAACATCGACGGCATCGATTCAACCGACAAACGCAAAATGGGATTTGAAGGACGACGTTGGTTTAAATGTTCCACGTGGAACACTCGTTCCAAAATCCATAATCCATCTTTATGTCTTAGGTCGGTGAATCTGTGCCCATCAATATTAAGCGTGCCTCAGGATTAAGCGTGCCTCAGGCTGTGTGGCGCTGCATGTAGGTCCGGGTGATGGCTGCGAAGAGCTGTTCGGTCAGCCGATCGGCGTCACGGGTGGTGAGGCCCTCGGTGGGGATGGGCTCGCCGATGATGATAGTCAGCGGGCGCGGGTGCAGATGGTAGGTGTGCATGGGCAGAAGCTCGTAGGTCCCGACCAGGGTGATGGGGACGAGCGGGACCTGGGCCTTGATGGCCATATAGGCTGCTCCAGAAACGAAGGATTGGGGCTGTCCGGTTGCGGTGCGGCCGCCTTCCGGAAAGATCACCAGTGGAAGCCCATGTTTCAGAGTCTGGACACCGCGATTGAGACTGGCGACGGCGTTCCGGGCACTCGTCTGATCAACGGGAACCTGGCCGGAGTGGTTGAGATACCAGCCGATGAAGGGGATCTTCCAAAGAGACTGCTTGGCCAGGATGCGGAACTGGAAGGGAAGCCGAGCGAAGAGGACCGGCGTGTCATAGTAACTAAGATGGTTCGAGGCGTAGACAGCGGTCTGGCGGCCGCGGAGCTTTTCCTCGCCGACCAGGGTGACGGGAGAGAGGCTGATGAGCAGGAGGGATCGCGCCCAGAGATGAGCGATGAAGTGCTGCTGTCGACCGGATTTGTCCCACAGGCCACAGACCAGCGAGATGCAACCGAAGAAGGCAGTCGAGGAAGCGATGAGCGGGATGAGGATCAGATAAGTAAGCCAGCGGAAGAAAACTGGCACGGGCGGAGGACCGGCGGGGATCTCGTTCGGAGTGGAGCTCAAGGTTGAAGATTCGATGGATTCAGGCACGGGATGGGTTCCTTGGACTTTCCTCGCTTCGGGCAAGACTGCAGGTCCTTCGAACTCGCTGCGCTCGCTCGGGATGACACTTTTATATTCAAGGATGTGGCGGCGCGGGGAAAGCTCCATCTATCTGATCGGCGATAAGTGTGCGGAGCTCACCGATGAGGTAGACCGATCCAGTGGCGACGATCAGGCCGTTGAGAGGTGTGAGAGCTTTTGCGCGAGCAAGGGCATCGGCAAGGCTTGGCAGGATCTCGGCCGGGATCTCGAGCGCGCGGGCGGCCTCGGCGAGCTCTTCGAGCGAGGCAGCGCGTGGATTGTGGATGGGCGCGAAGAGAATGTGGTCGAGAGGACGGTCGGCCGAGGAGTCGAAGAGGGGCAGCAGGATCTGGCTCATCTCGCGGAGGTCCTTGTCGCGGAGACAGGAGAAGAGCAGGGTGCGTGGCTGCTCTTCCGGAAGCTGGGCGAGGACGGCGCGGAGAGTCCAGGCGCCGGCGGGGTTGTGGGCGACATCGAGGAGGATGGGGGCGGAGTCGGCGAGGGGAACAAACTCGAGGCGGCCGGGCCAGCGAGTTTGGCGGATGCCGGCCTCGATCTGGGCGTTGCTGATTTTGTAACTTTCTCGGTTACTATTTGCTTTATTGTAACCGGTTGGGTTACGTAATTCCTCGGCCGCGGCGATGGCCAGAGCGAGGTTGCGCTGCTGGTGTTGGCCGAGGAGAGGCGAGTCGACGTGGAGGGGTTGGCCGTCGAGGGTGAGAGTGTAGCGGTTGCGGAGAAGAGTAGCTGTGGATTCGGCGTTGGCGGCACTCCCTGCAAAATGCTGAGATTCTTCGCTTCGCTCAGAATGACGATCGCGGGGGTGCAGGAGTTTTTCCGCAGTGGGGATGTAGTGAGCGGCGTTGATGGCATGGAGGTCGAGAGACGCGGCGGCCTCGCCAATGGCCTGGTTGGCCTCGGGGTGTTGAGGGAGAGTGATGAGGGTGCCGTGGTGGCGGAGGATCCCGGCCTTCTCGCGGGTGATCTCGGCGATGGTGTTGCCGAGGTAGTCCTGGTGATCGAGGGAGATGTCGGTGAGGATGGAGAGGAGAGGGTCGACGATGTTAGTGGCGTCGAGACGGCCTCCGAGGCCTACTTCGAGGATGGCGATATCCACTGCTGTGCCCGGAGCTGATTTCGGATCTGCCGTCTCGCCGGCGAAGTAGAGGAAAGCGAGAGCGGTGAGGATTTCAAAGAAGCTGGGGTGGTGGGGAAGGTCTCCGGAAGAGACGAGGCGCTCGGCGATGGAGTCGGCCTGGAAGTAGAGGCGGGCGAAGTCGTCGTCGGAGATGGGCTGGCCATCGATCTGGATGCGCTCGTTGATGCGGGAGAGATGGGGCGAGGTGTAGAGAGCGGTGCGGTAGCCAGCGGCGGTGAGGATGCTGGCGAGAGTGGCGGAGGTGGATCCCTTGCCGTTGGTTCCAGCGATCAGGACCGAGGGGAAGCTCTGCTGGGGGTTGCCGAGAGCACGAGCGAGGATGCGCATGTGCTCGAGGTCGAACTTGCGGCGGGTTCCGGAGGAGTCGGGGGCAAGCTCAAGACCACGGGCATACAGGTGGTCGACCGCTGCGGTATAGGACATAGGGTTATTTTAAGGGCATCGAGTAGCGTTCCGTCCACTGCGGATCTTGATGCTTCAGGAGACAGGACGAGTACGTAAGTGGTGTGGGGAAGTAAAATAAAAGGACACCGTCTGCGGGTATTAAGGCAGACGAGATTCTTCCACATGCAGTCCGGACGAGATGCGCCGTACCCGGTTAGGACAAGACGACGCGACCGGAGTCTTGCTATGTCTTCCAACTGGATCCTTCTGATTGTTGCTGGTCTTCTAGAGGTGTGCTGGTCGATCGGCCTGAAGTATACGAACGGGTTTACGCGATTGCGTCCCACGATCTTTACGCTTGTTACGCTTTCGGCCAGCATGTATCTGCTGGCCAAAGCGACTGAGACTCTGCCGATTGGTACAGCTTATGGAGTCTGGGTGGGGATTGGCGCGATGGGAGCCGCAATTCTTGGAATCGTTCTGTTTCATGAATCCGCTTCGATGGCGCGGATCGGGTTTCTGGTGCTGCTGCTGATCTCGATCGTCGGACTGAAGGTTACGAGCCATTGAACGGCAGGTCGCCGAGGCTCTTGCCTCAGGCGACCGTATTTTTAGCAGCGCTTTGTGCGATGGAATCGAGGCTGGCAATCGTCTCCGCAGGAAGCTGCAGAGAAGCGCCCGCAATGTTCTCGCGCAGATGCGCCACCGAAGAAGTTCCGGGAATCAGCAGGATGTTGGGCGAGCGATGGAGCAGCCATGCGAGGGCAACCTGCATGGGGGTTGCGCCGAGCGCCTTTGCCTGGTCTTCGAGGGTGGAGGACTGAAGCGGCGTGAAGCCTCCGAGGGGGAAGAAGGGCACGTAGGCTATGCCCTGCGCGGCGAGCGAGTCGAGGAAGGCATCGTCGGTGCGGTTGGCGATGTTGTAGAAGTTCTGAATGCAGACGACGGGTGCGATCTTCTGGGCTTCGGCAAGCTGCGCGGGGGTGACGTTGGAGAGCCCGAGGTGACGAATGAGTCCCTGCTGCTGCAGCTCTGCGAGGACGGTAAAGGGGACTTCGAGGGAGCCGTCGGTCGGCGAGGATACTCCGCCGATGCGAAGGTTGACGACGTCGAGCCGCTCGAGCCCGAGGTTGCGCAGGTTGTCGTGTGCGCCCTGGATCAGGCCTTCGCGGGAGGAATCCATAATCCATGAGCCGTCGTCGCCGCGACGGGCGCCTAGCTTGGTGACGATGACGAGGTTGTCGCGGTAGGGATGAAGGGCTTCCTTGATGATCTGGTTGGTGACGTGGGGGCCGTAGAAGTCGCTGGTGTCGATGTGGTCGATGCCGGTGGCGATGGCCTCGCGCAGGACGGCGAGGGCGGCGGCGCGGTCGCGCGGAGGACCGAAGACGTGCGGGCCGGCGAGCTGCATGGCTCCATAGCCCATGCGGTGGACGATGAGGCTGGTTCCAGGGAAGGGAAAGGTTCCGGCGAGATTGGCTTGTGTGCTCATGCGTGTTTAGATGAAGAAAGCTTCAGGTTAGGAGTTCGCATTTGCCGAAGAGTACGAAACCGCAGCTGGAGCCGCGAAAGACGCCGGTGCAAGCGCGGTCGGCTGCCAGCGTGGAGGCGATACACGAGGCGGCTATTCAGGTTTTGCTGAGCGTGGGCAAGGAGAAGCTGACGACGACAAAGGTCGCCGAACGTGCGGGAGTCTCGGTAGGGACACTGTATCAGTACTTCCCGAACAAGAGCTCGCTGCTGCAGGCGGTGCTGAAGGCGCACCTGGATAAGGTGTATGGCGCGGTAGTGGCTGCGTGCGAGCGCGGGAAGGGCAGGCCACTGGCTGAGATGGCGGAGTTGCTGGCGACGGCATTTCTCGAGGTGAAGATGCGGCGCGTGGAGATATCGCGAGCGCTGTACTACATCAGCGACGATATTGGAGGGATGGAGATTGCCCGCAATCATGGAGCGCGTGGCGTGAAGGCGATTGCGGCGATGCTGGAGAGCTCGCCGGACCGTCTGCGTGAAGATGCGGAGATTCTGGCTTCGACGCTGATATCGGCGATGGCCGGGGTGAGCCGGAGAATGATCGAGTCAGGGCGGGTCTCAACGAAGACGATGCAGGCGATGCAGCAGGAGCTTGAGGTGCTGATACGGGCTTATTTGAATGCCTGCGTGGTGGGGAAGGCTTAGCACCGATTTCACCGATAAAGCCGACTGCCGGTTGGCGCGGATTTTCCGTATCCGGGCCATGCCGATCCATGGTCATGTCTTTAGTAATCAGTGAAATCGGTGCCGATCAGCGTTAAGCCTCGTCAGTACGCTCCGCCGAGGAGGGCGGCGCCGGAGAACTGCGGCAGGCCCGACCAGGCGGGTATGTTGAAGGCCGTTTTGGGGTGGAGGTTTTCTGCTCCAGTGTCTTCGTGGTGGGCGCGGAGCTGCTCGATGATTCCGGGGAGAGCGGCCTGCTGGTCGCGCTCGCTGCGGCGCTCCCAGAAGAGGCGAAAGCCCTTCCTGCAAACGGGGCAATAGATGTCGGGGGTGGTTTCGGTCGGTGTGCAGAGAGCCTGCATAGAAATCTCCTTCAAAGAACTTCAGCGTAGTGACAGAGGGGTGACTGATTGGGCTTGAGCGTACGCCGCTGGTTTTATAAATGCTGTTCTCTCAAAATTATAGATGCATATGGATCGGAGAAGTTGGTATGAGAGCGGCTAAGCAAATATGCTTGAGAGATACGCCCTATGAGTGAACAGATGATTAAGGTCGAGCTTCCGGATGGGTCGGTGCGCGAGGTTGCGCGCGGGACGACTCCTTATGACATTGCGATGAGCATCTCGCCGCGGTTGGCGGCGGCGGTGGTGGTGGCTCGGGTGAGACCCAGGGCCCAGGGATTGGGGACAGGGGGACAGGGAACGGCGGCCGATGCCGAGCAGGGGTCAGAGGCTGCGATGTATGGCGCGGCCGCGGCGGGGGAGCGGATCGTGGACCTTTCGGCTCCTCTAACGGAAGATGTTTCGCTCGAACTATTGAAGGAGACAGACGAGGCGGCACTGAGGGTGGTGCGGCACTCGGCGGCGCACGTAATGGCGACGGCGATGCTGGAGCTGTTTCCGGAGACGAAGCTGGGGCATGGTCCGGCGACGGACTCGGGATTTTTCTACGATGTGTACCGCGAGACTCCGTTCTCGGAGGCGGATCTGGCGGCGATCGAAGCACGCATGGCCGAGGTAGTCGCGCGGGACGAGAAGTTTGTCCGCGTGGAGGAGTCGCGCGATAAGGGCCTGTCGGACTACTCGGCGCAGGGCGAGTTCATGAAGGTGTACTTCATCGAGAAGTTCACCAAGGTGGGCGATGAGATCTCGCTGTACAAGAACGGCAACTTTACGGACTTCTGCCGCGGGCCGCATGTTCCTTCGACGGGACGAGTGAAGGCGTTCAAGGTGACGAGCATCGCTGGAGCCTACTGGCTCGGCGATGAGAAGAACCAGCAGTTGCAGCGCGTGTACGGCACAGCCTTCTTCAACGCGAAGGATATGGAGGCGCACTTCAAGCGGCTGGAGGAGATCAAGGCGCGCGATCATCGCGTGCTGGGCAAGCAGCTCGATCTGTTCTCGATCCAGGAGGTCGCGGGAGCAGGACTGATCTTCTGGCATCCGAAGGGCGGGCTGATCCGCAAGACGATGGAAGACTGGATGCGGGATGAGTGTATTCGACGCGGCTACGAGATGGTGTTTACTCCGCACATCATGCGACGCGAGCTGTGGAAGATCTCGGGCCATGAGGGGTTTTATTCGCAGAATATGTATCCACCGATGGAGTTGGACGACGCCGAGTACCGGCTGAAGCCGATGAACTGCCCGGGACATATCCTGATCTATAAGAACTCGCCGAAGAGCTATCGCGACCTTCCGGTACGGTATGCGGAGTTGGGCAATGTGTATCGCTACGAGCGTAGCGGCACGATGCACGGCCTGCTGCGTGTGCGGGGCTTTACCCAGGACGACGCGCACATCTTCTGCACACCGGGGCAGATCGTCAGTGAGATTGAAGCCTGTCTCGACTTCGCCGAAGCCGTGCTGAAGACCTTCGGGTTCAACGAATATCGTGTCGAGCTCTCGCTGCATGACCCCAAAAAAGCGGGCGAGTTCGTGGGCGATGCAGCCGACTGGGAGAAAGCCGAGTCGGCGCTGAAGGGTGTGCTGACGAACCGCGGCGTGGCCTTCAAGAGCATTCCCGGCGAGGGTGCATTTTATGGACCGAAGATCGACATCAAGCTGGTGGATGTACTGGGGCGGCTGTGGCAGCTCTCGACGGTGCAGTTCGACTTCAACCTGCCGGCGCGGTTCGAGCTGGAGTACAAAGGCGAAGACGGAGAGTTGCATCAGCCGGTGATGGTGCATCGTGCATTGTTCGGTTCGGTGGAACGCTTCTTCGGCGTGCTGATCGAGCACTACGCGGGGGCGTTTCCGCTGTGGCTTGCCCCGGTGCAGGTGGGGCTTGTGCCGATCTCCGAGAAGCACCTTGAGTATGCCTCACAGGTGAAGAAGGAGCTGGAGGCCGCGGGACTGCGGGTGGAACTGGATGAGCGGAACGAGAAGATGAATGCGAAGATCCGCGAGTTCACGCTGCAGAAGGTTCCGTTTGTTCTTGTGATGGGGGACAAGGAGGCTGCGGCCGGGGCAGTGAGCGTGAGGACGCGCGGCAAGGGCGATGAAGGCTCGTCGGCGCTGGCGGAGTTTATCGCGCGGGCGAAGGGGTTGGTAGCTGGGCGGGGCGTGGAGTTGTAGCGCGTGCAGACGATCCGGCTTGAGACGCGGATCGCTGCTCCGGTGGAGCGTTGTTTCCTTCTGTCGCTGAGTATCGATCTGCATGTCGATTCGACCAGGCCTACTCAGGAGCGAGCGATCGCGGGCGTAACCAGCGGGTTGATCGGCGCGGGCGAAAGCGTGACGTGGGAGGGGACGCACTTCGGGCTTCGTCTGCGGCATACGAGCAGGATTGTTGCGTATGAACCCTATCGCTTCTTCTGCGACGAGATGACGGCGGGCGCGTTCAAGAGCTTTCGGCACGAGCACTTCTTCGATAAGGATGGCGATGGCACATTGATGCGGGACGTGCTGGAGTTTGCCGCGCCGCTTGGGCTTCTGGGAGTAATTGCAGAACGGGTTGTGCTCCATGGGTATCTACAGCGATTTCTTGCGGAACGAAACGCAGTGATTCAACATGCCGATTCAACATGCCGCTGAGTCGGACGAATGGCGGCGATTTCTGGCGGGGCGATGACCCTTTGCCTGGAGTAGCGGGCAAATGATTCTTTCAAAATGGGTTCCGCAGGTTTGGAGCGGATCTTTGCCTGAGTTGGCTTCCCAAATGCTTTGCTATGCATCCAACCGGTAGCCAGAGATCGGAATTCTCTGTATCTCGCCACCCCGGGTGTTTTATGTGTCTACGGATGGTTTCTCTCCTATGATCACAATTCGACTGACGACATGGGTGAATGCTCCGATAGAACGGTGTTTTCTCCTGGCCACGAGCCGGAGGTTTTCTTCGTCCGGGAAGGCGGGCGCAGGTCATGGAGCGACGCAGGGGTCGCTGGGGGTGGGAGATCGGGTCGTCTGGAAGGCTGGAAGGCGGTCGTATGTCAGCCAGATCGATACGCTACGGCCGTACAGCTACTTCCGCGAGGTGATGGTTACAGGTTTCTTTCGTCACTTCGAGCATGACCACCACTTTGCGACGATGGACGATGGAACCCGGGTCAGAGACGAAATCCGCTTTGCGGCGGGACTGGGACCGCTGGGGAAGCTGTTTGAGCTGACGCTGCGGGCTGCGCTGGGGAAGATGCTGGTAGCCCGAAACGCCGAGCTGAAGCAGCTGGCCGAAGGTAGCGAATGGCGGAGATATGTGGATACGCCGGAGGTTACCAGGGAGACGATCACCGTCAACGGCGCCCAGAAGCAGGTAAGCGGCATGCAGAGCTTTGCTTAGCGAAGGCGGAAAAAAAATTCCATTCTTCCACGGTCGAGGGAACTCCTGTCGCTATCTTTATGCAAAATAGAACCCCTTTTGGGGGAATGATCCTGCCAAATTTTGGCTCTCCAATTGCATAACTCATGGACAGTTGGATATTTCAGGGATGCGCTGACAAAAGGTGTCCCGGGCTCCTAGGTCACTGCAATGCGTCGCATCTCTCTTGCTTTGGTTCTTCTCCTGGTCTGTTTTTCCGCCGCCACCGGTGTTCCGGTGCACGCGTCGACAGAGTGCGAGCGATGGATCTCCGAGTACCGTACGCAATTGGCGCAATCGGACCTGGTGAAGCGCGCTAACGCGGCACGTCACAGGCTGCACCGATATGTCCACACCAAGATTGCGCTCTTGAACAAGCCGAAGCCGCACCCGACGAAGGTGCTTCCGGCGCGGCTGCAACGACCCAAGATGACCCGCGAAGAGATGTTGCGGGAACTTGAGTTCGCCTGCGGCGAGCTCCCGCTGGATCCGGTGAGTCTGAATCAGCCGATTGCGTTTGCGCCCGCAGCGAACTTTCTGGCCAAGCCGGCGCCCGCGGACGAGGAGATGCCGTTGCTGGCCCAGAACGGACCTCAGAGCCTGCTGGCCTCCAATGACGGGTCGGGCGAGCCAGGCGGATGGAATCCGGGTGGTGCCGGAGGAATCGGCGGTGGTGGTGGCAACGGTGGCGGAGGGGGAACGAACCCGACTCCACCGATGGGAGGGCCGGGCGGAAATAATCCTACGCCTCCACCTGACAATCCACCGCCGAGTAATCCTCCTCCTACAAACCCGCCACCGACTGCGGTGGCTCCGGAACCGGGCAGCCTGCTGCTGGTGGCGACGGGGTTGATCGGAGCAGCTGGTGTGCTTCACAGGCGGTTTCGGCGCGGGCACTGATTCGAGCTTAGGCTGAGGAAGGGTGGGTACCCGGTATCCTGCGAGCCCACCTTGGCCGCTGTGCAGCAAAGATGGGGCACCCTGTGTCTTGCTGGGGCAGAAGCTGATTTAACCGCAGGTCCTTCGACTCACCCCGCTCACTCAGGATGACATTTTTGGAGCCGCTTCAGGCAATTGTTCGGGCAGCTTCGGCCTCAAGCCTCCGAGCTTGTTTAGGTTTTCAGTGTCAGCGGCGACGGAAGCGCTCGCGAATGGCCTGGGCGCGGTCATCCCTGGTGGGCTCAGAGGCAGGCTTTTCACCTTCGGGGTAAAGAACAACGAAGCGGCGTGGACCATCGCCGGAGGAGGCCGTGGGGAGGCCGGAGGGGGCCAGCGCCAGGTGCAGCAGGCGCCGCTCGCGGGAGCTCATAGGCGCGAAGGCGTAAGACTGACCGGTACGGCGGACGCGATCGATGGCAGCTTCGGCGGCCAGGCGCAGCTCCTGATGTCGCAAGATCTTGAAGTTTTCGGCGTCGAAGGAGATACGGTCGTGCTCCTCGTGCTCGAAGCGGAGGATCTTGGCGGCGATGTGCTCAAGGGAGAGAAGAAGCTCCCCGTTGCGGGCAAGCAGCAGGGACACGTCGGGGCCGGAGAACTCGACGGAGATCTCGGCAGGAGAGTCACCGGCGATGCTTTGGGGCTGATCGAGGACCTTGAACTTCAGATTCAGACGGCCTGGAGAGGTGAGTGTCTGGAGGAAGTCGCCTACCTTCTTCTTTTTCGCTTCCAAATCTTCCATGAGGGCAGATTCAGTATACGAAATTAATCGAAAGAACGCGCCTGGAGCAGGTTGTAAGTTTTGGAGAATTGGCAGCTTACATTCCCATTCCGGCAACGCGATTGGCATTGCCTCAGCGAGCTAAAGCAGACTCCTCGGCTTCGCTCGGGTGGCGATCTATGAACTGGTGGCTGAGTAAAAGAACTATGGCTAAGTAAGAAGGGCTCCCCGCCAGGGAGCCCAAATCTCAGTGCTTGTAAAAAACAGCCGTTACCGTTTGCCCTGGATGACCGGGGCTCCTGCTTTGCGTCGAGCACGTTTGGCGGCGATCTCGCGCATCTCGCGACCGAGCGAGGTGCGGTTCATGACCCACTGCTGCGCTATACCAAAGAAGTTGCCGACGGCCCAGTAGAGGCCCAGACCGGAGCCGTAACTGAGGACGAAGTAGCCGGTGACGAGCGGCATCATGAAGGCCATCATCTTCTGCTGCTGCGGATCGACTCCGGGAGATGGCGTGTAGTACTGCATGAGGAACTGGCTGACGACCATGACGATCGGAATGATGTAATACGGATCAGGCGCGGTAAGGTCTGGAATCCATCCCCACGATGCGTGACGCAGTTCTACCACCTTGGGCAACATGGAGAAGAAGGCGAAGAGCAGCGGCAGCTGAACCAGGGTCGGGATACAGCCGCCGAACATGTTCACCCCGTTGTCCTTCTGAAGCTTCATGATCTCCACGTTCATCTCGTTGCGCTTGGGATCGTTGATCTTGTACTTCTTGTACTTCTCCTTGATGGCGTCCATTTGCGGCTGGATGCGCTGCATCTTCAGGCCCGACTGCATGGTCTTGACGCGCAGCGGAAGCAGGAGCACGTTGATGGCGAGCGTGAGGAGGATGATGGACCATCCCCAGTTGCCGACGATGTGCTGGTGGATGAATTGAAGCGCAAGGAAGAGATACTTGCCGATGGCTCCCCAGAAGCCGAACTCCAGTAGCGGCTCGAGTGTAACCCTGGTCCCGTTGGCCGCCGTTGTAGAGATGTTCTTGAGAACACTGACGGCCTTCGGTCCAACGTAGAGGCGGGTGAGTGTATGGCCGCTGGTGTCTCCCAGCGCGGAGCCCAGAATCGAGACGTTGATCGCCTTCGCGGAGGGGGAGCCGGAGCCAAAGCCGGTGCGATGAATCGTCTTGGCGACATCGAGCTCGTTGTGAAAGGTGACGAGGCTTGCAGTTGTCGGAGAGTCGGGAAGGAAGATTGCGGCAAAGTAGGCGTCGCTGACACCTGCCCAATCGAGAGGGCCATTGATGGTCTCGCCTCCGGAGACCTTTTTGGGGGCGAGATGCTCGTCGCGGGCGTTACGGGAGAGGTCGACCTGGGAGCCGGCGTAGGCCTGGGCATTGTTCTGATCGCCGAAGCCGCCGGGCCACGCGATCATGGCGCGCAAGGGGGCTCCATCACGGGTGACCTGCACATCTGCGTGAAGGACATAGGTCTCGTCGAAGGAGAAGGTCTTGGTGACCTCGAGGTTGCCGCTGGAGTACTTGAAGGTAAGGGTGGCGGGCGCGGTGAGGGTTCCGGTAGAGGAGGGAACGTAGAGGGCCTGGCTAAGAGTGGAGTTTATGCCGGCATCGTAGGTGTGGAGGGAGAGCGGGTAGCCGAACCTGTCGGCTGCCTGGGTGTGGACGAGGTTCAGGGGCTTGTTGTCGGAGTCCTTGAACTGCTTCAGCACCCAGCTCTTGACCTGCGCGCCGCGGTTGGTGAACTCGATGCGGTAGAGCTCGTTTTCGACGACGGTGGTGGACTCGGACGCTGCCGACACGGTGGCAACGGAGGGGGTGGAAGAAGCGGAGGCCCTTGGCGTGGCAGCGGGTGCGATGGCGGTGGCCGGCGCTACCTGCTGGGTGGGCTGCGACTGAGTAGCCGCGGGAGAGTTGGGCGAAACGGTCTTCGGGTTGGTCTTCTGGCGGTAGTAGCTGAGGCCGAAGAAGACGGCGATCATGAAGAACATGATGATGAAGAGGGAACGGCTGTCCTGCCCGCCACCGCCCTGCTGATTAGGGTTTGTAAACTCTGCCAAGAGATCTTCCTGTTCTGTATACGAATCGGCTTGCGTTCAGGATGCGCCGAAGCGCTCAGAATCGCATCTTCTATGGTAAATCGTTCGGCGGAAATGAGCGGGAAGACGTGATCTTTTGACGGTGCCGAAAAGAAAGGGGCCCTCAGAGGCTATGACCGTGAGCTCGCAAGCCCCTGGTCAGGGTCATGTGAGAATTGCGGGATGCTGACGATCCGAGCTGCGACGATGCGAGACGCGGACGCGGTCTGGGAGATCCTGGCCCCGGTGCTTCGGGCGGGCGAGACCTACACCTTGCCCAGGGACATGGGGCGGGAGGAGGCTGTTGACTACTGGTTTGCCGAGGGTCATGAGGTCTTTGTCGCCGAAGAGGGCGGAGTTGTGCTGGGAACCTATTATCTGCGGGCCAACCAGCGCGGAGGAGGATCGCATGTGGCGAACTGCGGTTATATGACCGCCCCGGAGGCGAGAAGCCGCGGAGTAGCCCGCGCGATGTGCGAACACTCCCTGGAGGAAGCGCGAAGCCGCGGTTTTCGCGCCATGCAGTTCAATTGCGTCGTGAGCACGAACGAGGGCGCGGTGCGGCTGTGGGAGAGCTGCGGATTCGCCACGGTGCGGAGGCTGCCGAAGGCATTCCTGCATCCCAAGGCCGGATACGTGGACGCGCTTGTGATGTATCGGGAGCTTTGAGCTCCTTAGCGACGGACTTTGCTTACGGTCAGCGGTCGGGGACAGGGTCGAGCCCACCCTTGGCGAAGGGATGGCAGCGAGCGAGGCGGCGCAGGGTAAGCCAGGAACCCTTCAGGGGGCCGAAGCGTGTGAGCGCGATATAGGCGTACTCCGAGCAGGTGGGAAGGTAGAGGCACTGCGAGGGACTGAGCGTGTGAAGCGCGGGCGAGAGCACCGATTTGTAGATGCGGAAGAGCACGCGGACGGCGAGTGTGGGTTCTTCGGGCATCGGGGCGTCCTGATTGATTTTATGTTGTCAATTGTGGGCGGCGTTTTTGGCAAGAGAGGCGGCGGCGGACTTCTGAATCGCACGGAAGACATGGGCCACCTCGCGGTCGAGTGTGGCGAAGTCGAGATCGAGGACGGAGCGGCGGGGATGCAGGATGACGTCGATGGGGCCCTCGAGGGTGGCGATGTTGCGGCGGACGGCCTCGCGCATGCGGCGCTTGATGCGGTTGCGGTCGACAGCCTTGCCCATGACCTTGCCGACGGTGAGTCCGACGCGGGGCTCGGCCACGGCTTCCGGAGACTGCGGGTCACGCCGCGCGAAGAAGTAGCTCATCTGCCGCGAGGTCTGCTTGCGGCTGGATTGGTAGACACGTTGGTAGTCGGCGTGTTTGCGAAGGCGGAAGGTCAACGCCATGACGAGGTCTCCGGACGGTGGCGGTTGGTGCGCCCGCGAAGGTTTAGTTTATCGTGTGCCGGGATAGTCGTTCATTGCAGGTTGCTGAGCGATGTCTCAACCTTCGGCGTCGGGTGGGCAGAGGAGGGCGAGCTCGTCGAGGAGCTCCTTGAGCTGGCGGCGGCTGCGGTCGCTGAGGAAGAGAATCTCTACGGCGATGCCTCCGGAGGGCTGAACGCGGCGGACGATGCACTGCGCAAGGAAGGTGAGACGGTTTACCTGGAAGCGCATCTCGATCTGATCGCCTGCGACGCAGTCGGTGGCAAGCTGCGGCTCGATAAGACAACCGTCGAGGCAGAGGTTGAGGATGCGACCCTTCCGCAAATGCCAGCCCTGAATGCGAAAGTCGATGGGGCCGTGACACCGGTGGCGCGGATGGCGGCGGCGGTCGTGAACATCGTGGATCGGCTGGCGAGACACTGAAGTTATTTATCGACCAGTGGGGCAGAGGCTTCAGCCTGTTTCAGAAACTGCATGAAGAAGGCCCGCCATCTGCGGCGGGCCTTCGAGGAGTCTGTTCGATCTGTGTAGGAAAGTCTTTCGACTGTTCCTGTCCGCTATTTCTTATCCGTTGGAGCGGACTGCCCAGGGGGGGCACCATGACCCGGCGGGTTGTAGCCTCCCTGCTGGGCGGGACGGTTGCCCTGCTGCATCTGTTGCGCAGACTTCTGAGCTTGCTTGTCCTGCTTGTTCTCCTGCGTTCCCTGCTTTGGATTAGGTTGATTTGGCTGGTTCATTGCACTTCTCCTGCGTGGACCGGCGGGGCTCTTCGTTCGCTTTCGCGGCACCGGTACCTTCTAGTAGGAGCGCGGGGAGGAGAAGCTGGTTGCCCGGATTTTCAGGCGCGAATGAGCGCAGGTATGCATCTCCCTGTAAGGGACGGAAGATGCTGGGGTTCCCGCGGGGGAACAATCTTCAGCTTTTGGAGCCCGATACGCCTTAGTCGCGGAAGCCAGCGCTGACGGCGATCTTGTGACGGCCCTTTGCGCGGCGGCGGTTGAGAACGGCGGCGCCCGCCTTCGTCTTCATGCGGCTGAGAAAGCCGTGCGTCTTTGCGCGGCGGCGGCGGTTGGGTTGAAAGGTGCGCTTCGGCATGGAACTGAACTCCTCGAAGGCAGGAGACGTCCTGCCGGATCTTTTCGCTATTGCAGCAACTTCTGATTTTATCCTATCGGGGCGGATTTTCCTAGGCCTATCGTCTTCTTCGTGGAGACCGCTTGCCGGAAGGAGTTTTCTTTGTTGCTCTTGGGACTCTGGCGGGGATGAAGGAGTATGCTGCTTGGATCCTGGGCCGCATAGATTTGAGATAGAGAGAAGCGGATTTCTCCGCTCCGCATCTCACGATAGAACCCCGGGTGCTTCGGTCGAAACGGCAATCTCTTGCTGAGCTGCTTCTAATCGCAAATGGTTGCAGTGGGGAAGAGGTTCGCGCATCGGTTGATTCGGCATCGGCATCAGGTTTCGCTCAATGAGAGCCTGCACAGAATGTCGGCGCTTCGATCCGCGGCGCGTGGTTGAGGAATTGCAAGAGGTATCACAAACAGGATGGATAGTGTAGAGACAAATTACTGGAACGGGTGGTTTTTTTCGCGACTCTACGAAGGTTTTTCGCGTCTTCACCGTGAATGGTGCAACTCAATTTTTTTCGGGAGGAGCGCTTGAAAAGCGCGTGGTTTTCCGTGCTACTATCGAACCCGATTCGCAAGATGCTTTTGCTGATCCAGCAGCTCCGCACTCTGCCTTACGTTGCACCACTCCTCTTCTACGCAGCATGTGATGGATGCGCGCGGGAAGAGAATTCTGGCGAGACAGACCTGTCACAACTTGCCTGTTGCGGCGAGAGGGAGATCTGTTTGCTGGCTTCTACTTTTTGAGGACAGTTATCGCAAACCGTGTGGGTCCGCTGGTTTTTAATGACGGGGAACAGAAGAAGGAAATAGAGAATGTCATTCGTCCCGACGGCTACGGCCGTGTTGAATTATTGGGTTCGCATCCTTGCTGCGCTCGAGAAGAAGATCAACCGCCAGTCATACGAAACATGGCTGAAGCCGACGCGATTTTCCCACCTTGAAGGCAAGAAGCTCTTTGTGCGGATACCCTCCGCCGACTTCCAACATATCGGGGACCGGTACGCCGACCTGATCCAGGAGGCGATCGACAACCTGGGCCTCGATGTCGAGACGGTGGTATTTACTACGCCGGAGCAGGATCCGAGGGCACCGAAGCTACGTGAGGACGGCGGGTTTGCCCCAGTGCCGAGCCACAGCCAGAGCGCACCGAAGCAGACGAGGCCGGGCACGCTGAGCAATGGAGCGGCTGTGGCCGGACCGATGCCTGAGCAATCGCGCTTTGACTGGAACACAGCCTCGCAGCTGAACCCGAAGTATCTCTTCGATGCCTTCGTCATCGGCAGCGGCAACCAGTTCGCTACGGCCGCGGCGCAGGCGGTCGCAGAGCGGCCTTCGAAGGCGTACAACCCGCTGTTCCTGTATGGCGGCGTGGGGATGGGCAAGACGCACCTGATGCAGGCCATCGGACACGACGTGAAGCGACGCCAGGCTCATGCTTCGATCTGCTACGTGAGCGGCGAGAAGTTCACCAACGAGATGATCGATTGCGTGCGCTACCAGAAGATGACGAGCTTCCGGGACAAGTTCCGCAATGTCGACGTCCTGCTGATCGACGACATCCAGTTTCTTGCGGGCAAAGAGCGCACGCAGGAGGAGTTCTTCCATACCTTCAATGCGCTGCACGAGTCGATGAAGCAGATTGTGATCGCGAGCGACCGTCCTCCCAAAGAGCTTGCCGACTTTGAAGACCGGCTCCGCTCGCGTTTCGAGTGGGGTTTGATTGCCGACATCCAGCCGCCGGATCTCGAGACGAAGGTCGCGATCCTGCAGAAGAAGGCGGAGAGCGAGCAGACTGCGCTGCCGACTGACGTTGCGCTGTTTATCGCATCGAACGTGCGGACGAACGTACGCGAGCTTGAAGGCGCGCTGGTGCGGCTGATCGCGTGGTGCTCGATGCACGGTGTGGAGATTACGTTGGCGGTCGCGCAGCAGTGCCTGAAGCAGTTTATCGACACGCAGGTGCGCAAGATCACGATCGAGACGATCCAGCGCACCGTAGCGGAGAACTTCGGCATGAGGGTGGCGGAGCTGAAGCAGAAGAACAACTCGCGCCAGATCGTGGTGCCGCGACAGATTGCGATGTACCTGGCCAAGCAGCTTACCGAGGCCTCGCTGCCGGAGATCGGGCGTCAGTTCGGAGGCAAGCACCATACAACGGTGATGCACTCAATCGCGAAGATCGACGAGCAGCGCAGAGCGGACAAGGATCTGAATCGCACGATCAACAAGATGATGGAGACGCTGAGCTAGAGCGCTTTAGAAGATCTGAACAAGAGGCCGAATTCTCTCGGCCTCTTGTTGTTTTGTACGACACTTCCTCGATCGTGGGATCCCGAGACGATGCAGCCGTCATGGCGCAGATTTTTCTTCTTCCTTTCGATTTCGGAATGGATTGCGTGGTCTACAATCGCAACGCCGGGCCAAGCCAATTCAACCGACAACTGAAAGAGGAACAAGAATGAGCGCAACCGCGACAGTCACGCCTGAACGCATTATGCAGTTTGCCTGGGGGTACGTCCCGACAATGGTGCTGGAGGCGTCAATACGTCATCGTGTCTTCGACGTGCTGGATCAGAGTCCAAAGACGCTGAAAGAGACGGTCGCGGCAACGGGAGCATCGGAGCGTGGACTGCGAGCGATTATGAATGTACTGGTGGGATTGAATCTTCTCGCCAGAGACGGAGAGCAGTACAGACTGACACCAGAGAGCGAGACGTTTCTTGTAAGCACGAAACCGAGCTTTCAGGGCGGCATCCTAAAGCACACGAGCGGGCAGTTGATTCCGAAGTGGCTTCAGCTGAATGAGATCGTTGGCACAGGCAGACCCGGAATGGCGGTCAACCAGGAGAGCGATGGAAGCACCTTCTTTCAGAACTTCGTCATGGACATCTTTCCGATGAGCTATCCGTCGGCAACGACGTTGGCGAAGCATCTGGCCCTAGAGAATCGGGGCGCGAAGGCGAAGGTTCTGGACCTTGCGGCAGGATCGGGCGTGTGGGGCATTGCATTGGCGCAGAGCGCGGAGAATGTAACCGTGACGGCTGTGGACTGGAGCGGTGTGCTTCCTGCCACACAGGCATCCGTAGACCGCTTCGGGCTGACGGATCGCTTCTCCTTTCTGGCAGGCGACCTGAATACGACGGACTTCGGAAGCGGGTATGCCGTAGCTACGCTCGGGCACATTCTGCACAGCGAGGGAGAAGCCAAGAGTAGAAACCTGCTGCGCAAGACGTTCCATGCACTGGCAAGCGGCGGGACCATAGCAATCGCAGAGTTCCTGGTAAACGAAGACAGGACGGGACCGGTGGGGTCGCTGATGTTCGCGGCCAACATGCTGGTGAATACCGACGACGGAGACACGTACTCCTTTGAAGAGATCAGCGGATGGCTGGAGGAGGCGGGCTTCGCGGATATGCGGCTGCTGGAGGCGCCGGGACCGTCGCCGCTGGTGCTTGCAACGAAGCCATAGAGTACCTGGGCCTCTGGCTCCATCACGCTGGATAGCCATAACGCCTGTGTTACTTCGGCAGGTACTGCGACGGAATCGGCGTGGTAGGCGTTTCGCTATCCCAGAGCACCTGAACGATGTAGTAGCGGCCTCCGCTCTTAAGCAGCTGGATGCTGTTGATGCCGCGGTCGATGGGTTTGGCGTCTCCGGCAGCGTGGCGGGATTCGTAGGTACTCCAGACGTGGGCTATGTTGCCGAACTGCTCGATCTGGTTGTGGATGCCGCGCTCGAAGAAGCCTTCGGTGGTCATGCGAGGGCTGGCGCGGCGGATGTAGTCTTCGAGCGAGAGGATGACCGCGTCGTTACGGTGGGTGTTGCGATCGGTGCGGGAGGGGATAAGGCGAGCATCGGGCAGGAAGAGCGAGCGCATGCGGTTCCAGTCGCGGGCCTGCCCCTTGGGGCCCGAGATGACGTCGTAGAGGGCCGCGACGATGGTATCGATCGTGCCGACGTCCGCAGGTTGTGCTGCCGGCCATTCCGAGTGCCCAGCAAGTGAGCCGACAAGTGGCGGCTGCGGAGGAGCGACGGGAACCGACGTTTGCTGCGCGAGGACGGAAGAGCTGAAAAGCAGAGTAAAGGTGAGCGAGGCGAGGTGTTTCATGGGAACCACTGTACCGTCAATTCCCTATATAGACACCACGGCGAATCCATTCGCTACCTGCGAGCTGCTGCATCATGAAACCAGCCACATCAGCGCGAGAGAGGTGGTTCGACCCGGCGGGGAGGGCCTCTCCATTGACTCGATACGCGCCTCTGGCAGAACCGTTGGTCAGCATGGGAGGCATCACCATGGTCCAGTCAAGATCGCTGGCCGAGAGAACACTGTACTGCACGACCTGTTCGTAGACCAGCCACTTGAGAAAGAACGGGCAGACGATCTTCTGAACGATCCAGCGTTGCCAGGCCGGCTGGTTCTGCAGCGAATCGGGCAGGGCTCCTGCTGAGCCGAGCGCGATGATCCGGCGGATACCCGCCTGCTGCATCGCCTGTACGATGACGGGGACGGCTCTTGGCAACACCTTCTCATTCCGGAAGGGAGAGTGCGCTCCCAGTGCAGAGAAGACCGCGTCAACGCCCTCGAGGGTTCTGAGGACTGCCGGGAGATCGAAGACACTGCCCTCGACGACGCGCACACAGCTACGAAGGGAAAAAGCCGCCAGGTTGCGAACCAGCGCCGTTACCGTGTGGCCTGCGGCAAGCGAGTTTTCTGTCAGGAGTCGGCCGGTGGCTCCGCTTGCACCGAAGATGGCGACGTTCATTCCGATCTCCCCTTCAGGACCGATTATCCTCTGTTCTTTCGAAGACATGTGAAAAAGAGGGTCGAGGCAAGTTCGTGCAAGGGATGGTTTTATCCGGAATTCCCACGATATGCTCCTGTTCTTCTGCGCGGTATCGGACAAGAGGATGTGAAGAACGGGGATAAACGAGGACGATGGGCGGGGTTTCCTCCCAGTCTTCCCAGTCTTGCGATTTCAGCGGACCGGTTTTCTAAAACGGGGGCGATAGGTAAATCTCTGGAGACAAGGGAGATGTCGGGGATATCCACTTTTCATCGCTGAACGATGACGGCTACTAGATCTTGTCTTTGTTAAATATGTTTTCTTAGAAGTCTTTCGTGCCCTTAAAACCTGGAACCGCTGAGGTCATCCTGAAAAAGCTGATTCTTCCGCTCTGCTCAGGGCGACACTTTTTGGGGGTACGAATTTCAGAGACACCACACCAGGAGATCTCTGAAAGAGGCTCGATACGAGGGGCAAACCGGATTGCCCACAGTGCGGTGCAGTTTTCCCACAGCGGAATTGTGTCGCGCTCGGTGGGGTCTGCACCCTAGAATCAAGCTGTCGCACGAGAAAGACGTCATGTCATGTTGTTGAGGTGCATCGACGTACCGATTCGGTGTACAGTTTGGCCAGCAGCCAAACCCAGCGAGCCGGTTCGGGCGAGCGCCAGCGACGGGAGAGAACACTGTGACTACCGCTACCCAGGATTCCGAGATGACCACAAACTCCGCCCCCACCGGCAACCTCGAGATCACCGTATCGCGCGCCGAGCTGCTGCGCGAGCTGACGGCCGCACAGTCCGTTGTCGAACGCAAGACAACCATCCCGATCCTCTCGAACTTTCTGTTTGAGGCGACCGAGGACGGTAAGCTCACGATCACGGCTACGGATCTTGACCAGAGCCTGAAGACCAGCTGCGCTGCGCGGGTGAAAAAGGCAGGAGCCTGCACGATTCCAGCGCGCAAGCTGTACGACTACATCAAGCTGCTGCCCGAGGGCGACATCTCCATCAAGCTGATGGACAACCACTGGGTACAAATCCGCGCGGGCCGATCGAACACGAAGATGGTGGGAATGGCGCGGGCCAACTTCCCACAGGTTCCGGAGTTTCCGGCGACGGGCGCGGTGCGGATTCCGGTGGCCGCGCTCAAGAACATGGTCTCGAAGACAATCTTCGCGATCTCGAACGAGGAGTCGCGGTACACGCTGAACGGTGCTCTGCTGGTGCTGAAGGCTGAATCCATGGCGATGGTGGCGACCGACGGCCACCGTCTAGCCCACATCGAGAAGCTGAACGAGCAGCTCGAAGGGGTACAGGGAGAGAAGAAGACGCTGATCCCGCGCAAGGCGCTGAGCGAGCTCTCCGGGCTGCTTTCGAACACTGACGCCGAGTCGATCGAGTTTGCCGACGACGAGCAGACGCTCTTCTTCCGGGTGGGCGGCCGTGTGCTCACCAGCCGCAAGCTGACCGGGCAGTTTCCGAACTATGAGGCCGTGCTTCCCCGCGACAACAACAAATTCGTGATCGTGCGCTCGGAGGACCTGATGGGCTCGATCCAGCGCGTTGCGCAGTTCGCCGATGAACGCTCGGGAGCGATCAAGATCCGCTTGGAGCAGAATGAGCTGAAGCTCTCGTCCTCGTCGACGGACGCAGGGGAGTCGGAAGACTCGATCGAGACGCCGTACAACTATGATCCATTGGTCGTGGGATTTAACAGCCAGTACCTTCTTGACTTCCTGAAGGCGATCGGCAACACCGGCGAGGTGCGGCTGGAGTTCAAGGACGCCCAGTCCGCCGGCCAGATGCGCCCCGAGGACAGCAATGAAGATGTACGGTATCGCTACATCCTGATGCCGATGCGAATCTGAGGGCTTGCTGAAATCCAGTTTCGCTACGCCGTATCTCACGGTAAAGCAGTGATGCTCCAGGCAAAATGACAATCTCTTAGCATCCCTTCTATCCCTAGGTGCCCTCGAGCAGACGGTTGAGGAGTTCCGTCTGGTTCTTATGGATGCGCTCGTGTGCTTCGGGGAAGGTGAACCATGCTCCGCGGTCGGCTTCGGGGATCTCGATCCTGCGGCCCGACCGTGGAGGCCACTCGATCGTGCAGAGGTTGCTGATCATGGCCGCCGGATCGCAGTCGCCTTCGAAAGCCCAGGCGTAGACGATCTTTCCTCCGGCCTGCCGGATCGTGCCAAGCTCGAACAGATTGCCCTGGGCCGTGAAGCCGGTCTCTTCGTGGAACTCGCGCCGCGCGGCATCAAGCGGATCCTCGCCCTCAGCGAACTCGCCTTTTGGGATCGTCCATGCGCCTTGGTCCTTGTTCACCCAGAAGGGTCCTCCGGGATGCACGAGGAAGACCTCGAGCTGGTGCGTTGTACGGCGATACATCAGAAGGCCTGCGCTTTGCTTTGGCATAGCTCAAGGATAGAGCGGTCTCGGCGGTCTGGCGTCGTAAAAGCCGGACGCTTCGACAGCACACTACGGGCGAAGGCGTCGGCTTCGGCGATGGGCAGCGTCGTGCCATCGATGCGGCGGATGGCAGGAGCAGCGGCAAGCGCGGGAAGAGCCAGCAGAAGAGCGAGCAGAGCGGAGAACGGTCGCATAGATTTGCGAGAAGGATACGCGAGAGGAGGTCCGTTAGTTCTCCGGGAAAACAGGAGTGCAGAATGCAGAAAGCAGTAACAGGCATCTGCTAAGCTTTCGGTCACACCCACAAAGTTTTGTGAAGGAGAAGTATTATGCCCTGCGCGCCGGAAGAGTTGAAGCATGTTCCCTTGTTCGAACTGCTGGACGATGAAGAGCTGGCTGTGCTGGCGGCACAGGTCGATCTGAAACGGTTTGCGGCGCGGCAGAGGATCTTCAGGATCGGCGACCCGGGCAACCGCGCCTACATCATGATGTCTGGCGCGGTTCGCGTCACGACAGTGGATGAGGATCAGCAGGAGGTGCTGATCGAGGAACCGGCGCATGGAGGGTTCTTCGGCTTCGCTTCCATGCTGGACGGGACGCCCCATCAAGCGAACGCCATGGCAATGGAGGAGACAACGTGCCTCGAGCTGGACAGGCACGATATTGCAGAGTTGCTGAAGCGCAAACCTCTCGCAGGGCTCGATATGCTGACGGTTCTGGGGCGGCAGTTCCACGCGTCGCAGCGTCTGATTCAACTACGCGCGAACCGTAATGCGAACGAGATTATCGAGCAGGACGCCACATGGGGCGAGCGCATAGCGGATTCGGTGGCGCGCTTTGGGGGATCGTGGAACTTCATCCTCTCGTTCCTTGCGGTGCTGGTGGTATATACGTGCATCAACATCTTTCTGAAGCGCCAAATGTGGGACCCGTACCCGTTCATCCTGCTGAACCTGTTCCTGTCGATGCTTGCGGCGCTCCAGGCTCCGGTAATCATGATGAGCCAGAACCGGCAGGATACGAAGGACCGCCTGCGCAGCGAGCTGGACTTCGATGTGAACCGCAGGGCGGAGGCGGAGATCCAGAGATTGAGCTCGAAGCTGAACCTGATCGTGGACAAGATCGGGGATCTGGAGGAGATGATTCGCGAGCGGGAGAAGGCGGGGTAGTCTTCGCTGAGTTACTCCCGCCATCCTAAAAAAACATATTCCACGCTCAATTTTCTTGTCTTTATGGTCGGATATCGATATAGTCGGAAACCGATCATGAAGAACGATAGGTCAGCAACGTCTCCTCTTTCTACTGCTTCCCTGCACATCCTTCTGGCGCTGGCAGGCGAGGACCTGCACGGTTATGGAATCATCCAGGAGATCGCGCGTCAGTCGAATGGTTCCTATCGTCCCGGCCCTGGTACTCTCTACGACAACCTGAAGAAGCTGATGGATCAGGGGCTCGTAATAGATGTGCCACGCGCAGCCTACCCCAAAGACGAAGATCGCCGGCTCTATCGGATTACGCAGACAGGCCGCGCCGTGCTTTCCTCGGAGATCGAGCGATTGAGAGAGGTCGTTCTTACGGCCCAGACGCGTCTTCGTGAGAGGAAGCCACGCAGCATATGAGAGTCCTGCTCCGTAATCTCTATTACGCAATGATTCGCCTGTATCCGGCATCCTTTCGCAGCGAGTTCAGGGAGGAGATGCTCTGGATCTTCGACGAGGAAGCAAACCGGGGCCGTGCGGTACCGTTGCTCCTGGATGCTGCCTGCTCGGTGGTGTGGCAGCGCCTCCGACCACAGGCGGAGGTAACTGTGCCGAATCCCTATTATGTCGAGATCGACTCGGCGGTTCCGGCGCAGAGGCTGGCCCAGGCCACACTGGTGGTGTTTTACCTGGCCTTCTGCCTGTCGATTCTGATTGCCCCCTGGTTTACGCCGGTGAAGCGGTCTGTACGAAATGGATGGCTGCTGACACATATCAGGGTCGTTGCCTCTGTTCCGAATGAAGGGCCGGGAAAGATGTAGCTCCATTTCGGAAAATTCGCTGTGCCGGAGAGTGTGTCATGCACGTTCGCAGAAGCATCTTTACGCTTTTTACGGTGGTTTTCCTATCGGTCAGCGGTGTTGCTCGAGCCCAGGAGATCGCGGGCCGCTGGCAGGGCACGCTGGACATGGGGAAGGATAAGCTTCGCGTGGTCCTCGAGATCGAAAAAGGAGACGGCAGCGCTCTGAAGGGCCAAGTATACAGCATCGATCAGTCACCGACTCCGGCCCCCGTCACAACCCTCTCTCTTACCGGCTCGATGCTGAAGTTCACCGTCGATGCCTATCATGCCTCTTACGAAGGCACGTTTAATCCGGACGGTAATACGATCACAGGCAACATGACGCAAGGTGCGACGAAACCGCTGAACTTCGAGCGTGCGACCAAAGAGACGGCATGGGTGGTCGATCCATCTCCGCATAAAGCGCAGTTCATTCCGGTAGAGAAGGACGTCAATCTGGAAGTGTTGGACTGGGGAGGCACGGGCAGGCCGCTGGTGCTGCTGACCGGGCTGGGGAATGATGCCCATGTCTTCGACAAGTTTGCGCCGAAGTTGACGGACAAGTATCACGTCTATGGCATTACACGCCGCGGCTTCGGGGTTTCGAGTTCGCCCTCGCCCGAGACAGGAAGTTATGCGGCGGATCGTCTGGGCGAGGATGTTCTCGCAGTTCTCGATGCTCTTCATCTGGAGAAGCCGGTGCTCGCAGGGCACTCGATTGCGGGCGAGGAGCTGAGCTACATCGGGACGCGGCATCCAGAGAGGGTAGCCGGTTTGATCTATCTGGATGCTGGGTATCCGTACGCGCTCTACGACGAAGTGAATGGGGCGCTGACGATCGATGCGAAGGAGTTGCGGGACCAGCTGGGAATGATGACTCCGGGCAAGATGCCTGACGATCAAAAGAAGTTTACAGATGATCTGCATGCAAGTCTTGAACGAGTGTTGAAGGAGGTGGAGTACAAGCAGGAGGAGATAAAGGATATGCCTCCTCCTCCCCCAGCCGGGACCGGGCCAAAGCCGCCTCCTGCTGGTGCGGCGATCGTCAGTGGAGTGATGAAATTCACGACGATCAAAGCGCCTGCGCTGGCTATCTTTGCCACCCCGAAGGATTTCGGCAACATGCTGAAGGACAATCCCAAGGCGCGCGCGGCCTTTATCGCCTCCAACAACCGGAGCACGGAGCAGCAGGCGGTGGCCTTTGAGAGGCAGGTTCCATCGGCACATGTGGTGAGGATTCCCAATGCGAGCCACTATGTTTTTGTTTCGAATGAGGCCGATGTGCTGCGCGAGATGAATGCGTTTATCGCGAATCTGCCCTGAGATCTCGACATAGAGCAAAGATTGTCTGCTTGTTAGCAAACATGTGAACAAATCCGCTACCTCTCCGATGACTTCGGAGACGGGCGCGGAAGCAAAGACGTTACAATCGGTCGCAACGCATGGGAGGACGATGAACGCGCGTTGCGGTAGAGATGGCTGGAAGAGACGAGGGTTGGCACTGGGGCTGGGTCTCGGTTTGGGGCTCGCTTGTCCGGGTTATCCGGGAGCGATTCAGGCTCAGTCGGTGGGCTCATGCGCCAGGTTGATGTCGCTGCGGCTAAACGATACGACGATTGAATCGGCAGCGGTGATCGAGGAGGGTACCTTCAATCCTCCAGGCTCGGTGAGTGCTATTCGAAGGCTTCCTCCCTTTTGCCGTGTGATCGGGGAGACGAAGCCTGCCATCGGGTTCGAGATATGGATGCCCCTGGAGAAGTGGAGCGGCCGCTTCGAGGTGGTGGGCAACGGCGGCATGGCTGGAACGATCAGTTACAGCGCGCTGGCCGGCGCGCTGCGTCGCGGCAATGCCGCGGCCAGCACCAATACGGGACACATCTCGCAGCCAGGCAGCGGCTTTGATGCGAGCTGGTCGCAGAATAGGCCGGACCTGATCGAGGACTTTGGGCACCGCGCGGTGCACCTGACGACAGTAAACGGCAAGCAGCTGGTTCGCGGGTTCTATGGAAAGGCGGCGGACCACTCTTACTATGTGGGCTGCTCGAAGGGAGGCGGGCAGGGCTTGATGGAGGCTCAGCGCTACCCGGCCGACTTCGACGGAATTGTTGCGGGAGACCCTGCGTACAACTGGACGCGGCTCTACGCCGGAGCTCACCTGTATTACGCCGCTAGCACGCTCAAGGATCCGGACAGCTACATTCAGCCGGCGAAGATCAGGATTCTGGCGGACGCGGTGAACCGCGCCTGCGACGCCAGGGATGGGCTTGCGGACGGAGTGCTGGACGATCCGCTATCGTGCCACTTCGATCCCGAGGTGCTGACGTGCAAGGCGGGCGAGGATCCCGGGGGCTGCTTCACTCCGAAGCAAGTGAAGGCGGTGAAGGATATCTGGGCGGGGGCGAAGGACGATCATGGCAGGCTGATCTTCCCGGGCCTGGTTCCCGGTGGCGAGGCCGGAGCAGGAGGATGGCAGAGCTGGGTGACAGGATCGGCTCCCTTCCACGCGACTCACTGGCGAGCCGCAGACGGCTTTTTTCGCTTCATGGTGATGGGCGATCCGAACTACGATGCCCTGACGTTCGACTACAACCGCGATAAAGGCGCGCTGGATCGCCTGGCGCCTGTGCTTGATGCTGTGGATGCCAACCTTCGGCCCTTTGAGCGCAGAGGAGCGAAGTTGATCCTGTATCACGGCTGGAGCGATCCGGATATCTCTCCACTGAACACGATCCGGTACTACAAGGAGATGGAGCAGGCGACGGGCCCGACGACGAGCAACTTTGCCCGACTGTTTCTGGTGCCGGGGATGCAGCACTGCGGGGGAGGGCCGGGCACGGATAGCTTCGACGCAGTCTCGGCGATGGAGCGCTGGGTGGAAAAAGGCGTGGCTCCTACGCAGATCGTCGCGTCGCACTCAACGCGTGGCGTGGTAGATCGCACCCGGCCGCTGTGTCCCTACCCGCAGATGGCGGTGTTTTCGGGGAAAGGGAATATCAACGATGCCGCGAGCTTTACATGTCGGGTTCCGCAGAACCGGCAGGCGGATTGAGGGCTCTGCTACTGCCTCAACTCGACCTCGGTGGCTCCCTGTCCACCCTGGTTCTGAGGGGGTTCGGTAACGGTGGCGACGTGTGGATGGCTGCGCAGATACTCCCGCAGGGTACGGCGCAGGATGCCCATGCCGGTGCCGTGGACGATGCGGACGCGGGGAAGACCGGCGAGGAAGGCGCGGTCGATAAAGCGAGCGACCTCGTCCTGCGCCTCGTCGGCGGTGCGGCCGATCACGTTAATCTCTGAGCTCATGTAATCCGAATCTTCGTTCGTCGATACGGTTACGCCGCCTCGCCGTCGCGCCGCCTCGAGCGGGGTTGTGACTCTTCCCTTCTCCACTTCAGCGATATCGTCCAGGGAGACGCGCATCTTCATGGGGCCGACCGAGACCTCGAAGGTCTTCGCGTCGATTACGCGCTCGACGCGCGCCTGGCGGCCGAGCGATTTTAGCTTGACCAGGTCGCCGGCCTCAGCCCCCAAGGTGGTCGCAGTCTTCGCGATGGCTGCGGATGAGCCGGCCGGGTTCGCAGCGGTGTGCGTGGCGATGGTGGACTGGAACTCGGAGGAGAACTCGCGGCGGGCGCGCGCCAGCGCCAGTGCAGAGTCACGCTGGATGCGCTTGGAGGCGGCCTTGTCGCCGATGGCCTTGACGGAGTCGCGAAGCTGAACGGAGAAGTTGTCGAGCAGAGCGCTCAGCTTGGCCTCGAGTTCGCGGGTGCGGGCGCGCTGCTCGGCGCGGCCCTCGAGGTCGAGTTGCATCCTGGCGCGGGCCAGCTCCTGCTCGCGTTGGCGCAGGGTTTCGCGCTCTTCCGCTGCGGCGGTGAGCTGGTCGTGCAGCTGATCGAGGAAGGCGGCGATGTCGGCGGTCTGGGTCGTGAGCTGAGAGCGCGCCGCCGCAACGATCTCCGGATCCAGTCCAAGCCGCGAGGCGATATTCAGGCCGGCCGAGGCTCCCGGCACGCCGAGGCGCAACTGATAGGTGGGAGTCAAGGTTTGCTGATCGAAACCGACCGCGGCGTTCAATACGCCCTTGTTATTGGCGGCGTAGACCTTAAGCGAAGTGAGGTGGGTGGTGATGCAGCACCACGCCCCGACGCGGAGAAAGTGCGCGGCGACGGCGACGGCAAGCGCCGCTCCCTCTTCGGGGTCGGTGGCCGAACCCAGCTCGTCAAGCAGCACCAGCGAAGACGAGGAAGCCTCGCGCGCGATGCGATCAAGGTTGACGACGTGCGCGGAGAAGCTGGAGAGGTTGCGCTCGATGGACTGAGCATCACCGATGTCGGCATAGATGCCGGTGAAGAGAGGCAGGCGCGCCTCGGCTGCGGGAACGGGCACGCCGGCCTGTGCCATCAGTGCGAGCAGGCCGGTGGTCTTCAGCGAAACGGTTTTGCCGCCGGTGTTGGGGCCGCTGATGATGAGCTGGCGAGTCTCGGCGGTGAGGGCGAGAGTAAGCGGGACGGGTGATTTCGGGGCGTCTCCTGCTTCAGAGCCTGCTGCGCGGGCCTCGGTGATCATGCGGAGCTCGAGAAGAGGATGGCGCGCTGCGATGAGGGAGAGGTTTTCCGATGAAGTGCGGCTCGTAAAAACGGGTCGCACACAGCGGAGCTCTTCGGCGAAGCGAGCGCGGGCAGCGTGAGATTCGACCTCGGCGAGAATGGCGGCGCCGGTGAGGATGGCGGAAGCGTCAGCGGCCAGGGCGCGGGTCATGGCGACGAGGATGCGGTGAATCTCGGACTGCTCTTCGTCGAGCAGGCGCACCAGCTCGTTGTTCTGCTCGATGGTCTCGAGCGGTTCCACGAAGACGGTCTGACCCGAAGACGATGAGCCATGCACGACGCCTGGAATCTTGCGCTTGAACTCGGCGCGCACGGGAATGACAAAGCGGTCTCCACGAATGGTGATGAGTTCGTCCCGCGCGCTTCCGTCGTCGCTAAGGCGACGGAGCGAACGGCGCAGGCTCTCTTCGATGGCGCGATGCTGCTGCGCCATGGCGCGGCGGATGCGCCGCAACTCGGGCGAGGCATCATCGGAGATGGAACCGTCGGGCTCGATCTTGCCACGAAGCTGATGGAGAAGCGGCTCAAGGTTGGTATCGCTGATGGAGAGCGAGAGGGTGGCGAGCGCAGTGATCTCTTCCCGGCTCTGCGCCGGGTTGAAGATCAGGCTGCGCCAGGCGGCCACGCGCTCGACGACCGTAATCAGGGAAAGGATCTCGAGCGGCTCGAGCGCGGAGCCTTCGATACGGGACTTTTCCAGCATCTCCGCAGGATCGAAGAGGCCGTGGAAGTCGAAGCTGCCGCCAGAGTTATAGAGCGCGCGCATCTCTTCAGTACGCTCGTGCTGGGCCTCGATCCACACCAGATCGGACGAGGGCTCAAGCGCCATAACCCACCCTCTGCCAAGGGGAGAGAAGGTACGTGAGGCCAGATACTCGCGCAGACGCGGCCACTCCAGCGCCGTTGCACTGGATTCTGCGAGCGGGGAGGGGATCTTTGCGGCTAAGACGGCGGAGAGCACGTCTATTATCGTAATCGCGCGCGGAACTGTTCGCTCGCCGCTTGCGTAGCAAACAGAGTGGATGACCAGAAGGGGCTCTGAGTCTCCGGAGGTTGTGACATGGTCTGTCAGGCATGTGGAAGAACGGTTGAGTCAGGAGGACGGTTCTGTCCTCACTGTGGAGCCCAGATAACGGCGCAGCCGGCGCCTCAACCCGCTCAACCGACTCAATCCATTGGATACGCGCAATATGCGCCCTATCCGGTACCCGTTGCTCTGCCAAGAGTTCAGCGGCACCTTCAGACGCTGGGGATCTTATGGTGCGTCTTTGGAGCGTATCGGGTCCTCTCAGGCCTGATCGGCTTCTTTGTTGTGCGGGCCGTGACGTGGCGGCGGTTTGGCTCCGACTGGCCCTTCGGGCCCTGGGCCGGGATGCATGGCCCGGCGTGGATGGGAATCATGCCGGTCCTTATCACCGTGACAATAGTGATGGCTGCACTTGCGATCGTTACCGGCTTCAGCCTGCTCAATCGAAGGCCCTGGGCACGGGTGTTGGCCATTGTGCTCGCGGTGCTGGCGTTGTTCAAATTTCCTTTTGGGACAGCATTGGGAATCTATACCCTGTGGGTGCTTACTCCTGCGGCTTCAGGGCTGGAGTACGATTCGATGGCGGATCCCGGCTGAAGACGCGCGTGCGATCTCCGTATGGTTTTCGAAGCGCGTCGTAGACTAAAATTATGAACTTTCCCGCAGTTAGAATGCGCCGCTTGCGCCGCACTGAGGCGATACGCGCGCTGGTGCGTGAGACTCACCTTCATCCCGGCGCACTGATCTATCCGCTGTTTCTCTGCCCTGGTGAGGGCGTGCGCAAGCCCATCGGCTCGATGCCCGGCGTCTTCAATCTCTCGCTGGACGAGGCCGTGAAGGAGGCTGAGCAATGTGCCATGCTGGGGATCGGCGGGCTGCTGTTGTTCGGTCTTCCGGCGGAGAAGGACGAGCAGGCCACCGGTGCATGGGCCGACGATGGCATCGTCCAGACGGCGCTGCGGGAGTTCAAAAAGAATCGCAAGCTTGATCCGCTGGTGATGATGGCCGACGTCTGCCTGTGCGAATACACCTCACATGGCCATTGCGGTGTCGTAGCGCGCGATGGCGATCACTATCACGTTGAAAACGATGCCAGCGTCGCGCTGCTGGCCAGGACCGCGGCCTCATTGGCGAAGGCGGGTGCAGACATCGTTGCTCCCAGCGACATGATGGATGGCCGCGTTGCCGCGATGCGTGAGGCTCTGGATGCGGGTGGGCTGGAGCAGACTCCCATCCTCAGCTATGCCTCGAAATTCGCTAGTGCCTTTTACGGTCCGTTTCGTGAGGCTGCGGACTCGGCTCCGCAGTTCGGCGACCGCAGAAGCTACCAGATGGATGGAGCGAATCTACGCGAAGCCATGCGCGAGATCGAGCTGGATCTTGCCGAGGGTGCCGACATGCTGTTGATGAAGCCGGCGATGCCCTATCTTGATGTCATTCACATGGCGCGTGAGCGATTCGATCTGCCCATGGGGGCGTACCAGGTCTCCGGGGAGTATTCGATGCTGCACGCCGCCTTTGAGCGCGGATGGCTGGAGCCCGAGCGCACCATGATGGAGTCGCTTACATCGATCCGCCGCGCGGGCGCAGATTTTATCGTGACCTACTTTGCAAAGGATGCAGCGAAGGTCCTGGGCTAGGCGTTTCGATGGCATGGCGCAACGCCGCCCGGGCCAGCAGGCGCGTGGAATCGAGTGTGGGCAACGGTGAGTTTCCGTCGTTTATGATGAGCGGAATCTCGGTGCATCCCAGAACGACCGCGTCACAGCCTTCAGTCTTCAGCCGCGCCATTACCTGCTGAAAATACGCAACGGACTCGGGCTTGAAGATGCCTCGGACAAGCTCGTCCATAATGATGCGGTTGATCGTCTCGCGCTCTTCTGCGCTGGGACGCAGGTACTCCAGTCCCACGGCGGCGAGCTTGTCGGGATAAACGTTGCTCTCAACCAGCCATCGTGTTCCTGTAAGCCCGACACGCCGGAGCCCACGAGCCGCGGCCTCCTTCGCCACGACCTCCGCAATATGAAGCCACGGCAGGGGCGAGCGCGATTCGATGAAAGGCAGTGCCTGGTGAATCGTGTTGTCCGGACAGATCAGGAAATCCGCGCCCGTCTTCACCAGTTTCTGCGCAGACGAGAGCATGATCTCGCCGACCCCCTCCCAACCATCACGATCGATACGTTCCATGTAGTCGGAGAGTGAATGCGAGTGCATGGAGATCTCAGGGTGCGCATGCGGGCCCATCAACGGAGCACCTTCCATGCAGAGGGTCCGGTAGCAGAGTGCGGCTCCCTCGGCGGAACAGGCGACGATACCGATATGCTGGGCCATGGTGTGATTCTAGAATGTATTTATGGCTCGAATTGCGGTTATCGGTGCGGGTGCGATTGGAGCCGTCGTGGCCTCGCTGCTGCAGACGTCCGGACGGCACGAATTGGTGCTCTGCGTCCGCAGACCCGTGAATCAACTTGTGGTGGAGCAGGCCGGCGGTGAGCTGCGTATTGACGCCACCATTCTTACGCGACCCGACGACGCAAAGCCAGTGGAGTGGGTGATGGTCGCCACGAAAGCCTATGATGTGGCCTCCACTGCGCTCTGGCTCGACCCGCTCTGCACCAATGGGGCCCCCGTGGCAGTGCTGCAGAATGGTGTGGAGCATCGGGAGCGGTTTGCACCCTACATCGCGAAGGAGCATATCGTTTCGGTGATCGTAGATTGTCCCGCGGAGCGCAAGCCGCCGCAGGATGGCGTGGACCGCATCGTGCAGCGCGGACCGATGAGCCTGAAGGTTCCTGACACTGCGCTTGGGCGCGAGTTCGTAAAGCTGTTCGCCGGAACTGCCGCCGATGTTGCCGCGGTGGAGGACTGGACGACCGTGGCATGGCGAAAGCTCTGTCACAACGCCGTTGGAGCGATTCCCGCCCTTCTGCTGCAACCGGCAGGAGTTCTACGCGGCGAAGCGGTAGGCGCTGTTGCCCTCGATATCGTGCGCGAAGCCGTCGTCGTAGGGCGAGCGGAGGGTGCGGTTCTGCCGGACTCCTTGCCCGAAGAAGTTCTTGCTGCCTACCGCAGGTCCACTCCCGATGCCATCAATTCGCTTCATGCCGACCGACTCGCCGGCCGCCCGATGGAGACCTCCGCACGCAATGGAGCTATCGTCCGGAAGGGACAGGCACATGGCATTCCCACGCCAACCAACGCGATGGCAGTAGCTTTGCTGGAAGCATTGGTGGCGAGGTAGCTATTTCGCAGAAGAGGCGAGACATATCTTATCCCCAACCAGCCTCTGGTTGAGCAGCCGTGGCATCAGGAGAGCGAAGAACACCTTCTCCTGCGGCTCCAGACAAGCCTGCGCGTTTGGGGTGCCCGGCGTCGCGCGCGTCATTCCCTTGTCGTCGACCTCGATGTGCAGCGGTGTCATGGGACAAGAGGCAGGATCGACGGCATAGGCTGCGGCCACCGCGTCGAACAGAGTCTCATCGGCCTTGCCTGTCGCGCGTGACCACTCCGCCTGCAGTACCTGCAGAGCGTCCGTCATGGGCGTGCTGATGGTCGTAAGCTGCGAGCGCCTGCTCGCTTCAAATTTGATCTGCGTGGAATCCAGAGGCAGCATGAAGATGGGCACTCCTGCGCGAAACACCTTCTGGGCTGCCTTTGGATCGCGGACAATGTTGTACTCCGGTTCAGCTGGCGCGCCGGGAGCGCCATAGCCGCGATGGATCGCGCCTCCCATCAGCACGATGCGCTTTAGCCTGCGGAAGGTTGCAGGATCACGGTCGATGGCTGCTCCAAGGTTGGTCAACGGGCCGAGCGCCAACAGAGTGATCTGGTCGGGATGCGCCTTAATTTGATCTAGAAGAAAGGCGACCGCGTCCCCGTGCTCTCGCCTGATGCCCGCCTTCGCCCAGGGAGCCTGTGTGAAAGTGGTCGTCGATTTGGTGGGAACGCCGGTGTGTACGGCGATGCTTTTACCGGTCTCGCAGACCATGCGGTCAAGCATCTGCGCGCGCAGGGCGGTATCGCCCCAGGCAGAGGAGAGGCCGAGCACCCGCAGCTCAGGGCTGGCGAGCACGAGATCGATCGCGAAGGCATCGTCCACGTCGTCACCCACGTCGGTATCGACGATAATCGATGCAGCCTGCTGCGCGTGGGCGAGGCGCGCAGCGAGCGCGAGTGTAAGAAGAAGGGCCAGAGGACGAAGTCGCGTCATCGACAACATGCACAACACTATAGACGCGCGAGCCCCTTGAGAATGTGGCAGGGGTGCCCGAGCGCCATCTTCCTCGATGCGTGTCCGCTTTCCGCCCAGCGCGAGACCCTTGACAGCTCCTGTACTCTAAAATGTTTGGGGATACGAGAAGGAGAGTGCTTTGGCAGATACGATTTTTGACCTTGTGATTCTTGGCGGCGGTCCGGCTGGCTACACCTGTGGCATCCGCGCGGCGCAGTATGGTTTGAAGGTTGCGCTGGTCGACGCAAACGACAGACTGGGTGGAACTTGCCTGCTGTGGGGATGCATCCCGACCAAGGCAATGCTGTTCTCGGCCGAGCTGTGGGACCACCTGAAGCACGCCGACCGCTACGGCATCGACGTCGCCGCTCCCAAGCTGAACTGGAAGAACGTCATCGCCCGCAAGGACGATGTGATCTCGCGCCACACCAAGGGGCTCGACTTCCTGATGAAGAAGAACAAGATCACCACCTTCAAGGGCTTTGGCAAGCTCACCGGCCCGGCGAAGGACGGCGTTCATACCATAGAGGTCAAGCTGGCCGACGGCAAGCCCGAGACCATCAAAGCCAAAAAAGTGGTGCTCGCCACCGGATCCGACGCCCGTGTTCTCCCCGGCTACAAGCCCGACGACACCATCCTGACCAACTACGAGATCCTGAAGATCGCCGAGGCTCCGAAGTCACTCGTCGTCATCGGGTCGGGAGCTGTTGGAGTGGAGTTTGCCTCTATCTTCAAGAGCTTCGGGGCCGACGTAACCATCCTCGAGGTGCTGCCGCGTGTGGTGCCAGTCGAAGACGAAGAGGTCTCCAAGGAGCTGCTGCGTCAGTTCAAGAAGCGCGAGATCGACGTGAATCTGTCGATCAAGGACACGAAGATCGAGAAGAACAAGCAGGGCGCTCTCGTCACCTGGACCGACTCCAATGGCAAGCCGCAGTCCAAGCAGGCAGAGAAGGTCCTGATGGCCGTCGGCCGCGCGCCGCGCACCGAAGGCATCGGTCTTGAGAAGACCTCCATCAAGCCTGACCGCGGCTTCGTCATGACCAACGAGTGGATGGAGACGACCGAGCCGGGCGTCTACGCCATCGGCGACATCGTTGGTGGAATGCCGCAGCTGGCGCACGTCGGCTCGATGGCGGGTCTTGTGGTCGCGGCGCGTATCGCCGGCAAGTACGCCAAGCCCATCAACCGCGCGCGCATCCCGGGCTGCACCTACTGCGAGCCGCAGATCGGCAGTGTGGGCCTGACCGAAGCACAGGCCAAGGAGAAGGGCTACAACGTCAAGGTGGGCAAGTTCCCCTTCGTCGGCAACTCGAAGGCGACGATCCTCGACGCGCACGACGGCTTCGTGAAGGTCGTCTCCGACACGAAGTACGGCGAGATCCTCGGCGTCCACATCATCGGCCCCTACGCGACGGAGATCATCGCTGAGGCGGTTACCGCACTGCAGCTCGAAGCGACGGTAGAGGAGATGATGTTCACCATCCACGCCCACCCGACGGTAGCCGAGGCGCTGCTCGATGCGTTCTCGAGCGTCGAAGGCAAGGCCGTCAACGTGTAAGCAGGTGTTGCATAGTAATGATGATAAGAGCCCGAGTGATCTCGGGCTCTTATCATCAGAGAAGCAGATGTACCTCAATCTCCTCCAACTCGGCCGCGTCCCGTACACCGAAGGCCTCGCCATCCAGAAGCGTGTGGTCGAGGCACGCAAACAAAATCTCATCGGCGATACGCTCCTCCTCCTCGAGCACCCGCCCGTCCTCACCCTCGGCCGCAACTCGCGCCGCGAAAACATCCTCGCCAGCGACGAGCTATTAGCCTCACGCAACGTCGAGCTGCACGAGATCAACCGCGGTGGCGACGTCACCTATCACGGCCCCGGACAGCTCGTCGGCTACCCCATCTTCGATCTGCGCGGCGACCTTCCCGGCAAGCGCGGACCGCATCTTGGCCCGGTCGACTTCATGCGCCTGCTCGAAGAGGTCCTCATCCGTGTCTGCGGAGACTACGGCATCATGGCGCAACGTATTAAAGGCCGCACCGGCGTCTGGACCGTGCCCAACGATGTGGCACAAGAGAAAAAGATCGCCGCCTTCGGCATTCATGTCTCGCAAGGGGTGACCTCTCACGGCTTCGCTCTCAATGTCACCACCGACCTGCGCGACTTCGACCTCATCGTCCCCTGCGGGATTAGTGATCGCACTGTAACCTCGCTTGAGCTTGAGGCGCAGGCGACCGA
>Ga0193743_1000185_pt1 | contig 49888 bp, 59 predicted proteins | sample L2c2metaG_FD_143038 | JGI IMG/M metagenome (GOLD analysis project Ga0193743, IMG submission 143038) | Soil microbial communities from a riparian zone of the East river system, Colorado, United States - L2c2 | ecosystem: Environmental > Terrestrial > Soil > Riparian zone | place: USA: East River... | reverse complement strand
CCATCCAATGAACTCTACCTCCCACCAAAAAGCTCACTCAGAATTCCCTCCAAGAATATATTCAGAACAGATGAATTATCTTCTTGGTTCCGCTCACTCTATTCTAGAACAGGTTCGTTTCCCCTTTATCAAAGCCCTTTTTGGTTTGCTCATCCACCCCAGCCTCCACCCCCTAGTCTTCGCGAAATCTTGACTGCCTACCGAACAAAAGGCGACGGAGATCGTGATATGTTGCTAGCAATGCTCAATGCAAAGACTGCTGAAGACCAGGTTAGCCCTTTTTTTCGTTGATAGAAAAAATTTCACCTTTCATGATTTGTCAGCGTCAATCTTCAGTGGCTTCCCTCCATAGGACGATGCTTGAAATATGCCAACAGTCAACTCCTTCACCACCTGAACAATCAAGTTCCGCAAAAGGTGCTTATCATTACCCGACACCATCTTTTACCCAATCACCCCCACTTTGTGATCAGCAATCATCCCGCCATGTTAACCACCGGCCCCACACCGTTTCACGCAGTCACTCACCAATAAATCCTCGCTCATATTTACCTTCTGTACGAGATGTCTCCATGACACGTCACTTGGAACATCCACGTAAACGTCACCGTTCATCTCGTTCACCACGCCGATCATGCGGTGCCGCCTATGAAACATCGCATTCCGAGCAATTTCCTCCTTCCCCATATTCCTCTTCTAATCGAAGTGAATCCGCGGAATATTCTCCTCGTTCGAGAGGGTCCATGACTATTGGTTCTCTACTTTCTTCTCGGCCTAATCGAGAAGCGAATGGAGATATGCCAAATCAAGAGCGTGAAACTGGAATTTGATTTGACTGGCGTTTCATTTTGATCCATTTTGTTATCAATGTTGAGATTTTTATTGTTTTTTTTTTCCTGCTTTATTTTGTCACTCATATCTAGCTGTACGATATTTCCCTTGTGTGTTATTATATTCTAGCAAAGACGCTCACTTAATTCAAACCTCCGTCCCCATCCCTCTCGCTCTACACCTTTCAGTTTACTTCTCAGGCAAATGCTATTTTTATACCTTACACATTACCATTTCTTCCAATTTCATCTAGAAAGGGGTTCATTACCCTTGTCCAACCAATCAGCTCCAATCAACCACATCAGAAGAAGCATTGAAATATTGACGGGCAAACTCTTGGAACATGTATTTGAATTGATCTATTTTTGTCAACTCTCCGATAGAAACACACATGAAGATTAATTAAGCCAAGTGCCACTTTGCATCGTTTCATTTTCCTTCTGCTCCACTTACCCAAAAGTAGAAGTGACATTTACATAACCCAATAAAAAGCTTGATAGACTAGAGGTTTCGTGAAACGTCCGGACGGTTTGAAAGCTGAGGATATCACATCCTAAATACACGTCAAAGAAAAAAAAAAAGAAGACTTAAATATGAGATGATTTGCAGTACAGTTTACTGCGTTCAAATCGCCTTTTTGCTTCCGGTGGTTCCGATGACAATGTTACCAACTTCTTAGCTCTGGACAGCTTCAGATTTCGGGTCAAACTGTGACAAGAACTGCGACTAAGTTGATTAAATTTATTTAGCGTACAAGATAGGTGTTTACCGTGATTGGTCAGTCCACTCACTGATAGCACGGTTTAAATGCCATGAGTCTGAGTGCTACTACTTGATCCCGAGTCTGTAGTAATAACTACAAATTCTTGTCTCTGAATTTACTAACTTTTAACCTGACCTCAAATCAGAATTTAAGTTCAAAATTAGATTTCCTTTGAGGCCGGAATTTCTTTAAGGGTTAAACGTTAAAACGTCGAAGGCTAGACTCCACTGCAATCCAGTCTCCAAGCTGGGATCAATTATAAATCAATGAGAGTCGGAATGTCATTGGGTTCGATAAGTAAGGTAGAAGTATTCCCAATCCGAACATGGGTGGTGTCGAGACTAGCTATAGCTATTGAAGGCGCTCGAGAAATTTCATTAAATTGATACTAGGGTGTTTAAGTAACAGGCTACCACTGGCAGAGACTGGTCCAGAGTACTACTAAGCACATGGTATATAGCTCATAGCTACCCGCTGTTGACCATAATCTATCCATGACGGCGGGACCCGCTGCCTGTCCCAGTTGTGCCTAGGTTTAAATTGGTAGCATCGGACTAATGATAAATCTCCGAAGACCATGACGAAAGTCGAGATCGACTTACCCACTGACAGTGACGAGTTCATAGGGCCTATTCCTCGCTGCAAGTCCGATGAGTCTGCATTGGCTGGCATCGGGCTGATGTGTGTATTATTAGGTCGACGTTGACCCCCTCGAGGGTTCAATTCTGCTTCAACTAGAACTTGCAACTTCACGGCCGTGAAATATCTCCGTCGTCACAACCATAATGATATCGGTAATAGTAACCATGACTGCCCGAGGGAGATTACTCTCGAGATTTTCTATTTCCTGGTCCGCATCCAGAATTATCCTACTGCTAAAGCGACTACTAAGTTATCTTTTCCCCAATCTCGATGCTAGAACCCAGATAAAATGTTAGGTCAGGAGTACTAGTGTTGAACTCGTTGATACATCGCTGCCACCCTTGTACTGTATTTCTTTGTTAATTCGGAGGCTTGGGGATCATAGGATCAGTGGGTGATAAATGTTAGCTTCCAAAGGGATTATATTATAATTTATAATATGTTGATTTTCGGTTCTTGAAAATCAATATTTATCTGACCTTCAATCGGAGTCGCGGACATCAATATGCTAACTCTTGTCCCACCATCCACGTGACCTACGCGCAGTTGTTCAACATTTCAATGTTTTAATTTTTCTTACTTGATTTCGACTCGTTCTTTAACCTTAAGCTGAAAATGTCCGAAGATGAATTTGACAATATGCCTGACGATTTTGCAGACATCGAAGGCGTGGATTGGGCTCAAATCTTAGCAGGACCTTCTGCTGAACTGCCGGAAACCATACCGTCGATACCTGCACATCCCGGAAGCTCTGACTCTTCCACGGATTACTTCGAAGATAACTACGATGATTTGGATCCGTCCCTTCTGGCAGAACTTGACCGGATTGAAGAGGAGTTCACTGGGGCGCCACAGCATCCACACTTTGTGGGTAGAGGTAGGGTCACTTGGGCTACACCCTTTGAACTTTCTCATTGTTGATTTGCAGCAGTCGCACCACCCCCCCAATCTCAGTTGGTTTCGGACTCACGGCCTTCTCATTACCTTTTAAGTACGTTGATTCTTTCGCATTTTGGAAACGGACAAGGATTCTAATCTTGCAATCTTGGAGCAGCTCCAAACAGTATGTCTGATCAATTAACCTAGATATGTTTATCACTAACTCATCTCCGCAGCTCATCCACAAAAGAAACGCAAGGACCTGGGTGCCGATTCCCAATCTGGTGAGGAAATCCCCAGTCTGTTTTTCAAGAAGCAGCATTTGGATGATACTGCCTGCCCCACCTGCCCAAAAGGCAAGGGGAAAACGAAAGCCAATGAAGATGTTTTGCAACGAATTCTTTCTGCTTACGAAGATGAAATAACTTGTCCGATGTATGTCTGGTTATTTTATTTTATTCACTGCAAACTGAGGTTGGGATGTAGATGTTGTGACTTTCAGTGCGTTCATAGTTTTATCTACCGCCCGTACATAGAAGTTAAGCTTTCCTTCCAGCGCTTTTGCTCATATCAGCAGCCCATGTGGGCATTCATTTTGTGGTAGCTGCGGTCGGGAGTGGCATATGGTAAATACCTTGATCGGATTGATGCGATTCCTAACATCTAATTGGCCTGTAGAAAAACAAGAGTTGTCCCGTCTGTCGTACACATCTCGAGAAGGCGTCGCCGATGATACCGAATATCGCACTTGACAATGTTGTAGAGAAGCACATACAAGCGCTTGCTCTGAGTGGTGATCAAGATTGGGAACCGGGCGGGTTCAAAGCTGAAGAATGGCACAAACGAAAACAGTCAGTAAAAGGCATCTCAGTCCACCTGAAATCTATTAATGATGGAATTAGAACATGGAGAAACGGTGCGATAGAGCGAGAGAACATAGTAAAATCGTCTGCAATGCCTCGAGCAAGAACATTTATCCCCTCGGTGATTGACCTTAACGATGCGATCCATGCATCCAACCAACCTCTGAATTGGTTCCACATCCAAGATAATTTGGAAACAAATCCAAATTACGAGGATACGAGTGATATTGAACTTATTCCACGACCCATACGTCGAGCAAGGCGACGGCGGCGGCGAGCTACAGGCCCGACCGTGGTGAACCTGGGATGAAATTTTGAGCAGATGGTTGCACACAGACGCAGATGTTAAATGATGTTAGTTATGGCTCCGCTCCGTAAACGCAGAGGATCAAGCTGAACCCGACCCCCGCCCCTAACCAGCACACCACTTCTTGGGACTTGTATTCGCCACCTTGCTTCAAGTAATGAACATTACTTTGATCTCCCTCCGTCCTCCATGGCCCCAAGCAGCTTGATTTCTCCTCAGCACAAACTACTACATCTTAACATCTGCTCACTTTTCCCTATGGTCCGCGGGATGGACAACTCAAGTAACGGGGGGCTTGTGATGCGTTGGATTTGGCGAACTCTAGGCTTGGAAACATCAGTCCACAAATTGTCTATGGAAAGAACCTATTGTGCACACGCCTACACTACGGGATCTTATGTCCGAACGTTGTCCTCCGGTCGTATTACATCATTATCCTTCGATATGCACAACGTCTGGAATATCGTGTCGTGGCAAACAAGTTAGTAATAGCTAATGCGGGTGGGCGTTTGTTCGTGGTTGTTTATTGTGAAAATATATGCACTCATGCCTGTTATCTGAGGTGTCTTCTCTGCGCCCCACAAGTCACTGCATATTGATTCAGTTTATTACCAACTTCCTCAGTATGACTTGATTCGTCTCATTTGTTTGCAGGGCCTCCAATCTGTCCCAAATGTTCATTCTCTTACCATATAGCTTGCATGTTAATTTGTTCGACGTCAATGCTCAACGTTACAAAGAAACATTATGGCCTTCTTCGAGCACCATTTTCTTATCAGTCCCTGACCCCTTCTCGTCATACACTGCCAAGCCTTCTGCCATCCGGCCTATTGCCTCATAATCGTCTCAAGCTTACGCGTTTGATAACATGGTTGTGTCGTCAGTGGAATTTGTTTGCCTTTCAGCCAACGGTTCAACTTTCAGGGTCCTTGTCTCATTCTTTCCACGAGTCTCGAAGTAAACTGGTACACAACTCCGAAATATCCACTGTGAACTACCTTACCTTGTTCACTTCTCCTATCACAGGTTCTGTGGACCTGTTTTATCTGGCTTTCAGTCGTGATGGCCTTGACCTGGAATTATACTATCGGAGGTTGATCTACACAGCCTTTTTTAATATATGCGTTTGACAAAGGTTAGACCCTGTGTTATCATCTCAATCGGATACCGAAATATCATGCAGGTGTCGTACAAAATGCTGTTAAATTTGGTTACATTGCATGATTCAGGCGTTTCGTGACCGCAGGCCAATGCAATGAGAGGACAATTACTCTGTGGCTGCTGATGGACGAGGATAAGGATGGCGCTACTAGTAATCATGCTTGAATACTCTTCGCTAGTCGTATGTGTGTGTGTTTTTGTGGAATTTTTTTTTTTGCGGACTGTTCGTTGCAGTGTTAACTGGTCCTAGATAGGATATCGCCACCAATCGATTTTCAAATTCTCTAGTCGAGAATGGCTGTGTTCAGCATGGCTATTGGCCATGAATTGGACGTCGTCCTTTCATGCACAGAATTTAATCTCATAGTACCACCGTATTTGCTCTGTATTTCTAAAAGTAAACAGCACTTGCGTTTATCAAGTTTTAAATTTACTAGTCGGATTTTCTTGAACCGCCACGGTTCGATTGAAGATTGACCAGGGCACGAACCACAAACCGCTCCCAAAAAAAAAGAAAAGTTAAAGCCATAAAGTTGAAAATCCAACTGTTTCTTTCATGGTGGCAATAAGAGTTTAAAAAAGAGGGTACAATCGTGTTTGTACTATAGTAACAAAATTTCTGGGGGGTCATGGATGAACTATTTACCTTCGTCGCTCGTATCTATCTCTATCGGACGTCTATGAGGGACATCGTGGCCAGAGTCACCTTTGCGAATGAACATTGAGATCGACTGGGCTACAATGTCGTCCAGCATCTCGGTTGAAAGATCATATTCTGAGCTCCTAATCACGATAGCATAGGCCGCTGAGACAAACCGGAGATTAAGGAAGTCCCAATTGAAACCCGATATATTAATGCATGAAACCACGGTATTTGAGTATAAATGGCTTACCGTCTTCGATCTTCTCAAGGGACTGAGCTGTTACAGCTTGTTTTTTCTTCAGATCCCGGATGTAAGGTGTGACTCGCTCAAAATCTAAGCAAAGAGTCTAACTATTAGTAGAATTTCTAGAAACTCAACTAGGTTTTTTTTAATAGGGGGATCGAAATCCGAACTGACCTGCTTTACAGTCCCGAACAAATGCACAAACGTCGGTAGCTTTTTTCCTACCACCTCTCTGTGAGATGCCAGATATAGCAAAGCGCATGAGTTCCCCCGTCAGATCCGATAGACCAAGAAAATAATCAGAAATCGGCAATGGAAAATACTATTGGTTGGATGATCAAAAGATAAGTACTTGGGTATATCATGAATGCGGACATACTGGATTGCCTTCAGGATCAGAGAGTGTCGCTTGAACTTGGTCGAAAGTTATCAAGGAACCACGATCAAGAAAGCATGCAAAGCTAAGAGCCTCGATGTACTCCTGTAATCCTGGAGAGACCTGTCGCTCATACCTCCAGAATCTATCACCTTGAAGCTCAGCACTGAGGGTGGCGAAGATGGCTTGTACTTCCCGCAGTTTTTCGTATCCATGTTTAGCAGCGCGCTTAGCAGGGGTAGTGTCATCAGTGCTGGCCGAGTTTTCCAGCGCCATGCGATGGAGAAGAAAGATAGTCTTCTTGGAGAGGTTGGTGATATCACGGCTAGCCTTTTTGCCTTGAAGTTAAACCTCTGTAAAGAGGGACAATGATCAAAAACCTTGATGAGGCATTCTCGTGTATCATTATGGTCATCTATTTCTTTTCTAAACTGGTCAAAGAGTGCAATCGTCGGAGTCGTTGATGGAGAGGCGGCCATTACAGTCACGTGGTGTGCATAGCTGACGGTTATACAGCAAACTTGGAACTTATCAACATCTATAATGGCTTCATTCGCACCAAAGGCGGGTTGTCCAATGTGTAGCATCGTCGCTACAGCTTCGCATACTACCCCTAATTCACCTCGGGCGCCAAGATTTCCTCCAGGTTCCAAACAGCCGGAAGTCCTGTGGCGGGACGACAACTTTACAGCATACCGAGAAAGGGCGAACCCAGTCTCTTCTAAAGGTCATATTATCATCGTATTCAAGTAAAAAATCTTTCTCCAGTACCATAATTTGCACAATTGACCCGGAAATTTCCGCAGCTTGCATGTACCATCCATATATACTCTCGTATGTTCCCATGATATTATCTCCCCCACCCCCCACCAGTCACTCAACTCAATTATATGCGGCCCAGTCTTCATCCGACGTACCTTTGCTTTCCAATATTCGAAGTCTGGCCACCCGTTTTTTGGTCACCCTTACCCCTTCGATCAATGACTCTCCCGTACCTCTGCAGAATCTAAACCCTCAGATTCGCATTGGATTTATTACGCCACCATTTAAAGATAGCAAGATCCCCGTTACCGATCACCTACATGCGCATGCCTTCATCGGCCCTCCAGACCTTCTAGGGTGGTGGAGAGGCGTTGCTTACGGACCACTGGCTTGGTATGCAATCGAAGACCTTATTGCGGAAATTCGGTGCGTCCTCATGAAACTCACCAACCAGATCGTGTTTGTTTTTGACGATGAATGTACTTTTGCCACTTCTAGGGAATCTGTGACTAATAATCGTATCAAATCTGGTTATGAAAATCGAACGAAAGCACCTATAGACATGGTTCCATCGGCGGGCGCTCGCGCAGGTCGTGCTGATGGAGTTGAAACCACTGGAACGGGGATCGCCAATTTGGATTCACAGCTTGAAAACGGAGAAGCATTGACGGCACCTACTACGCATACAAGTCCCCAATCTTCAAATAGACAATCGCTGACACCGCAGATACAAAATACACGTCTAAACGTGTAGCATCATTTCTTGGTCCCCGCCTGTCATTTTATATACTACCCAAAGGATATCCAGTGTAACCTTATCCTTCTATCTCTCCAAAGCATTACATCGGCCGCATGCAAGGAAGACCTTCTCGTTACCATAATAGTCTACCCTGGAGTGCTGTAGTCCATGATTCCTTCCCACCTAAGCAAGTAGCTATCAAGATAAAGCATACTTTATGCATCTGTAGATATGTGGAAGCGTAAGCATGTGTATGTGGAGTTCAAGGATTACGACAAACAATAGGATGATCCACTTAGCAGAGTTGAAAGAGCAGACAGTTGGTCATCGTCGAAACGTTCGCAGTCCTCGTGCCATGTGTCCTGATGAGTTCTCTTAAAATTACTTGCGCACTTTCGGACTGTGCTTGAGATAGGAATCTATATTATAATGATCCATCATAAGGAGAGGAGCCATTTAAATCAATCACAGAAGTTGCAGAACGCGTTTCAACGAATGATCCAACTTACCGGATCGTATGTATGCTCCGCCAAAACGTTTGTGAGCAATTCTGGCATCCACTTCTCGATCGTATAGGGATAGCTGTCGACAAGCGCACAAATACCCAAGATAGCGGCATGCCGTTGACGCAGAGCTTTATTGTAATTGGGACTTTGTCTTCCTGGGATGGCATTGCTTTTGAGTAACCGCAAAAATCGATCCTGTAGACATCGACTGATTAACCTGGGAGCCATGACAACTTGCAATACTAGCAATTATCTGTCTCGCTCAACTCACTTTCAAAGTAAGGACACTCCGCCGGGGTGATAAACGTAGTATTCCTGATAGAGTTCTAAGATAGAAGAGATAGAAGACCGTCCTCTAGGTTAGCATATCCCTTTTGTGCGTATATGCTCACTCACGTGGCTGCCATTTCCCGTACTTCCACAACTTCGTCATCGAGACAGCTGCAAAGCACCTTGGACAAAAAGGGTGAGGAAATATTTATTAAAAGTCAAACAAAAGTTATTTTACCTCTAGCATTTCGACAATTTTTACCTCACTAATCAAAGGGATTTGGCGAAAATAAAACACTAGGAAGAAATCGGGCATCAATAGAGTATATATCAGGCAAAATCAATAGCTCCACAAACCTTGTACAAGGGGAAGTGCTTTGAGCCGGACTTTCCAAGACTATAATTAAAGTTTAATAGGGAGAACTCAGTTTATTCACGAAAACGAGCGTTACCGGTGAAGTTTTTATTGCTTCATACATCGCATCGAGAAGTGGATTGACGAGTGGTACAGGAGGTGTCACTCCACACATCCGAACGAGCAACGTGCTTGCGCGGGTGGCAAGATCGTTGTTGTCGCTGACTGAACAGAAGAAATTAGCTCAGAAACTGGTTTGACCTTTTAAGTCAAATACCTTCTGTGAAACGAAACAGTTCGGGCTACGATAGTAGGTGAACATCAGATGGATTTAGGGAAGGTAGTAATTCACATACCATAAGTGGTAGAATGTAGTCAAAGGTTGAAATCGCGTGCAGGTCGTGAAGTGATTGATACAGCCATTTACAGACTGTCAATCCAACCCTATCAGGGGAATCGAGTTATATTCCCAATGAGTATATTTGAGTTCAAACTTACCTATCATAGGTTGACTGGAATGCACGGACGCCAGCTACACGAGCCGTACGCCACTCTTTGAATCGATTAACTAGCTCGTCGACTCGTTTCTTGTGATAGGTCCCTCGGATGCCCATAATGTCATATTCCATGGGAAGAACCTGACATTCTTTGACAAAGACTTCGGCTGTTGGAATAGAAGGCTTTGGTTCCCACTGTTTGATCAAGACAAGCATTAATTTTTTTGCATTTCCTTTCAAAAGCTAGAGACATTCCTTGATATTGTGTGAAAAAGCTAAGATCTCGCCAATGAAGGCTCGAACCTGCAGGGTCATAAATTAGTATATTACGCAATATTTTGTATTTGATACACACCTCGTCGTGTTCACCATGGATTTCAACCCAGGATCGTTCAACCATATCATCAGTCCAAGGGGCAAACTTACGGCCCAGCTCTTCGAAGACAGCACTGAAGAGAGAAATCACTTTGACTGCGTCAAAGGACAGTTCAGCATTGAAGTCGAGATGAGTGAATGCATTCAAAAGGAAATCCATCAAAGGCTGCACCCGACGAGGGTCTTTGTGATAAAACACGTGCTACAAAAATCAATGAGCGCTGATCAAGTGGACAAGAGCGCAAAAAATACTTCTAAAAAGGATGCCCAAATCGTTAAAGTATCAGTTTTGATATTTTGACGAAAAATAGTCGTCATGTGAGGAATGAGCCATGTCCATAGTACGTCCTGCTTGTCAGTCGGCCAATGCTTTGAACCTTGCGGAAGGTCAGCAAATTTCTCACAAGATATGATCGAAAGCTTACCTCCTAGAACACCAGCAAGGAAGTCAGCAGCGGCTCGCTGTTTATTGTGATCTTTATCCGCGATGAGACTTTCAACGATCGGCTTGAAGGCTCCGAAGGGCTCGTCTTCAAGTAGTTGGACTAAAATTCGTTTGTCTGATGAGCCAAGTGGAATTTCATAATTTCTGACAGAAACTCACAAATAGACTTAACACATGATACATTGTCTGGGGTGATAGTCGTTTCATGATTTTCTTCCGAATAGTAAGTGGATACGTGTTCCCAATATTCAGGATCTGTGGCGATTTCACGAATCGCCTGAATGGCATCTTCGCTAGCGGCCTCCCAAGGCTTGAATGTGGATTTTGAGGGGTGTGGTGACAGATATAGGGAAACCGTTTCTCGCCACACCAGCCATCCTGGAGGATCCTTGTCATAGAAAGCTCTGTGAGATGTGATTTAGACTATGACAAATGGTATCATGATTGAGATCATTACGGTTCCCGGTGAGCTTGCTGTGTATCTATTGAGGTCTTATATTTGTTCAAGAACGTAGTCGTCGTTTGAGATGTTCGTTGAGTTATGACGGAGCGTTTCAATGGGTTATGGTTTCGTGCCAGGACTAGATCTACGGGATCAGGGCAGAACGTACGCAATTTGATAATCCGTAGACTTTTCATCACCGACCGTTGCGCGTACTGTGTTAATTCAAGTCAGTACACCATTTGAGATTCTCTGTACTCTTAAGCCTACATAGCGCTAAGGGATCTCGATTAAATCCCACATACGATTCATGACAAGGATATAAAATCTTACTATGCTGGGATTGTCATCATGTACTTTTTCCAAGAAATAAAGGATTTGTTGTCTAGTGACAGAGACATCGCGACGAACAAGGGTTCGCAAACACCGAATGGCATAGATCGCGTACCTCCAATGGGTACGCGACGAATGTCCGATTTCCAAAAGATTCCGGTTCTATCTTTAGTATTAGATAAGGAAGCATCATAACTATCACGTACTCACAGCAGTCTCCACAACTTTGTCGACGATACGAGCGCGCCTGATACGCATTTCACGAGCCCGAATTGTGACATTCTCCTCTTTAGGATTGACAACAACGAGGAGTAAACCTTTCAGTTTGTCAATAGCTCTGTCAATGCCAGGAGTAGGGATGTCGTATACGATGTTAGAAGGTTCAAAGAAATTATTGAAGCCTACGTTGTGGTCAATGAGGCTGTAAAATGCATCGATAAAAAATTCTCACAATTCTCGAAGAGAGCCGATATGCAGTCTTGAATCGATGGCTAAACAGGAGTGAAATGACTTCTGGGAAGATGCATCAAAGGGGAGTACCTTTTCTTGGTGTTGACATCCAAATAACCTCGAGAGAAGATCATTGGCAAGACTAGGTTCTATCTTGAATGTCAGATGAATTCGGGTGATTGAAAGCTTGGAATTTACCAGCGATCGCATATTTACCGAACGACGATAAATTGAGGGTCCATAGAGCACCTTTCATTCGGTCATCTTCCGTGCCTGGCTTCAACGCATCAAGGAGAACCGGTAGTGCTCGTCGTCGAACACCATCATAGACCTGCACCAATTTAAGAAGGCGTGACGGGTCATTTATGACAAACATACGTGGCACAATGCCTCCAGGTTCGATTGGCTTGATCTATTCAAATTGATAGTCACTTATATGATGAAGACCTTAAGAGGACGGAGCTTACTGGCGTACAACTGCATAATGCCACATTGACCATTCAACCAAGTCATCAATGAGCTGATCCTCGATTTCACCCCGTTTCCGTTCAATGCAGTTCCAGCGCAGGCGTGCTGCATTGTAGTATCTGTTCTACGTGTTAACGGATGAGTTCAACCAAGGGGAAAGACGAACCGGGCACGGCGAACGTAGACGGCTCTGGGCCAGACTTTTTGACCTCCATACTGTCGGGCGACACTTTTGTCAGTCGTATACTGGTCTTCGTTAGTATAATAGCTGTATCACAGTTCATCCTCCCGCCACAAAACAACAAAACGTAACAAACAAACCTGTCCCGACTGTCCCCGTACTCTAGCATGTATGTACGAACTGATCTAACCTGGATATGCTTGGGTACAAGTCGGGCGGAGGAGTGGATGGAAGAAACATACGAGCATCTGGACTGCGTCGACTGTGTTCTCCTCTCCCTGTTGACGTAAAGCAACAGAAGCAGAGTGGAGAAATTTGCCAAATCTATGTTTGACAGCTAAAAAATATTGGTATCGAGGATCTTCAGGGTCTGTAATCACGAAACCAGAGTTGATGGGCGCGACTGAGGCGATCATCTCAGGAATTTCATCGCTGTGAGACCATTCAGTATGGTGGTTATTGATAAAAAGAGCTAAGCAACTTACATAAGATCGCCCGTGGCAGCAGAATGGGAAAAGTCTGCTTCAGTCATGGTTTCCCTCAAAAGAGTTGGAGTGCCCGCGAACACATTACGAACAAGTGTCAAATGCCTAGGACAGATTTGAGATTTTACTCTCGCAGGTACTTAAATCAAAATATTCACCTGCAGAAATCGCTGCGCCAAACAGCGTCCCTCACAATACCTACATCAGCAATGAGAAAAAAGAAATTAGGACGAATTGGAGGGGAAGAACATGCCAGGCTTTAGCAAGCTCTCGAGCGAAGACAAGGTAGGCTCAACCAGTTCCTTAAAGATACGTAGTGCGAACCGGATTTCTTGAGAGTTAGGAACATGCCAGGTAACCTGCAGCGGATGTTATCTTGACGTAGATTGTAGTACGATGTTTAAACAAACCGTAATCTCCTCGGGAGTGAAGAGTTTCCCCCAATGGCGGTGATGATTCTTTCGAAATTCTATAAGAGTGTCAACGATGTGCAGGACCTGAGATTGTCCGTTCGACACACCCTCGCTTGACCATTCATCAGGGTTTGTAAATTTGTTCTCCAAGGGATAAGTATGTGTCAATGTCAGTAGTAAGCTAGAAATGAGTTTTCCGGTCCAAGAATACCCTCTTTTTGAAAGTGCTTTTTCGTGGAGAAGATGAATCAAAGACATGAGCTCATGTTCATATTTGAGTACCTATGAAAGGGGTAAGGAAAAAGTTGCGATCGGTTAGTGGCATTTTGGCTACGCACAGCTCTGCCATCGCTGTAAAACTTCATCAGAAAAGCCGATCAGGTCAGACCATAGAACTCACTTATAGACTGCTCCTCTCAAGATGGCCAGATCTATTGGTCGTCATTAGTCTGCAGCTAGACAAGGTCGAGTAATTTCACAAACTCCAGTGTAGCGTTGCGTCGGATGGAAGTGGGGTCGACGAAGAAGTTGTTCGGAGAGAGCTGGCACCATTCTCGAGCTCCATTCGGATATTTCTGGCACAGAATGGAAAGAATTTGGCAAGGGTCTTGACCGGGTCTGCATTGGCGACGCATTCTACTAATTGATGTATAGCTCTGACAGCGTTTGTTCGGACATTTGTGCTGGCGTAATCAAATACCATGGTCAACACCAAATCATAAAGGGGCTCTGATAAATGGATGCAGATCTGACTGCATGCTCCTGTCACTGCATCGATAACTTGGACTATGGGTGACTATGAGTGACAACGTCTGCGACGTTTTATAAAAAATAACTTACTTTCACTAGCACCTCCAGCAGCTCCGTTTGGTCCTTCTTCAGGAAGATTCTCAAGTAGTTGAATGACTCTCCGAATGAAGCTGGTAATCCAGTCGGGAAAACTCCCAGTGGAATCCTAAAAATCGATAAGATTATCGCAACCAATGGCAGGCTGTGGCTGACCAACCTTCAACAAAGCATCTTCTTCCTCGTTGGTGAGTCTAGACGTGATATCCATGAAAGGATCGTCGAGTTCGTTCATCGAAACCAATGGTAAGGATACAGCATGGCCATCAGGCAAAGTCGGTTCTGAGTCGAGCCGGACAGACTCAGCCTCATCACTCAAATCTCCTATCTTGATGTACTGAGAAATCTCAACGAGGAAAGCGGTAGTACAAAGCTACAAAAGCATAGAAACATATAGTCAACAAACAAATTGAAGGGCAGTTGTGTCAACTTACAGTCTTAGCTGGATCATTCTGCGGGAAGAAAAGCAATTTTAAAGAGATATTAGAATTTCCATCAGCTACAAGTGTAACAGACAACATACAAGATCGATGCCAGGAATCAAGAGCTGCAAAATGGGAACGAGATGCTTAGCACCAGGGTAGTAGACGTCACGCGATACAATAGCCGGGGCCACAGCTCCGAGGGCTTTGATGACGGCAAGCGTCCTTTGGGTCTAGAAAGCGGATGAGATGATAAGAACCTCGGATATAATACCTTCAGACAGACAAACCTCAACTAAAGCTTCTAAAGAAGGTACAGCCCTTTCCAAGACTGGATGCAAGATCAAGGCAGGTTCCATAACGCTCATTGACTTCAAACATGACTGTATATTTGATACAGTGGTAGAATCTTGCGAAAACATTGCGAGCAAGACGACCGTTCTCAGCGATTTTACAAGTTCACGCTTCATTAATCTCGTCAAACGACGGTTCTATAGGGTTGTACAATGAGCCGAAGACCTGGAACTCGAAATGAGAAGTTGACGAACCTTTGGTGTTTTACAATCTGGGCTTAGCTCTTCATGCCATCCTGTCAAAAGCATCCATCAGTGACATGTCGTCAAGAAAGACGCTCGCTTACGTTTGTTGAAGTCATAGACAATGTATTTGAGGAAGGCGCTCAACTAAAAGATCACTATCAATTTCGAACAAAAGACGCCCGTGGAACAAGTGATCGATACATACATCTGCTGTCCAAGACCCAGAGTTCGAGGGGTGAAAGAAACTTTCTGTTGACGCTATCATTCTAGCCAGGGAATCCAAAGCTCTGCATCCCGCTAGACAGCCTGTTTCAGATGACCCTTTATGCCCGAAAGGCGCTGCAAGATAATCGCCGGGCGTGCCGTTATTGATTTGCGGCGTGTTCACACCAGAAGGTAGAGGAGAAAACACGGGGGTGAGGGCATTGGAAGGGGGCAAAGGTGTGGCATCCGGCGACATCGAATACACAATGATCCGAGCAAGCGAAGCTAGATTTCAAGTGAAATGAATGAAGTAAAGTAGGTAGAATGAGAGCGAGAACATACGGATTCGCCATTGTGGCTTTGGCAATCTGCCGATCTCGAAACCGACTTGACCATCTGCTGATGGTCCTGTAGTCAATGATCCACCATCCGCGAGCGGTATTTCTGAGATGAAAATCTGCGTCAATCTTCACTTCCTAGTATGCTCTATCTGATGCTTACCCATGGACGCAAGGCACTTGCACATCAGAAGGTTCCACTCATGCTCAGTGAATATTCCGACATCTTTATACAGTCCATGCCATGTGCTATGACTGGCAGTGTTCGCATACCAATCAGGTCTTCCTTCACCCTCAGACATCTCATCATCCGGAAGGTCTGCAATCTTTGCGGGATCGCTGACTTCTGAGTCAAGATGAATCTCCGTTAACTGGGATATAAAATATAACATCCGTTCATCGTACATGTAGGAGTTAATCGACTCCCACACGCGGAAGAACATAGGAAGGTAATATTGTGGATGGCTGAGCGGCAAGAACGAAGTGAGATAGTATTGGGATGACAGGACGCTCTAAGTAAATTTATCAGATGAGTTTCACATAGAAGAGAATTGACTGACGTCCAGTTTCGTCCCATCGAGTTCAGGCAGAAAAGTTGAGAGCATTTCATTAATTGCTGCAGGATGGAAAAACTTCCTTGAGTTTTCTGCAATATAACCCATGCACCACGACACCTGGCTAAAATCCAATAAGTCGATCAATGAAACAGAATCATAGCAAGCACACTTGAAACAAACGTGTATTCAAATTGCCTCCTGCTCAAAAATAAATCTTCGCTGAGAATATCGTAGATTGGTTTCCAGGGGAGCCTCATATCGTCAATAGTTATCTTGTGCTTGCATTTTGTCAGTACTTTGAATCCATCTGCGCATGTCGCGACAATCTGAGTTGGCATTCCTGGAGTGATGCTAACTTGAAAATATAACTTGGCGAGTGCAATAAGTCTGTCCTTTGGGATGGGATACTTCAAGATAGACCAGCTGTCCAACAATGAGCACGACTGTCTTGAGTGATATTGTTACTGCACTCACTAAGTTATCATGGTATCCCACTGTAAAAAACCAACACCATAATCCCTGGCCTCCACACTTTGGATTAGTCGGTGCACTATGAAATCAAGCATTTCCGTCATTTTGGAGTAAGGCTCGATTGAGTAGGGCAGAGCCTTAGCATAACTCTTGAGTTTCTCCATGTATCGATTTCCACCAGTTCTATCTATATCGTCAGGAAGATATTGCCCAGATGCATTGGTAGATCGCATGTCGGGATCATCATTAACATGAAGAGAGGAAATATCAGGTAGCTGCGCCATCTGTTCTGAGCAGCCTACCAGTGCTACTCTCGCAGTGGGAAATATGAGCGTCAGGGCGTGACGCGCGTCAACGCGTACTTACCCTGCCGCCGCCCCTAAACCTTAATCCCTGCCATAAGTTTATAAGTTATGCGGCAAATTTTGTAAAGTCACTACCCTGAGAATGCAAAGGGTACATAGAATAAAATTACAAGATTGAAGCGGCTACTGGTGATGGTACAGGACATGGCGAGAAAAGCAAACCTATGAGCACCACTGTTCACATTGCGACAAATCCTTCTCAACAAGGTCCAGAACGCACCACTATTAGTTGAACGAGGTGCAGATAGTAGGTGAAACAGAGACAGAATTTTGACGACTCACAACAGTAGGATTGATCTCAAAAGACACAAGATGCAGAGTGACTAGGAAAGTCGACAGACGGAAAGCAAAACACAATAATCCTTGAAATACAAAGCCAGAATAAGCACAATTTGAACACGCAGAGTGTCTTTATAAACTGTAGCTAGGTGAGTATACATATTTAATTACCAAGTTGGCTCATTACATATCAACAGTAGCCAATGCTGCCTCTCTCAACTCCCTCACCGTCCTCTGCCGTACCAAATCCCATATGATGTTCCTCTGAGCCCTCACATCACCCAGACCTTCCCTGATTTCTTGCAGTCGTTCTACATACTCCCGTCCATCATCCTGAAGTTCACGCAATGTTGCCAAGTTCTTTTCAAGCGTGTTCAATTGTGTTTCAGGTACTGCAAAATGTGACGGGTCATGGTTTGCCGGCACTCCTGGGGGATATGACAGCAGGAAGATCTTGTGGGTTGATGGTGTGAGATCAGGCGCACGAGCTACTCTTCTGGCTTGATCGTCATGTTCTTCAGGTTGTTCGTCTTCATCTTCACGCTTCGGCACTACAGAAGCGTCATCCGGTCTCTTGTCCGGATCTTCATTCATAACTTGCCATAGCCTTCCGAGTGCCTGCTTCATTGTCGCTTCGCCTACAATGAGTCCATTAGTCGCGTGTTCCAGTTCGTCCAGTAGGCTTGAGCGGAATGTGTGTGTCACAGACTTATCCAAGACAAAAGATGTATAGCTCAGATGGATTGAATTCGGTGTAGGATAAGGAGAAACCAAAGGGGGAGATGGGGAACGGCCCAAATGTGGGAGAGTTGGAGGAGATGGCGATCGACGCTCTTGAGGAAGCAATAGTTTGATTCTTTTCCGTGCTCTTTGTTCCGCCTACCGTAGAGAGCAACATTAGACATTAGAGTAAAGAGGACGCGTGAATCTTATGACATACCTCCCAGTCATCCATTTCCGGGCCCCAAGCCGTGATTTTCCCTCTGCGAACCCACCGAGCTCCCTTGGCAGTTTTATGACCCCAATTGCCTTCCCGAGAGCCAACGCCGAGTTCTTGTTCGTCAGAATCATGGCCATTTGATGGATAATACCAGGCATTACGGTCACTCAAGGGAAGAAGTTCGCCACTGTCGACGTTGAGATCAAGGTACATGACGATAGCTAAGAAACGACAAACTTTGGATGCTCTTGAATAGGCGAACGCCTTTTGTGTGTTGGGAAGAGTAATGGGCGAGCACGAGGGTAACCTTGATCAGAATAAGCAGACATCCGTAGGGCTTGTATTATGAAGGGGGCTATTTGAAGGTTTTTGTTTACCGGCAATCGCCGTTTGTCCTTGACCCGTTGTTCTCAAGTTTGAAACCCTTCTTTGTCACGAACTACCATTGAGAAATGTTCAATGTCAATAAATCAACGAATGTATGTTCTCGATTCATTCATGAAATTCCTGAAACGCTATCAAGAATAGTTCTCTGCATATTCTGAAGGAGGAAGGTCGCATGGCCAGGCCCCCGTAGCTATAACCCTTTCAAAAGTGTCTTCACAGGAGCGAAACAAATCCATTGCGGCGCGTGAAAACTTAAGCTGGATTACGGTTTACCAATATGAATATCAATTTTCCGAAGCAGGGGGGGGAGAAACAGCCGATCTTACCGAATCCTCATAATCTAATCCTAGATTTCTTCCCATAAAAATGTGGACGAGGATCGTTAAATCAATAACCGATCGACTCTGCAATTTCTTGCGGAGTGGTCGAAATAATGCTAGGTCGCGGGTGTTCAAAGCAGGATGCGACAAACCAAGGACCTGCTAATCAGTCAGTGAAAGCCCCTTGTTTCTAATCTTTTTTTTTTCTCTATTACCGAAAGGAAATTCCAAATCCTATGTCCAACAAGAATTTTGTTTTTGATGATCCTGGCCACCCTTTCTTGAATATCGGCAAACTTTGGTGCTATCCTCAAGTATGTTGAACGATCTAGCAGGAAGAAAGGTGCTTCTTCCACTCACCATTGCATATATGAAAATAGTTTAAACCCGTTTCAGATGTTCTATAATCTTCTACTGGATGCCTATCATCATTTCCTCCTAGTCAACGCCCAAAAAAGTCATTATGTTGGGCGTGTAGAACTTACGTCGGATGAACATAGCTGTCGAGCAGGATGTGACCCCAGTAATCGACCAACGAGACTCGACTAGATGGAGTCAGATTACTGTTAGGGGTGAATTGGAAGAAGGCTTACGCGACCATTGGGATACTTTTATATTTCGAGTGAAGCTTGATTTTTCCAATGTACACATTTATCACACTGACGGCTACATACCTAGGAAACCGTGTCTATTCAAGGCCGTCCCCAGTCAAGGAATCTATAAGTACTTACTGTTGTGAAGGACGGCATGGATGGCCCGGTGCACCCAGGGTGGATGATGCTGGTAAATTCGAGTGAAGGTTTTCAGACGATTCACGAAAGAGAAAATACGTTGGTAAATTGTCAACGTTGATGCCAAAGTCGAGTGCACCATCAGCTTGATGTTGAGATCCATACTGGTTCATCGGACACACCTATAACCAGGCGACCATAAATTTTAAGTCATCCACAAGATTTTATGTAAATCTGCTAGTCGCGTTCGCGTTCGCAAGGGGTGTAATTTACACTACGACAACCATCGAAGATTTGATTCATGATGCCTGATGACGCATATACGTCTGGACATTCTGACGTAGGAATGTGGCCTTTTCACGGTGATATTCAGGAACTTGAACATGAATACAACTCAAAAGATTGAGGCAAGAAGTAGGTCAACGTTAAAAATTATTGGCATTGGCACAGACACGCAAATCTTCAAGATGGAATCCGAAGCATCAATCGAGGACCTGATTGACCAACAGAGAAGCTTCTTCCTTCCAAAAATGCAAAGATCGCACGGAATTAGCAGAGAGTACCAATATACATCCGAGAGGGGTTTGGGTAATTGGCCCGGACTGACAGTTATCCGAAGCAGTGGAAGAGGTAATTGGTCAAGCATGCCCAGATTGCAATACATACTGTCGGGACAAACACATATAGCCGAAGAAGTCTTTGGATTCGCTCAAACGCTCTCAAGGAGTTGGGTATCCATTCTAGGTAACGTCTTGGAACACCACTTTACATACAACAGAAGTGTTGGTGTGCATGTTCGTCAGTTGCACACTTGTTTGTTTCGGTTCGCCTGGAAAAATACATTAGAAATAAAGAGTCAGTCTGATTTAATTTGTCCGTCATGGGGCTGTTAAGACTACTAACCAATCTATTGGTCTATGACCGTCGACACTCTTGGGGACGAGGATGGGGATTGGTCGACGATGGGTTTTTCTATTCTGGCGCCTTCTTTTTTCGCTACACTGACTTGTTCAAAGCTGCGCATACCATGGAGGCCCCATCGGGCCATCATAGCTTTATCCTAAAAAAAACAGAGAAATCGATTTAAATGGTTGAACATATTGGGAGTCAACCTACCTCATCCCACGGGGAGCCTGTAAACAACATACAGGAGATGAATGTTGTAATCACAATGACTAATTCTGATTTACTCACAAGGTGTAGTTAACATCTGTTCTCCGGTAAACACAGCGTTTGCTCCAGCCATGAAACACATAGCTTGTTCCGATTCAGCCAAAGTGTTTCGACCCGCTGCAAGACGAATGATCGTGGTTGGCATTGTGATGCGAGCCGTAGCGATCGTCCGAATCAAGGTGTGATACTTTACGGGCTATCGTCATAGTCAGAAGTTGTCACAGACAAAAGTTTGGGATTTACATCATTGCCTTCGAGAGGAGTGCCAGGAATAGGCACAAGAGCGTTGACAGGGAAAGATTCAGGATGTTCGGGCATGCTGGAGACGGAAGTAGAACTTAAATGTCATAACAAGAAATCAGCAACTTCATGAAAACTTACTTTGCAACTTCATGAATTAATCCTACTCTATCACTGTCAGATTCTCCTAACCCAAGAATACCTCCAGAGCAGACGCTAATGCCAGCATCTCGTACCGCAGAAATTGTATCCAGTCGTTCATCGTAAGATCGCGTCGTAATAACCTATCGAACTTTAAGTCACTGTCATGAAGTACGGGACGGCGGAATCGTACACTGGGGTAAAACTCTCGAGATGTGTCGAGATTATGATTGTAGGCAGTCAGTCCACTGTCATGAACATGTAGTCAAAATCAGATAAAAATAAGGCCAAAATTAGTTACGCTTCTTTGAGTCGTCGCGCCTGCTCAGGTGAGAGCATTCCAAGGGTGGTGCAAACTTCCATGCCCATTCCACGGACTTCACGAACCATCTCAAGAATTCTTTCGAAACCTCGTTTTCGACCAGCAAGATCCCTCCAAGCAGCACCCATACAGAAACGTGTGCTTCCGTTCTCCTTTGCTTTCCGAGCAGCTTCCAGAACAGGTTCAAGCTCGACAAGCCTTGAAGCCGTCGTGGGAGTCGAATATTTTGACGACTGAGAACAGTAAGAACCTAAGACCCATTTTATTTGCATTAAAAGCATCTGGAGGAATGATTTACTACTGACAATCTTCGCTGCATCCTCCAGCTGCAAGAGGAAAACAATAAATAGATAAGGACAAACATATGGAGATAATCCGAAAGAACGGACTTTTAATGTTCATGAGAGTGCATAGCTGAATTTTGCTAGGATCTTGGTATTTTCTATGCACAGAGGCAGACCGAAAGACAAGATCAAGTAATGGTGTGTCGTATAGTTCTTGAATTTCCTCTTTCCGCCAGTTGTGTCGGGTAGTTGAATTGACCAGCCTACTTGGGGTGACTTGGGTCGCGAACGATCGACTGAGGAGAATTTGTCGGGTGGGAAAAGGTCGAAGCATATTCGCTGAAATAAACAGAAGAACAAGGCAGAAAAAGACAACACTTTGGGGAAAGATTTAATCTACGCGAGAGACTTACTCGGTCCCGTGACCTTATCGTGGTGACGGACCATGGTTAAACGTCAGTAGCTACATTATGAGGCCTGTCTCTCTTGCAAATAAGAGTCTTGTCAGTGGCACCACGTATTGGATCCAATACACATACACGCTGAATATCACCAAGTTCAGCCCTCACCCAACTTTGGAGGAAGGCGTGTATAGCGCTAGCGGCACTGCAAGAAGTGGCATGAATAATCAACTCTCAAGTAGAGCCGCCCCTGGAGGTACGAGAGTCCTTGCAAATAAGATACCAACACATTTTGTTAGCAAGAAATGAAGACACAGGTTAAATCAAGCAGTTGTTAGAACACCAGCCTACTAAAAAGCTATAGATAGCAGTTATCGATGACGGACCACAAGTAGCTAGCTACCAAATACAATCGCAAAGCAGGGTTCGGAAAGACAACAGAACGAAAAAGCACAACGGGAACAACCCAAGAAAGAAGACACAAAAATATTACGGAACCCTGTAAAGATTCGATGAGATAGCAGAGATATTAAATATAGCAATAGAATAGATAGGCCAAATTCGTCAAGATGCAGGAGATTGTTCGGTATCAAAGAAATTGCGGGGTTTGAGAGCCAGAATATGCGATACGGGCGGGATAGGGGATAAATGATAGATGAGCAGAAAAATGGAAAGCCGATGAACGGATGCAAAATGAATAAGCTAGGAGAAAAAAAAGTGAACCAAAAAAACAGTGGTGACGTTGCAGTGTTTGGGATAAGAAAGTCGTTGTGGATAGCTTTTCGTGAATGGCAGCGTTAAAAACAGAAACAAAAAAATATGAAGGGGATCGTGGTCGGTGCTCGTTGCAATGGAGTCGCAATAAAAAAAAGGGATATCTTCCAAAGCGTAGGTGTGGTATACGTGTTGCGTCTTGCATGTACGCGTTTAATCTCGGGTAGCGCGCCAGCTGTTGGAGGTCAAAGCGTTGCTTGAGGCTTTCTTCGGCTTGGCAGCTTTGGGGCCGCCGCCGAGCATAACACCCCCTGTGAGGACAGTGGTCTTACCACCATCGTAGGGGGTAACTTCGGTCTTTGTGGTATCGACAAAGACGCGACTCTGCCTTGTCCTATCCCGGCGTGACTGCTTGACATCACCCTTGGAGCTGGATGTAGAAGCGGACAGGGAGGTATGAGAACTAGAGGTGTTGGAAGCAAATGAAAAAGCAGATGTTCCAGAAGAATTGGAACTCGAGGAGCGAGAGCTGCATCGAGAATGCTCGGAGACACTGGAGAGAGGAGATGTGGACCTGGCTGGGATAGCGAGTTGAGTCGTGATAGGAGCCATTCGCATCGGTCCGCTGTTTATCTCATCGGCGAGCACCTCGAAGAGCCGTTCGTCCTCCTCTAAGTCGTTTCCAATGAGTTGCTGGGCGAAGGTCCCTGTGGAGCTAACGGGTTGTATTGTTTGAACTTGGCCCGGGATAAACATGGTTTGCTCAAAGTTGGATACAGCAGTTGCGGTTGGGGCAGGTTCTGAGGTCCAAACAGTGTATATCTTATTCTGGCAACGAACAGCAATACAACCAGGATCGACGAAAAGGTCGAATTCTTTGTTACCAAGGAGAGCGATCCAGTCGAACCACTGAACATTGGCAGTAGCACAGGCGGACCAGATCGGACGTGGTGGTAAGCAAATGGGGGAGAGAGTCATGCAGCGACGGCCCGAACCCTTGACAGGCCTCTGGACATCCCAATAGGGGGCATAATGAGTGATAAGATTGTCCTTGAGGGTCAATTGGAGCTTAAGGAGAGTGTTGTCCGGGTAAGAGCCGATGAGCTTTTCAGTGAGGAAGATGACGACACGTGTGACGGCGGTGGAGACAGAAAGCATAGAGTCCATTGCGTGATGCGTTAAAGAGAGAAAGCACGATTATCGTCCTGCGATAGATATAGAAAGCGAAATATAACGAAGAAGAGAGTTGCTGCGAGAGTGTATGCAAGCGTTAGGTAGTAGTCGTGGTCTGTGGAAGAGTTGTCAGAAAATAGAGTTCACTTTGAACGATCGGGTGCGTACATCTAGCGGGCTGTGCAGTAAGGAGTCATGAGCGATTGGTCAACGATACGGGCGCGGAAGGAACTAACCTGGTCTGAAAATTAGGAGAGAGAGAAAGGGAAAACCTGGTCCTAAGGAGGTTTGCTATTCTCCAGTTCAGCGGGTTTTATACTACTAGCACCGACACGCACCAATGGTGAGGCGGTAGAAGAAAACAATTAACCAACGTGGAGACGAGTAAGTAAATTCCTTTTTGTTTCCCTTGTCCACGTATTTAGTCGTATGTATACAATAAAACCCCGGCTACCTTGTATTCCTTGTTTTCATTCCTTTCTCATGACCCTTGACTGATGGAAGACGTCCTTATTGTAATAGTTGACGTTGCTTCGAAACCTATTATGGGGAGGCCATGCATTTGGGCGCCATTGCCTTATTCCAGCAATGATGGGGAGCATGATTCATTTTGGGGAGCCGAAATCGGTGCCGGCGTTGACTAAGACCAGTGTCATTTAAAACTCCGCCATTCAAACTGTAAACCTTGTTTCTGGAATCCACACAACTTTGCCTCCAACAAAAAAAAGAGTCACCAGCTCAGCTTCTCAAGTACTCTATCACAATGGTGCGTTTGTCGTTCTTATAGGTCCTCTAGCTCTTTCTGATATCCACAAGACTCTCGCCGTCGATCTCCTTCACCCCACCGCTGAGCATCAAGCCAAGCAGCACAAACTCAAACGTCTTGTGCAATCACCTAACTCATATTTTATGGACGTCAAGTGCCCAGGTATGTGCTTCAACTTGATGTGCCATATACCTCGATCGTAATACTCATGTTTTACTCGTTTTCTCTTTTTTTGTTGTTGTTGTTTAGGTTGCTTCGCTATCACAACCGTCTTCTCGCATGCACAAACAGTAGTTGTTTGTCCTTCGTGCACGAGTGTGCTGTGCCAACCTACAGGAGGAAAGGCAAGACTGACAGAGGGTGCGTTGCCATCTTGTTTCATACCACTGATCTTCTAACTCATTCCGGTTCTCAGGTTGCTCATTCCGCAGAAAGAACTGATGTTCTTATCTTTCTACTCACCTTATGTCTATCACGCACCTACGCCTCTCATCAGCATGTTTTAATCGCACTGCACCCTTTTCTTTTTCTCTCAAAAATTCGTCCCGTTACTCCCCGTCTTGTCTGCATGGATCCCTCCGGCGTTAATATAGTCTTTGGGATGGAAAATGCCTCACTATCTGTTTGTGTAATTTTCAAGATTCAAAAGTGTAGTCCTGTCGAAATATTTTGCTTTTTCGTGAGGCCGTGCGCTATCCTCGTGTGACCGGGAGCCTGACATGTCCACCCCCTACCTTCTTGCATTGAATCTAAGTCTTCTGAGCGTCCTGCTCAAGGCACGGCTGGTCCACATTGCAGAATGTGAACTTGAGGCACACCTAAGACTTCCATGTGTATTTGTTTTCCAGTCCACATAGGTGGAACTGGGGTGAATGAGAATAATGCTGATTCCGTTTTAGGGGAATTCAGAGTTGGCGCAACAGCCGCTGCAAAATGCAGATGATTTCACACGCATGAAAGAGTTTTGATCCACATATCTATCAAAATGTACGTCTATCCATGGTGTATAGGTTGATAATGGTCTACTGTATCTCTAGATCCGTCCTCTCCTATCATTACAATTTTGGTTGTGCCTCCTTCTCTTCAAATAGTCCTCTGGCATTAGTGCGAACGACGCCTTCTTGAGAAGTTACGGCCACCAAATTGCCGTCGTGGGTGAACATCTTAGCAAACCAATATTTAGATGTGACAACTGTCCACGAGACAGGGAAACAACATACTCTTCCGTGAATAATACCGCGACCAGAACCCCCACGAGGACAATCCATCTACAGTTCAGGATATGAATGGGACTTTTGATTGCCAGAAGCCCAAATTACCTCGTAAAGCAACCAGTCTCCAGCATCAAAATCGTTGCTGGAAAAATTAGATCCGATTCAATGGGGTTCAATAACGTTGTTCCAGACAAAAGGGTGCCTTACCTGTAGTACCAGATGGTATGGTCGACTGTAGACTATTAATGCAGGTTGTTTCAATCACACTATTTGTCGATGATTAAGCATGAGAGGACAAACCGTCATGCTCAGGGCATCTTGGGCCTTCCCTCGCTTTAATCCCATAATTAAGCCTGCTGTAGAGATGCTATCATCTTTTCATTAAGGTAAGCCCAATGACCGATATAGAAGGGACATACAAATGAAGGTCGGATATATAAGCAAGAATGCACTGAACAAACCACAAGTTTGAATCGCAAGGGAAGGGAAAACGATGCAAGTTTAGTAGCTAACCTTCTGATAATGAGCTTCGTATTTCGGTATATCTCGGGCTTTCATCCAATACATATATCTCACTGTGCCGTCTTGATGTATGTGATGCGTCTTTGCACGCTTAATAGCAATGGGACTCCGTGAGCGTTCCTATGATGACAACATTAAGAAGTTCCAAAGAGCAGTCAAGGTAGTACTGCAAGTATTACTTACACCCAATCTCTCTTGATAAATACGCATAAGATCTGAATTTGACTTAGAATCTTGGATGACACGAGCATACGCCACTTCCTCATCTTCGCATTGCTCTGGAGGTGGAACTTGAGGCATTGTCCACTGATGTAGGGGTTGCCAAGGTTCTGGTTTTTGGAAAGAGCATAACATGATGAATATGATGTGGCCATTTTGAATCGCTTTCACAGAACGAGTGACATAGGACTTTCCATCCCGTAGCCTCTCAACGCTATAAACGATAGGTGTAGCTGAGGAGCCGCTTGCGATGAAGTAACACTGTAATCATGTGCGTTCGGCTTGGTGCGCTTAGGTTCGAGTCAAAAGGTTGGAGAAACATACATGTAGTGACTAGAAATAAAGGCTCGATATGTGGTTGACATTGAGAGCGAGACAGACTCACATGCAGTGCAAACGCTGAATCTACACAATTGGTTGCCGATATTAAAGCTTGACTGATGACCTGACTATTCGTCGCATGAATAAAGGAGTAGGCCCGGCATACAAAACAAGAAAATTACCCTCCAAAGACTCCTCGACCGTGAATTGGGAACCAGAGAGACTTTGAGCGAAAGAGGTTTACCTCAATTTGCTCGACCTCCAGCGACGTAGAGATTTGCTCGTGCTCAACCTGGTTCAAAGTTTCGGACATAGGGTCGCCGTGTAGAATATGTTGTAAGATAAATTTACGAAGAGTGAGATATATATAACTAATCAACCCGGTAAAGGTCTATCCAAAATGCCGGTTAAAGAGATTTATGTACATAAGGGACCGGAGACACGTTGGGTCTGCTCTGTCAGTGCGTTCCCTGAAACCTACGATACAATTCACTTGAAAAAAACTGAAAACCGATATTTGCATGTGGTATTGACGGGAATTCTGACAGCCGGGGACAGTGCATTTAGCAAGTTGTCATCGACAAACCCTGGTTATGCGAATACATGACGCTGGATGAACCGACAGGCTCGAGGCAGCTAGAGTTCTTCGACTTCAATCGTAAATCCGCATTCGTGACAGATTTGTTCACCGACGCCGTCTTCAACGCCTTCTACCTGACTAAACACGTGTTTATGTTCTTCGTCTCGTCGCCGTTGCCAAACGCCTTCTTTGGTCCGTTTCCTAAGGTCTTTAAGGCCTTGTTCAAACTTCTTATTCTTTTTCTTCTTCTTCTCAGCAGTTCTGCGCTCGTACTCCTCATCCAAGGCTTCCGGAGATCCCCATTTCTTCCAGGCAAATTCTTCAACTTGACATCGCAAAAAGAGCATCATATTCGCGTAAGTCGACTTGTGGGGATTGGCCTTCAACAAATGGGGCAATAGTTCCTGATCCCGTAATTCAGCTGAATTTTATTGTCAGCGTCTACTAAAATGCAACCAAAAGAGAAGCTCACGATCGGTTAGCAGATAGTCCTGACAAACGTTAAAGCTCGTAGTCCGGAAATCAGCAAAAAAAATTATTTAAAGCATACCAATTTGCATTCCGTCTTGGTCAAAAGACTGTATTTATCAGGTTTCTCATTCTGGCACTTTTTGCAGACTAAGCAATTAAAAACCCTCAGGAAACTCGGGTCAATATCCACTGATTGGCATTCCTTGCATTTCGGATTGAGGGCTGGGTCAAGGAACATAGCTGAAGGGAGGAAGAAGTCTGAGAATAGCGTAGAGAGAGGAGGTTATAGTACTCACGAAGATCCAAATTATGAACGTTTCTCTGTACTTCCCGCTCCCTTTCTTTTCTCATCAAGCCCTCATCGACATTTCCACCATCATCGACTAGGAAGCCTCCCTTTGAATTGACCATCTTTGATAAGTCATATTCGAAATATGTTCCCAGCCGAGAATCACGTTTCAACGGCCTAGAGGAAGATGCGACAGAATTCGACGGTGGCTCCTGTCCTGGACGCGTAGGGGCCAATGGTCGTTTATTATTGGGATTAACTGTAGATGAGGAGGATGCTTCCAATTCACGTTGGCGTTGGGCAGCTTTGGCTATGCAGTAGATCATGAGCATAGGCGTGGTCATTTGATTTGGCTGCTCAAGCCTAGTAGGTACCTTTCAGACGATTTATTTCAATCTGCCTGACATGTTCCGGTGTCACTTGTAATAATGAAGTATCCACAGTTCTGCGCGGTGGTGTAGCGGGCCTTTCAATATGATCAGCCATAATTTACAGTCAAGGGATGTAAGTCAACAGCCAAGAATTACGTAACACTGATCTAGCACTCATGCACAAGTCCATTGACATTATACGAAGTTACAGAATATGCTTATAGCCCTATACAGAATTCAAATGAATAACTCAAGAAAAACGAATAGCAGATTACAAAACAATAAGACCAGAGCCAGTTAATGGACTGTGAGGGTAGGAGGATCTAGGGCCATATTGTCTTCACTAGGTGCTCCAGAACTATCGCTCTGAGCAATAGGTTGGACACCAGCGGTCGTTTTGATTTCAACATCACTGACGCTGGCAGCCACAGGAGGCTCAGTTCCTGCGCCGCTCTCCGCAGAAGGTGAGTCGACGTCCATTGTCGTATCTGCAGCAAGTGACGATAGCATCCGAACAACTGTACGATGACCACTTGGACCAGCGCCGTGTGTACTTGCTGTGCCAGAGTTTAAGATTCCACCACCAATACCAAACTTGTGACTCCCATTTGGTCCATGACCGTTGCTATCGCGTTCACGATATATCGCGTGGTTCCGCCGCCCGCCTTCACCTTCGTCTTCCGAGTCAGATAGTTCCCCGTCCGGTTGTCGTCTTGAATCAAGGAGCCGCATGGGCCGTCGGTCATCAGGGTCAATGAGGTCTTCATCTTCATTAGGGTCGTCTATGGCACTGTCAATTGGCATAGCCGGAATGTCTGCAGAACTATGTCAAGAAGCACGTCCAACTATAGTTCCTCAACATGATAGATCATACCTGACATTTGGACACTTGGTGGACCACCAGCATGTCTCAAATTTTCGAGTACAATTCGCTTGACACGGTCCAGGTAGGTTGGTGTATTCATGTCATCAGTGTTTGACGATTTCACGTCAAGTTCATAATCTGGCCCGAAATATTCATAATATTCATTAACGGGAATTTCTGATTCCACAGCTCGTGAGCTACGGGCGGTTTGAAGAGGATGAGATTGCAATTACTCACCCGGACCCAACTCGACACCAGCTGCTAAGCCTGTCTCATAAGCCCAAGCTCTGCTTACATTTCTCATTGTGTAACCACCCCCACCAAGTAGAAGTAGAGGCTTATTAAAGGATTTAACAAATTTTACACAATTGGCATGTCCTGAAATAGTGTGAGAAGTCTCCTTGTGTACAGGTGAGGAATTATAATACCTCGCATTGACAAATTTAAACAACCTAGTTTATCGCCAGACAGAGAGTCGGTTCCACACTGCAATACGATGGCTGAAGGGTCATAAGATTCCATCACTTGTTGTATCACCTTTTGTATATTTCATTTATGGAAAGATGTCTAGAAAGGTTGTAGACTTACGGGCTCAAACACAGATTTATAGTTGTCATCGCAGATCCCATCTCGCAAGGGAAAGTTAAGGGCATAGTATTTTCCTTTCATGACACCAACGTCCTGCTGGAATGTAAACACGAATGTTCCCCTGGAATTAGAGAAAACCTACCCTGAGCTCTCCGGTTCCGGGGAAATATTCACCGTATTTATGGAAACTGACGGTCATCACCCTGTCAGTGGTATAGAATGCTTCTTCTACTCCATCACCATGATGTACATCGATGTCGATGTAAAGCACGCGATTATGATATCTAGTCGGTTCTTAATAGCATATCTATGGCAGGCGATGAGGTTTACCGTAGTAATTCCAGAATGCCTAATACAATATCTTTACGCCACTGTTAGCTAGCTTCCTTCAAGAGGCGTGCTATAGCACTGACCATTAACATAGCAGAATCCACTTGCTTCACTCTTCTTAGCATGGTGAAGGCCGCCTGCCCAATTTACTGCAATATCACATTTATCACGACTAAGCCTAGCCGCGCCCTCTGGGGATGACAAGTGTTGAATTGATAGCATGCATATGCAAATGAACGACATACCCATGGAACCTCCTGCTGATATTGAGCAGTATTCAAACAAACCGTCGAACACTGGACAGTCGTCGCCCACGTTGTCTAAATAAATTGTAAATATACTGAGCTTGGAAGTTCAACCAACACCAACATTTGTGCTGCTCCTTAACATAGGAATTCATATTACTTGGCGTGATGCGGCTGAGAAACTCGACATATTCGTCGGAGTGGAATTGCGTCATTTCACGTTTTGTAGCAGGTTTAGCGCGCTATGAAGATATCGTTAGACAAATTGTACGCAAATGGGAATTTAGATACGTACGAATATTTCCATTTTCTTGTAGAGACCGTAATTCATAACAAGAGAATGGCACATGCGTATCCGTGTAGGTTTCATTCTATGCGCAGAGGTTAAAAAAAATAAAAATTAACATTGTCACTCAGAAGAAAATAGAACGCAAACAGACGGGTGCCCAGGTCCATAGTGAAATCCACCTATATCTGAATCGAAAAAATAGCACTACAAGTGTCGATCAATCCTCGAATTGTGCGCCTATCCAAAATGCGAAAACATGTCGAAGACGTACCACACGCTTCTTCTGGCTCTCGCCTTCGATAGGGACCATATTTTCTGACATCTCGGAATCCTGATTTTGGTATTATCGCATTACTTTGAAACTAGCGAAATGTGGAGGCAAATATGATCTCCCTGCTAACTTGCCACATTGAACATCGATTTGGCAACATCATTCGAACCAAACACGACCGAATTTAGAATCAGATAGCCTAAAGCAGGGTACAAGTTCTTCGACCTCAAGCCAACGTTCCAGTTGCTATTTTACCTATTTTACCTCGAGCAATCTACCAGTCGGTGGGATCCTCGTAGGACGATGTCCACTATTCGTATCTCCAGAGATGTCACTGAAATAAATCTGCCTTTTGAAGTAACGCTGAGCTCTTCTCTTACAACATGCCTCCCAAGTGCCACCCACCTTCCGCCTTTAAATTCCCTTGGAGAAATATTTGAAATCGAGATTCGACGCCATAGCGCCTGATTTGGCGTTTAGATGACATCCACATCGAGTTATCTAACGGTTCGCGTCGTACGAACTCAATACTCAAAAGGATACCGTATACGCACCAGATATGGCGTCACGTTGATCCCGATCAGCCGCCTCGAGGTCGCCAACTGTGCTTCCGAGTACCGATTAGCAACTGACAAGGACAGTCATTTTCTTGACTGATACGCAGATACGTCGATGTTATTGTTACAGATTGCGCTTTTGCACAAAACTAATTGTACTCGAAATCAGTGACTTCAGATTTTTCGAAATGCTTCTTAGCCTCGCGTTCGGCTTTCTTCTTGTCAATGAAATCGAGCTGACAGCAAACGATGAGCAATCTTACAGTTCTATAATTCTTGGTGTTTGTCACTTTACCCCTCTGGTTTCGACTTCTCTGTCGACGAATGCTCCAGCGTGGGCGGCGCTAGTGAAATATGGTCAATAAAGGTGATTAAGATGCATTGAATCAACATACAGGATCTCCTTTGCTTGGGTGTGGCTATCAGGCTTGCCATTCTTGGCGACATGGTCTTCGTAAGCTTTGGCAGCCTACAATTCGCGATTGAATACACGTTTAGTCAGAAACTGTGTTCGAGAATTACCTCGTACGCCGCAGCTCCACTGATCAGTTCATGCGAAATGTGAGCTTTATGCTTGGGTGCTGCGTGGTACTGGATCAATGATTCAGTATGGGGTAGGAAAATGCCACAGATTAGATGGACTGACTTCCTCATAGACGTCAGAATTGTTATCAAAGAAACCCAAGTTGTGAGAGCGTTATAGCGCTGGTTGCGGGTGGAAGGCCGGATTGATGGGGGTTCTCAATGGTTGATGAGAATTATATAACGTTTTCTGGCCCCCGATGGAGTCCAGATGACGCCATGTCGAAGGTTAATATTGAAAAGAACATATAGGTCCCACAGAAAGTAATGACGTCGGTCTCATGAACAGGCAGGGACAGACCCCAATCTCCTAAAAACAGCACCTAGATTCACGTCTGATTGCCTAGACGTCGCTATTGGCTCTGCCGACATAGGCCAGGTGACTGCGGTGGCGCCCTGTGGCTACCAGCATTGATTTGACTATGGGGGGTTTTAAGTCCAGGAGTACCAGTAGTTGTGACAGATTTATTGAGTCGCCTCCAGGCCCCTCCATTGCTATGGTGGGCAAAGGGTGGATTTAAAGTGTCCCATAAAGTAGGCGGTACTTCGTTGGACATGATGCATGATGAAGGAAAGTTCCCGACTCCGAGCGGAGACACATGCGGTCTTCCTTTTGTATAATTGTTTCTTGGTCTTCCTAACTTTTCTATCTTCTTCATCGTAACCCACTCTTCGGGAACCTTGTGTCACTTTCCAATGTTTCATTATTGATGAGGGGGCCAACTGAGGATGCATTGGACAAAGTACGCTACAGTAGGTTATGTCGACGGCAAAACATATGAGAATATGAGTTTACAATTTCCCTTTACCAAGTGGTGCTTCACGGTCTGGCCATATTGTTAGCGACAGTTCACTTCGAGTTGAGGTTTGATTCACCCTGGTAGACTAGCGTGGAGGGAGCGAAGCCAAAGTCTTCTGTTAATTTGAGACCCTGAAAGAGCACGTTAACAAGGTTTCATCCACTAAGAAACCGTTACCCACCAACTCGCCAGCTATGACGCGAACCTGGCAAGTGGATCAGTCAGAAACCACCGAAGATGCAACCCTGCTCACCATCGACCAGTGGTGTACACAGTGGAGACTGGTGAACCATAGCTGTCCAACGTTAATACAAAAGAATATGATGACAAATGAGGTGTTGCTCACCTCCCGCCCAATTGTTGTTTGGAAAGAATGCAGATGTGGCGTAATGGCATGTAGAGATATCTGTTCTTGGAAGTTCGCGGTGGGGATGACCTTTTCAAGTTGTTTGATAGTATCCGTAAGTGCGGTTCGAGCATCAGCGCGGCTTGTTTCCATCGGAGTATCACGCATCCTTGTATCGTACGATAGAACTCGAGGAGGAGGGTTCAAGATGCAGGCAATGAGCAACACAAAGTGATCGCGGGCATGGCGTAAATGTTTACCTGTGAAAGGCCAGTTAGTGACAGTGACTTCAGACTTGATGATTTTACGAATACCGATGGTAGAACCAGGCATAAATCGTGATTGGACCGTTAGCTGCTGGTCTGAAACGAGATGGTTGTCCAAAAGATCGACGGCTTGCAAAAGGACTGTCTTGGCCACAGATAACTGCTGAGCGACCATCTCATTGCTCGAGGCCATATCAGAACAAGTCGATGAAGAAGCTTGGGAGTCTGTAGAAGTTGAAGCTGAAGGTTCAATGGAAGTGAACACCATTGTGTTAGACGGAGGCGGAGAAAGAGAAGTGGGCAGATGATCGGAAAGGAAGCGGGCGGAACCAAGTCAATAAATAAGTATGTCAAAAATGCGTTTAAGGTGAGGTTGACGCTTGTTCTCGAACTTTCCGTTGCCAAGTTTGGTCATCTGACAGCCTACGCTTTGAAAATAAAATGACATTGTTCAAAAACAGGTGTGTTCAAGGTGTGGTACACGAGGAAGTCTGAGAATCGGGATTTTCGGAAATATTCCTCTGCCTAATTTCGGGCGACCCAAGAAAGAAATAAGAGGCCCGAACTCAAGGCCAGGATGGAAGGTCAATCTGCCAAAGTCTAACCCTGAATCCAACAAAGGAAGCTGGGTGAGAGACAGGAAGCCTATGAAAAAGCCATCAACCGTCATCGTCACTCTGGTAAGTAAGTCATGCGAAAAAGCAGGACCAATTTATTTTTTGTCAACGATGACTAAGCGATAAGTCATTTCATATGATTGTTTTTATAGACTGTACTTTACTATATAATAGGGTTACTACTTATATCGGACACCCTGGTGGCCCAGCAGACAACCCCACCTTCCGGACACACCCTTTTTTCCCTGCATTTATTAGATTGCCATCACTCTGTGGTTTAATGATGCTTTTTTGGTCAAGTTATGAAGGATAAAATACATATTTTTCGAGAACCGAGATCACGCCGCTGTTATGTAACCCATCAAATGAGTTTCTGAGCCTCCCTAAAAATAATACCCATACTCGTTCATCTATACTATATATCCAATGTTAGCGTCGTTGAGAAAAGCAGGCTCTTTGGCTCGTGTATGTCAATTGATGTTGTGTTTGAACGGTACTCACAGTCATATAGTTTGCAACTGCAGGCCAGAGGCGCTGTTTGTCAATACATGAATACCAATCTATGAAACTACTGAACGATGTCTGTTTTCCTTTCTTTACATATTTCATTCGGAGTGACTCACCTCTGTTAGTATGGAATTCCAACACCGAAAAGCATTCCTGCGAAGTCGCCGCAAGAAGCGTATGACGTCGCAAAAGCATTCGGTAGGTTCAATTCCTGCTATGGTAACTCTGTGGTCTTGACATTTTATTCCAAAGGTCAGGATGGGCTTGTAATAAAGGCTCAAGTGCTTGCTGGTGGTAGGGGCAAGGGTAAATTCGACAACGGCTTCCAAGGAGGCGTACACATGGTGGACAGGTCGATTCCGTTTTCTCCCGGTCTATGCTCTTACTCATCCTGCGCTGCCTGTTATTAGTCCAGCCCAGGCGAAAGAAATAGCAGAAAAGATGATTGGTTCGCATCTTATTACAAAACAGACCGGTTCCGCAGGTCGCGTTTGTAATGCTGTGGGTGTTTTGCTGTTGTACAATTTGAGGTCTATTTTTTTCTACCCACCATTAATCTAGGTCATGTTAGCGGAGCGCCGTACGCCTGCTCATGAGTATTACGTCGCCGTTTTAAACGACCGAGCATCTCAAGGCGTTGTATTAGTTGCCTCGGCTCAAGGAGGTATGAACATTGAAGAGGTCGCTGCCAAGGACCCAAGTGCTATCATAACAACACCCATCAATCTTGACAAGGGCCTCTCAAAAGCTGAAGCCATCGGCATTGCCAAAAAGCTAGGATTTAAGGATGAATCAGCGCAGTCTGAAGCTGCAGACATCTTCATCAATTTGTACCGCATCTTCAAGGATAAAGATGCTACTCAGATAGAGATCAATCCTATGGCGCTCACGACAGACGGTCATGTTTTATGGTGAGTGTGTACTCATATTCCCCATGATTAGACTGAAATACTTTGACCCAGTATGGATGCCAAGTTTGGTTTTGACGATAACGCCGAATTTCGCCAGAAAGACGTCTTTGCGCTCCGCGACATCTCCCAAGAGGAACCTTCAGAAGTTGAAGCCCAGAAAGCCAACCTCAACTTTATCAAGTTGGATGGGAGTATAGGTTGCTTGGTCAACGGTGCCGGTCTAGCTATGGCCACAATGGATGTCCTTTCTCTCCATGGTGGTAACCCTGCAAATTTCCTTGATGTTGGAGGGTCAGTTATTTCGACGTATCGCTGGTCTTTTAATTGAAACTGACTCATCCATATTACAGCGGAGCGACCCCCGAAACTGTCAAAAAAGCCTTTGAGATCTTGATCGCTGATCCCAAGGTGAAAAGCATCTTTATCAATATCTTCGGTGGTAAGTTACCAGCTTGCGTAGGTACTTGGGCGCAATATTGAGTACTCTTAGGCATCATGAGATGTGATTACATCGCCGAGGGAGTCATCAGAGCCAGCAAGGAATTGAGCCTGACGATCCCCCTTGTCGTCAGATTAAAAGGCACAAAAGAAGCGGAAGCCAAGCAGTAAGTTGAAGCTCTACCTTGCAATCTTTCAAAATTTACAGGGACTCTCCAGATTGATCAAAGATTCTGGTTTAAAAATCATTGCTTTTGACAGCCTTGACGATGCAGCAGATCAGGCTGTTCAGTTAGCCGTAGAATAGTGGCATAGATTCAATTCAAGCTCAAGGTCAAAACCAATGCAGAAATGTGTTTGATATAACATATACGGTCACAACATATACGGTATGAGGGCAAATAAAAAACTAAGCTAAGAAAATCATACAGAATCGGCAAACGGGTGGGGATTGTTCACCATGCAGACCTTACGAAAGAAGTATTGGCACCAGAGCTGAAGCCGCTATGTGATGGCGGGTGGTGATTGTTGTGTGGCGGATGCTGTTGCTGGCTTGGTCCATTCTCCGTCCGCGGCTGACCTCGGCCAGCTGGCATAGGCATAAAGCCATGATTTTGAGGCACCTGCACAGCATGGAGTAGTACGGGACTTCCACCATACATTGCAGGAGAGTGAGCATGGGCATGAGTAATCCCAGGGCTCATCACAGGTCCACCACGTCCCCGACCACCATTTTGCGTATGAGGTGCAGTAGGCATTATGGCTGACAGCGGGGGTTGTGGAACATATCCAGGAGAGGGGTACATCATTGGGCCGGGATATGGTGATGCGACAGGTCTCATCATAGTACCATGACCTTGAGGCGTAGGGCCTGCCACCGTCACCCACATTGGTTGACTGTAAAGGGGTGTGTGGCCATTCGCTGGCATTCGACCTGGAATAGGGCTGGGTGCCATTGGATGAGGATACATAGCGGGATTTGGTGAATGATTCATCATGGGAGAGGGATAAGATGCATATGCCGGTCGCATGTTGTTCTGTGGCAGAGGCGAATACGAGTAAGTAGGACGAGCAACAGGGGCATTGGTTAACGGCGGAGAAATGGCAGTCCGATGCGATGGTGGGGTTGAGGACGAGGACGACGTTGGTACTTGTTGGAAAGCCCTTGTTACTTCGTGAAGAGACATGCGTGAAGGAGCCGTCGGCAGGGATGGTGGGGGCGTTTCTCCGTCTTCAGACTTGACATCTTGTAAGGTGAACGGCAGAGCGGTCAGGTCGTCAGCGATACCTTCTAAGGAGTTCACAGGGTGTAACCCCGCCTTATTAGAAGTTTGGGACCAAACAGCTTTAAGATGTTCCGGATCCGGGGCTCTTGCGGGCGAATCCTTGATAGGAAGACTCGCAGATGATCGAGTCCACGAAACGGCGTGATGGTGAGGTGGTGTGATTAGTATTGGGTCCGCCTGGTATAAGTATTGTTAGTATTATTAACTCATACGTTCAAGTGACTTCTTACGGAATCATCTGAACTTTTACTTTCTGCCTTGGAGACTAAAGAGGGAAGCGACTGTTCTAAAGAAGTCGAGGGTGTAGATGTCACCCCATTTATGGTTAGCTGGCTAGACCGAGAGTTCACTTCTACATCACTTGAACTTGCTGCAATCGCTATCACATCCATGCCCCCTTGTATAGGGGCTTCTGATGCCTGTTCGGAATCCTCCAATTCACTCCCGACAATAAAATTGACGAGGGGCTTAGAAACTGCTTCAACGGCATCGATCCGAGAATCACGATAGAAAGCCACAGCAGAACCAATAGGCATTTTTGGCTGAGAACGCGAGCGAACTGAGTTATGGTTGCTATCTGCTTTTGTTGGAAGATCCTCGTTCGATTTTGGCATTGATGTTGAGCTATCCTCCGCGGGCGAATTTTGAGGTGGCGGAGAGCGACTCATCGTGCTTAGACCTGTCACAAGGGACGTATTTTCCTCAACTTTCGTCGGCGACGAAGCTGATTTTCTCCATGTGGTAGCACCATCCGAGGTAGTAGGGCGCCCAAAGGCACCGACACCAGACAGTCTTCCGTTGGAAGCGGGTATATGGACCTTGGGCCCTCTAGATCTAGGCAGGGTGACCTGGTATCTAAATTTCCCTTTGAAGGCCGCTTGAGGTATACGGAACAGAACGCTGTTAACAGACAAGTCCCTGCGGTTCATGTCGTGGATTGGTGGATCAAATGACAAGATATCCATCCGGAGTTGAAACGGAGGTTTCGAGAACAAATGCAACTGTTTCTTACCGATACCCTCCATTGGCGGCCGGGGTACGGGGGGAAACCGCACGACAAGCGAACTACCCGTTGGGGGCACTGGCCTTGGTGGCTCAATGACTGTTACAAGGAACACTTCCTGAGGTTCATCGCCATGGTCGAAGGTACGGGGTCGAAGTGCGGGAGGAATCCAACGTTCTTTTGGAGGCGCCTGGGGAGGAGCGGTAGTCGAAGCAGCTCGAGATTCCTGGTCCAAGGGTCCAGTCTGAGAAAGATCCTTTGGCAACTCATTGACCTGCATCCCAACTAAAGCACCTTTGATGCGTAACATAGCGTCATCTAAAGCCGACATAGCAGCCTCTTTGTAGAACGCTTGGTTACGGGGAGTCCGCTGGGAATTGATATTCAAGGGGACGTTGATGGTTTGCACTCCGTGCTCATGATCTACGTGGCTGAGAGGCTCTTTTGTCGAAGTCATTGAAGTTGTTGACGTCGCGTCGGTGGAGAAGGAGCCGTCGGGAAAGATATTCTGATCCTCATTACCTTTATCACTGTCTTGTAGAAGAATGGGTTGGCTTGAAACGTCACTGTGCTCGACAACGGCCTTGACGTCTAATGGCGGTATCGAATCCTGCGGCACCTTCCTCCAAACACCGAACTCACCCTTTTTAGTAGTATTGCTTGACAAAGGTGGTTCGTCGAAAAAGTCACTGGCAACCGGTCTCGGCGGCCTTGAGAGCACGCCTACATTGATTTTAACCGCTGGCGAAGGATCAGAGATAGTTTCAACTGCTTCAGTGGCTCCAACAAACTTCCCCATGTCTGAGAAGTCAACAACCTCAAGATCGTCTTGAGAACCATCAGCTATGGATTCAACTTGGTCAAGTGCCGAAGGTGGAGGCGCAATAAAAGTTGGGGTAGCAGATGGTCGAGATTGGACCTGCTGCTGCGGTAAATTGCTTTTCACTCGCCAAGAATCTATCTGTGACGCAGGCGATGTCGCGGATATCGGAGGAATTGATGCTGAGAGTGGTGAAGAGAGCATGCTTGTACGTCGCGGGCCCGCGGAACGAAAAGACTCTGTGGCCGGTTGCCTGGGAACAGCTTTCAAGGAGGGTGGGCGTCGGAGAAGTGGTCTAGCGGAATCGGATTGACTTTCCTCTAGGGGTTTTGTACTGACGGCCGTGACAGCGTCCTCAATTACGGCTATAGCTTCTTTCTCCTTCAATAATAAGTGGTCAATTTGTTTTCTCAGCCTCTGAACCAGCTGAATTGTTTTACCTTTGCCGCCGCTGCCTCTTCTGCCTCTTTTCGCTCAACTTTGTCAGCTTCCGCAGCTTTCATCTTCTCCTCTAACTCAACGGCCTTCTTTCTTGCACGCTCTTTCTGGGCTTCGCGCTCTTCTTCTTCCTGTTGTCTCCTTTGCTTGGCTCTGGCAGCGGCACTCTGCATGACATCTTTGCGTGCCTCGTCTAATTCTGGGGCATTCAAAGGAAGAGCAATGTTTTGACCTGATATTGGAGAGACAAGAACCAAGGATGCATGCGACACAGACGGAGATTGTGGTGGGAGACGGGCCGAATTTGGCGGTAAGGTTGCTGATAAGGGTGGCTCGGAAGGTGCGAACCGCGAATCGCGAGGAGAAATGCGTCGAGGATGAACATTGGCTGGCGCCTGGTTCAAGTGAGGCGGAAGCTGACGTCCCTCCTCCTGCGAGTGCTTTTGAGCGTGAGGAGGAATTGGCGGAGGGCCCATAGTGGTTCTTCTGCCTCTGTCTGAGCCAAAGTCCCAATCTCTTCCACCCGAGTCTGTCTGCGATTGATGATGATCCCTCGACAGCCGTGGACTGAGTGGAGTCCCATCACGTCGATTGGGGTGGTCTCTGTCTCGCTGTCGGTCAGTAAAGGCATGTGAAGGTCCAGAACCAAATCCTGCACTCCCGCCACTAAATCTCCGGCCCCGGGAAGCAAACTCGCCTCCAGTGGTCTTTTGTAGCACCTGAACATTGTGTGGCCCATCTCTTACGCCCCTAGGTTCAGACCCTGAAGCTTCTTGATGGCCCGCCCGTTTGCCACTAAATGGACCTTGACCTGGTCGATGAGATTGACTATAAGGCTCTAATCGATTCGAGCGTTCGTTGAAAAGCACACGAGATGAATCTTGTAGTGCTTGTGCAGGATGAGAGATGTCAGGTGAGATATTAGGGCTTGCTGCTGGTGGAAAGTCTCTTGCAACTTCTGCAGGTGAATTTCGAGATCTTGGCCAACTTCGGTCGAAATCGTCTATAAAGCGGTCTTCTTTAGTGATCGATAATGGAGAATCCTTCAAGTCTCCTTCAACCATTGAGTGGGATAACAAACTAGAACTAGTCTCTTGTGGTACGTCATTGGACTCGATCTTGTACTGCCTACCATCCCCAAATTCAATAACGCCACCGAGGAAATCGTCATCATCTCCTTCCATCTATGCAATTATTAGAAAAAGTATTAATAAATTAATAAAACCATTATACCTCGTCCCAGTGGTGAATATTTGGATTTAAATGAAGCCCACGAAAAGCGTCAGCTTCTTCAGCTCTGAGTTGTCTTGCAGCTGTGTCCAAAATGGCTTTTGCATCGTCGGCTTTGCTCGGCTTTCGTACAATTGAGCTTACTACAAAGGGAGATGTCAAATACATTGAAGGATCTGAACAAGGGGAACATACCATTAGCCACTTCAGCGGCTGTTGGGAAATCACTGGTCTGAGCGTCTGTTCGTATTGGTGTTACATTTGTAGGTCTGACATTCCGCCACACAGGCTTTGAGCTACCAGAGTCCTTCTGTTGCGAATTGGGTTGTGGAACGGCAGTCCGAGGTTGAGGCTGGATAACCTTTCCGACATGAGGTAGCTGCGGTGCCGCAGTTGTTGACGTTTGTACTGGGGTAGTGCTTGGGAGGGGAGAGGTGCTGCTCGGAGAATTGGTCGCCGTGGCTGGAGACGGGGTGACGGATGATGGCCTCGACCAACCCGCGGCTGCTGACGAAACAGCCGGATTTGCGGTCAACTTTGTAGTGACCAGTCTCGAGTGCGAGGAGGCAGGTTGTGCAGCAGGCCTTGCTGTCAACGGAAATTGATGTCAACGTTAGAGCATTGAAGATTAGCTACCAATGGCCTGAGTACGTACCCACTGGACTTCCGGACTTTGCAGCCGAGGAATTAGAGGAGGATGAGGCTGATGTTGATGCTGAAGAGTTCCTCTCAAGAAATTTCTTAGTAATGTTCACAGTATTAAATTTTTTCGGGTGAGGTGCAGTTGGTGTTAACCCAGAGCCTTGAGGATTACTTGAGCCTAATGGCACGAGAGAGGGGCGAGGCGGAGGGGCATTTCCTTGAGTATCTGAAGAGTTCTGAGAAATCGTCTTCTCCACATGTGGATCAGCGACTGCCACCGAAGGAGTTGACGATGAACCATCTTCTACATGCTCCACGACCTCCACCACACCCCCGTCACTCTCAAGCACCTTTTCTTTCACCTCTTTGCCAGATAAATCCGGTAACAGCACTGTATCTTGTGTAGTGTGAGCCATATAGACGCGTCGCAACACGCCTGTCTCTTTTACGTCTTCCCGGTAATGACTCCTAGATGAAAACAATATAAAAGCAACCATTGACGGTCAATTTTTGTAAAAAAAAAATGGCAGTAGCCTACCTGGGGCTTAATTTACCACCAGTGAGAAGGAGAGAAGAGGGTACGATTTCTTTGAGTTCCAGACACCTGCCACTTACGGCTTCAAGTCCGGCTTTTCGGCACCCGATGTGGCTCCAACGCCGATATGTCTTCCAGGAATAAAAATGCAATAACTTGTAGTCTTACATGATGTATACAAAAAAGCAGGTTCAAAGTGCAGCTAGCTCTGCTTCCTTTTTATTCAACTTCTCAATCTCTGCATCCAAAGCAACATTGGCCATTTCAATTTGGAGGACACTTGAAATAAGTTCTGTCCAGCGTGTCTCCAGTGTAGTCAATTGCTTTCCAAGTCGATCCTGTCAATGTTTTTGTTATTGTTATTGAGGATTGAACATGGTAAGAGCTTTTAAAAAAACGTACCTGATCATTTTTCCGTTGTCGGTTAACCTCCACAGTCATATCTTTTAGTTCTTCAAGGGCCTTTTCTGCCTGATTGACTGTTGCCTCGAATAGATAGTTGTGTATCCGCCAAGCATTGGGGCCATATGTTTGCAATAGCGACAAATTATTCTGCCTAATGCTAATTTATTAAAAGCAGCAAAAAAACATGAAATACCTCTAACTCATACCGTATCCGTTGATGTTGAAGTTGAGCGTACGCGTTGTCTAACGAAGCCCTCCATTCTTCATCTGTTCCAGGCGTCGATGTGGGGCCGGGAAGTGAGTAACGCAATGAATCCAGGGATGGGAAAGGCTGATTTGAAGCTGCGCGTTGCAATTCGGCTTTCAGAAGAGGATTATCCTGAGTTTCTATTAGCAGAGTTGATAAACTGTAACGAATCACGAACAGTGAAGAGTTGAATAGCAGGAGGAACACGAGGATGAATAGTTTCAGATAGTTTCAGTTCCCTGGCTAACTCCTGCTCAACCTTTTGCTTGAGATGTGGGTATTTTTGCAAATCATCATCATAATATGGCAGAGAGTCAAAGAATTCAACGGACATCATAAAACAGAGTGGAGGGCGACCGGCAAATCCCGAGTCACAACCCGCTGGTTTCCCAAATTCCCAACGCGGTCTTCTCAAAATGTCATTTCGCACTGGCCTAAGAACGGCAGGTGTTCTAAGAAATTTTACTGCACGTCCCTCTGGAGCTTATATCAGGCGTTGCATACATTCATCTGCAGCAGCCCGAGGTCAGTCAAAAATCCCGACTCCAAAATTTGAACACCTCTGATAAAAAGGTATATAGCAACCTCAGCACCCCCTTTCACAGAGCCTACATCTCCCAACCCCGCCGTTACTTTGTATTCGGAAACGACGGAAGCGCTACACACCTATGGATCCTATTTGACTCAATGTCTTCCTAAATTCATCCAACAATTCTCTGTCCTCAAAGACGAATTAACTTTATATATCGCACCTTCGGCCGTCGTTCCTGTCCTTACTTTCCTGCGCGACCATGCACAGTGCCAATTTAAAGGACTTATGGATGTTAGCGGAGTTGACTTCCCCGAACGCGAGAAAAGGTTTGAAGTGGTGTATCATCTTCTTAGCATTAAACATGCTGGCAGAATCCGAGTGAAGACCTATGCTGGAGAGGCAGACCCTGTACCAAGTGCAGTAGAGGTGTTCAGAGGGGCAGACTGGTATACAATCCTTCTCTTTGCTGCTCTAGGGGTTCGAAATATGCTGACCCTTCCGCAGGTATGAGCGAGAAGCTTGGGATCTATTCGGCATTTTCTTCGAGAACCACCCAGACCTGTATGGCCTTCCCAACACTCTTTTCTCAATTCTGCTCACATCTATTTTAGGCGTCGGATTTTAACGGACTATGGTACGATCGGCTTTCCACCATTCTGTTTGGCACATCTCATCGCGTCTTAGGTTTTGAGGGTCACCCTCTGCGTAAAGACTTCCCCTTGTCTGTAAGTGCATCGATATGCCTGCATTTTTCCTTTCTGACCCAAAATCCAAGGGCTATACTGAAGTCCGGTACGATGAAGAACGCAAGCGCGTCGTGTATGAACCCTTGCAACTCACTCAGGCATTCCGGTAGGCCGCGAAATTGTTTTAAGACTTCATATTATTTATATTGGTATCAATAGCAATTTCGAGAGTCTGTCTCCATGGGAGCAAGTCGGTGATGGAACAAAAGGTCGCAGACCTGAAGACTTGAAGCCTCTGCCACCACCCAAGCCCGAGGAAGTCAAGAAATAGATTGTAGCTGATTCTGATTTAACTAACTTTCACTATAAACCGGCGAATATAACCATTATTCAGACGTGGCCGTATGAGACTCGTAAAATCTTGTGATCATCAGTAAGTGTAAATCCACAAGCCGCGAAAGGGATGCTGCGAAAAGGTAGAAAAGTATGTCATCAAGGTTGGTTGAAATTTGAATTTGAGAAATTATCATGAGCTCTCAGTTCTGTCTTCCTTCTCTCCAGGATCGACGCTGGTGGGGTTTTCCTTTGGATGTTCTTCTTTGGAAGCCCACCCCATTCGAGCTACCACATATTCCTGCCCGATAACTTCCACGCCTACCCTTAGCGTTTCAGCGATGAGGTCTTCTACCCAGTCATATTCATCCCAAAGGGAAAGCCATTTGATAGGCACCGCCTGAGTTACAGTGGTATGAGCAAGCTTGTGAACTGGATCGAAGAAATATATGAGGAATTGGAGATGTCGCTGGACCTCTGATGATACGTCAGAGAGTGAAGGCGGTTGGGAGTAAGAAGAAGAGTAAGGTTGAATTCGGAGATACACATTTGAGTAGGTTGTTGCATTATTGGGGTTCTTGACAGTCTGAGTCGCTTGAATGTTCCTCTTGATCACATCTTCGATGTTCACCTAGTCAAAATTAGAGATATTGCGGAAACCAAGAAGAATAAGGCATACCTGAGAGATCTTCAAGGCCGCGTCGTAACTGTCAGAAATATTGAGATCTCGGCGGTCGCTTGCACCTTCCTTCGGTCGACTTTCATTTCCTCTGTTGACAACTAAGTCACCCCCCTCGACTTGTTCCAGAATCTGAGAAAAATAAGGCATATATAACGTTCAAAATGAGAGATACAGACCCGAGCAAGGGCTCGATAGGCTAGAGATTCGACTCCTTCATAGCCTTGCATATCGTGGCTCAACCACACTTGGATAACCTCATGTTCCGAAATAGGTGGCGCCACGACATTTAAAATGTCCGTCAGAGTAGAAAGACCGACACGCTTAAAATCTTGACCTATAGAAATAAATTCCTCATTATTGGAAGATATGATGCGGTCAAAAAGATCAGTGACACACCAAGCTTGTCTAGTTGTGCAGTTTTCGCATACTCATAGACATTTTCCCCCCATTTTCGAGCTTGTTCGTTCTTTGGTAGATGTTTGACTTGTTCATCCACCACGGTCTTCGCCTGCTGAATTGCAGCAGATGCTGTCGACCATACAGAACCCCAACCCCAAGCATTGGAACTTGACTGATTCTGGCTCTCACTAGAGGCGGCCGGCTGTGGGTCAGCCTTCTCCTTCCCTCTCGTGCTATCACTGCTAAGAGTCCTATTCAAAGAGGTAGTTGAAGAAGATGCGGAAGGGAGAAGTGAAGGCCCTCCACCAAGGCGAACACGCTCGGTACTTTTCCTCAAAGTTGGAGTGCCAGAACGTGAGATATGAGCAGCAGCAGCCGTCCTAGTAGGTGGTTCCGTACTCTTCTGAGTGATCTCGTCGAGGAAGGCGAGAACTTCCGCTGCTTCACCCTCGTTACCGGAGACAGCCTGAGCTTTCTTATTTGTTGGTCTAGGCTCGGTGGGTGGCGCGAACGAGTCAAGATCATCAAGGAACTGTAGGGCTTCTTCCTGCTTTGATTTCTTGGAAGCCATTCTCCTTTGGTCTCTGTCTTGAATAAGGGTGTAATTTGGTTCAAGATTCAAGGCAGGGTCAGTGTAGGGTGTTTGACCGTTGATTAGCACTCAGTATATTCCTTCCATATTTGGTCTTCGCTTTCTACAAAAATAATTTAAGTATTTGTATTATTGTGATGCCTACTAGCCAATCCATTTTCATTGACCAGTAAGACCGTTATAAGTATTCATGGCAAGTAAACAGGAGATGTCCAACCAATCAAAAGATGACCAGTCCGAGTCAGCTCCAGTGAAAGGATGATCTTGGCTCTCATGACAAGCCTTGGCGACAATTGCTTACTACTAGTATTGCACTTATCGTCCTAAATCAGGAAAAAAAGCCTTTCAACTCAGAACCAAGTTCCAACTACAGATTTGGATGGAATTCTGTCTACTGATGGCTACAAGTACTTATCAAACTAAAGCTCTCCCATCTGGATGGAACCCATAGCTCCGCCTGAACCCGTAATGGATGATACCCATTTCCTTCCGTCCATGAGTTCCCGATGATCCCAGCAAATATGTAGTGGCAACAAATCGCTGGGGCATGCATATGGATGAATTAATTGTTAGCCTTACATAAGCTTTCTTAAAGAAACAAACAACGCATGACAATCCTCAGACTTCCCACACACACTACACGAAATATCTATATTTAGCTTCGCCGTGAATGCCTATAAAACGTTGAATGTTGTTACCGGTCACCTGCCCGCAGAGGACAGGTAGGGCTAGGGAAAATGCAAGCCATTAAAGGTAGGTTGAAAGAGGTTGAATGTCCTGTTGGCGTTTCAGATAAGCTTCCAGTGGCACCTTCTGTCAAGCTGTAATGGTCAGAAACCATGTTCTTTTTGAGGAAACTAGTTACTTAACGACGACGTACTGGATCGGTTCAGTTCACTCTTTTATTGTGGACGAAGAGACACGAGGCCACTGATGTTCATCGATATCAAACTTTTTCCATTCCATCATTAATTACGTACGCTTTATTTATGTAAGACCCGTAATTCCATCTGATGATGAGACGAAATTGCATAGAGATCAGCCCCCAATTCAGACCCAAATATCGCCCAAAGATTATCGGACATATTAGGAGCGGTGCAGTCGGGTCCAAAATCAGGACAGACATTAGGAGGATAGCGTCTGGTAACGTTTCCCAACCACATCACGTGCATGTGACGGAGCCGTGACATGGTCATTCTCTTCGTCATTGCACAGACTGTCCTCAAAAAGTGTTTTTTTGAAATAGAGATAAATTGATTAATAGTGCCTCCTAGTAGACTATGACACCAATAAATGGTTAATTGATGAAAGTATCCTCATGACTATTAGCTTTAGTAAGTTCTTGGAGAATAGAATCTGGAACAACTCAGTGGCCTTTATATTTTTCACTTGCCCAAGCAGCTTGATTACTAGCAAGATCTTTCCAATACATCCATGAAAAGAAGAGTCCAAGTTGCAAAGCTGTTTGGGTTTCCACAATCAGATTGTGCAATAAGATCAAAATTTGATTGAAGCTCACTGCTGAATTGTGATCAATGATCAATGGAATCTTGTCTAGACAGACCATTCTTCTCCAGGTCAGCTTCATTTGAAGATGGCAGGTAAAGACTGTACACCTGTTTAGCATAACTCAGATTCAGCTCACAGTGGACCTTTTTTTGAAAGAGGATCTGAAAGTTATTCTCTTGACCACCATCTCAAGGATTGACAAAATCCAAAAGTGTTTGACAAATATGGAATAGCATAGGTTACCTGCGGGTTTTTGTATCTCTGTTTTATCTATTGAATAGCCACGGATTTTTTGTGAATTTTGAGCCTCTGATCATCTGAATCTGCTGATAAATGGCTAAGCTATGCCCCCAACAAGTTTTGAGTCTCTAGCTTTTAATTTGATGTGTAAATTGTTGAAATATTGCAAGTACAACTTGTTTATCTGTTGATGGATTACATAATACTTGCAGTTAGCATTCACAAGTTCAGCTTAGTGTTAGGGGACGCTCCGCTTCGTCCGACATTTCCTCCGATAATTCTCTGTCACCTCTGTACTAGGGCTGTGCACTGTGACCGTGCCTACAGTGTACAGTCACCATGGTACGGTCACCATAGCCATACCGTCGGTACCTTTGTGATAAATTTACCATAGCTGTCAACAGATTTTGCCACAGCTGTACATGCCATATGCTGCAGCCGTTGACGGCTATATACAGAGTGTATGGCAGGTGTTTAAATTTGTTTTGTAGCACGTGAACTAATTATTGATCTCAAAACTGTGAGAAACTCAAAACTGCTTATCTTTCGTCTGACGCTCATCATTCCAGGCTTGAATCGAGCATACCTATGTCTCTGTGAGCCCCTTTCTTTTGGCCCCATGGCCTTGTGATCTTACATTCTTATAGTGAAAATTGCTCTTCACCTCAGTATCTTTTCTCCGGCTTTGAAACCTCCAAAAGATTGGAATGGAGGATTCTGAATATAAGGTAAATCTATTTTTTTTTTGCAAGATACGCTCCTCACTCATACTGTGATGTCTGAAGCAGCCAACTCATCTGTAAATTTGAAGAATGCTAACAAAATTGAATTTTATTTTTCCGAAACAGATACTCATCCAATTTCCCACTCAAGACTTACACAGGCTCCCAAAGGTACATGCCTACTTTCTAAAACCTGAATTTTATTGAGTTTGACTTTTAGATGGTTGACAAAGTGTTTTCACAACCGCAGGTAAACCCACGATGAGCCAAATAATTGTGGCTGAAGCGCTTAATTCCGAGGGTGAACCCGATCCAGCCAAATAAACTGGTGCAAAACGCCCAGGATGCCTCCGTTGTGCTTCAGCAAAAAAACCCAAGTTAGATACATGTGCAATGGACATTGAGGATGGAAGTGATGATGAGGATTTCACAACAGACACAGACAATGAACCAGATGAATGGTCAGATGTCAAGGCTTCACCAATGGTGACCAATGCAGAGGTAAGAATTTATTATTTAACACAACTACAAAATGACTTGGGAAATGAACAATAGATTGCTGATATTCTTCCATCAAAAACGGTTCCCACTACTGGATGCGGATCTGGGAAACACAGCAAGCACATGGTTCACTCTGAAGAAATTGAGGATGAAGATAGCCCTCATCAAATTTCTCAGCACACACATCAACCATTGCATGGTGGGATTATTGAAGATGTACAGCAGTCAGCCTCAAACGCCATAGCACAAACTAGTGTGAAGAAGTAGGTTTTCAGCCAATATTCAGCAGCATGGGTTGATAAAGTCTTTTTCCAGCCTGTCAAACAGAATCCGGTCCACTACTTTTATAAACAAGTCAGGCATGGCACAGACAGTAGTGTAGGTAATGTGGGCGATTGACACTTCAGGTGCTGTTAGGGCAACTGCGGAATGACTTAGTCGAGA
>Ga0193743_1000183_pt1 | contig 50037 bp, 44 predicted proteins | sample L2c2metaG_FD_143038 | JGI IMG/M metagenome (GOLD analysis project Ga0193743, IMG submission 143038) | Soil microbial communities from a riparian zone of the East river system, Colorado, United States - L2c2 | ecosystem: Environmental > Terrestrial > Soil > Riparian zone | place: USA: East River... | reverse complement strand
CTCCTTTATGAGCTCATGGGCAACCGAGTACGCCGCGCCCACCGAGACCCACGATCCCGGCCAGGATCCGCAGCGCGGCGGCCTGCTGCACGCGAGCTTCGGCAAAGGCGAATACATCTACGTTGCCTTCGCCCTGCACCGGCAGACACCTGAGGGTGTCCCGGGGGCCTATCGGCTGCTGGCAAATCTGCTGAGTAACGGATCGCATTGATAGATCGCGCATTTTTCCACAACAAGTAGCTGCGCGACTGATTGTCAAGTAGTAACGGCCTACCTCCCTATTCCCCATCTATTCAACGTCTATTCTCCGAACATTCACATTCGGCTGTCAGCCTATGGCTACGTCACCCGTGTGTCCCATTGTCTTAAGAAAATGTTTCGGGAATCCGCGTCGGTGGGGATTTTTGGAGAGAGGCTGAATGAAAAACCATTTGAAGGCGATGGCGACCTGCGTACTTGTGTCGGCCATGGCGACCGCCCAAGCGCAGACGACAACGGCAAGCGGCAGCGCCACAGGTAAGAGCCCTGCCCAGCACCGGACAGCGCGGAAGGTCACGCCAAAGCGTCCCTCCGTGGAGACGCAGATTCAACAGCTCCGCGACGACATGGAAACACAGATCAATCAGCTCAAACAGCAGCTGACTGATAGCAATGCACAGTTGCAGGCTGCGCAGCAGCAGGCTGCAGCGGCCAATGCCGCCGCCGCCCAGGCGCAGCAGCAGGCACAACAGCAGCAACAGCAGACGGCCGACAACGCCAGTGCTGTCTCAAACCTGCAGGGCGCGGTCAGCGATCTGAAGACCAACAGCACGTCGCTCGCCTCCTCCATCCAGGAGACCCAGACCAATATCGAGAAGAAGGTCGAGCATCCGGATGCGATTCACTTCAAGGGCATAACTCTATCGCCGACAGGATCTTTCATAGAAGCGGCAACCGTGTGGCGCAGCGCGGCCACGAGTGGCGATATCAACACGCAGTTCACCGGGATTCCGCTCGAGTTTTCGAACGCAGCTCAACTGAGCGAGTTCTACGGGACGGGCCGTCAGTCGCGCCTCGCTCTCAAGGCGATCGGCAAGATACCCAGTATGACCATGACCGGCTACTACGAGGCTGATTGGCTGGGCACTGGCATCACCTCCAACAACAACCAGTCGAACAGCTATGTGTTCCGCCAGCGCCAGCTCTGGGCACAAGCGGCTCTGAACAGCGGCTGGCAGTTCACAGGCGGCCAGATGTGGTCGCTGGCAACGGAAACCACCAAGGGCCTGGACAACGGCACGGAAATTCTTCCTAGCACCATCGATTCGCAGTACGTTGCCGGCTTCGTGTGGGCGCGGCAGTACGGCTTCCGCGTAAGCAAGAACATCGGCAGCAAGGCCTGGATCGGCGCCTCGGCGGAAAATGCCGAGACCTTGAACCCCGCAGGATCGAGCCTGCCCACCAACCTGCTGATCGGTTCTGACGGCAACAACGGCGGCCTCTACAACGTTACCGCGAACTACTCCTTTAACCTGGCGCCCGACATGATTGCCAAGGTCGCGTTCGAACCAGGCTTTGGACACTATGAAGTCTTCGGCATCGCCCGCTTCTTCCGCGATCGCATCTTTCCCAACTCAACGACGACGACTACAACTGTCAACGGGGTAACCACCACCACGACGGTTCCGAACTCCATCGGCGCCTACAACGACAGTACGGTTGGCGGCGGTCTGGGCGCCAGCGGTCGCGCGACGATGTTGAACAAGAAACTCACCCTCGGTCTGAAGGGCCTGTGGGGCGAGGGAACGGGACGCTACGGCAGCTCGACCATCGCCGATATCACACTCCGCCCCAATGCGCAGATCGCACCGCTGCATAACTTCTCGGCGCTCGCCACGATCGAAGCGAATCCGACAACCCGCCTGAATCTCTATGTCAACTATGGCGGGGACTACGTGGGACGCCGTTACTTCGGCAAGGTCGGCTATGGCTCCCCGCTCACCAGCATGAGCGGATGCAACACCGAACCGGGGCCAACCACGCCAGTCAATCCGGGCTTCGGCGGCGGCACTGGCTTCACTCCGGGGACGCCCGCCAACTGCGGCAACCAGAACAAGGACGTCCAGGAACTGGCTACCGGCTACTGGTATGACTTCTATCGTGGACCGATGGGCCGTCTCCGCCAGGGAGTGCAGTACAGCTACTTCCAGCGCAACCTCTGGTCCGGCGCGGGCGGTACGACCAACCCCGGTGGTGGCGCGAACGGCACCGACAACATGTTCTGGACCTCTTTCCGCTATTACCTGCCGTAAGCTGCCCAGAACCAGACCGACAAAGGCACCCAAACCGGGTGCCTTTGTTGTTTGCACGCTTCGTCACCACCAAGGAGGCAATGCATGCTCATGTGGTACCGTTAGTTAGCAGCAGAGTGATACTGTGAGCTCGTAGCTCAGTTGGTAGAGCAACGCACTTTTAATGCGTGGGTCCTGGGTTCGATTCCCAGCGAGCTCACCAAGCAGATCGCCGCTGCTCCCGCTCATGTCCACACCACTCGCCACATTGGTTGACGCGCGCGCCATCGTGCAATTGCAGGATGCGCGCGTGCGGTTGTGGCACGAGGCGCCGCCCGAGCCGGCCGGGGACGGGTCACCGGAGGCGTTGATCGAGGCGCAACATGCGGCGAACTTCACGCTGTGGCATGCAGAGGATGAGGCCCGGCGGTCGTCTGCGGATGACGCCTCCATCGCGACCGTGAAACGGCAGATCGACAGGGTCAATCAAGTCCGCAACGACACCACGGAGCAGATCGACGCGCGGCTGCTGGCAAACCTCCGGGAGGCCGGGATGACGTCGCGCGGCGAGCAGCACTCCGAGACACCCGGAATGATGATCGACCGGCTGTCGATTCTGTCGCTGAAGCTGTTTCATACCCGCGAGGAACTGGAGCGCCCCGGCGCGCCGGCGGGACATCGCGAGCGGAATGCGGAACGATTCGCTACCTTAGAGGAGCAGCGTGAGGACCTGGCCCGCTGTCTGGAGAGACTGTGGGCACAGGTATGCGCCGGCGAGCGCTGCTTCAAGCAATACCGGCAGTTGAAGATGTACAACGATCCCGAGTTGAATCCTGTGCTTTATGGCAAGAAAACGTAGGAAAACAAAGCGTAGCGAGGCTGGTGTACCTAGGTTGTGTGGTTGACGTACCGGGGGGTGCGGAGTGTACAACGGCTGGAACAGAAGCGGTGGAGCATTTTTTACCTAGGTGCGTGGGGTTAACGACGGTTCTTGTGACCTTTCCGTAGAGAGGCCACGCCGAAGAGCCCTCTGAGCTTCACGTAACAGCAGAAACGCTCTAGTGAACCCTGCTTGAGAGTCAGGCGGGAGTGAGTAAGGACCACAAGCAATGGCAAGCACAAGCACCAACAGCAAGACGCGCAGCCCGAAGACGATCCAGGGCAAGGTGCGCACCATGACCGATCCGGCACAGCAGAAGACCATGCAGGACTACGAATCTGCCTTGAAGGCGATGCAGGAGGGCAAGTACGACAAGGCCCGAGACGTCTTCCGCAAGCTGAGCGAGCAGAGCTCGCCCGAAGTGGCGGAGCGGGCACGCGTGTATATGGAGGCGTGCGGCCGGCATGCGACGAAGCAGGAACGCAGATTCAGCGGCCCGGAGGAGCAGTACGACTACGCCATCTCGCTGCTGAATACCGGCCTTTACGACGAGGCGCGGGAGCAACTGGAGACGATCCTGGCCAAGGTGCCGCGGGCCGACTACGCGCTCTACGGGCTCTCGATCCTGGAGAGCATGACCGGCCAGACGGAACAGTGTCTGGAGCACCTGTCCGCCGCGATCAGCATCAATCCACAGAACCGTATTCACGCGCGCGTGGATTCGGACTTTCAGGACATGGCGGACGATCCGCGGTTCACAGAGCTTCTGTATCCCGAAGTTCAGTAAAAAGGAAGCCGCAGCGGTATGCCGGTGATTCCCAGCAGTTCGTCGGGACACGAGGCGGCGACGACGCCGCTTCGGCGGTCGTCTTTGCGTGTGGTCGCGATCGGTGGGGGCACGGGGTTATCCACGCTGCTGCGCGGACTGCGCCGCTATGCTCCTTCGCCGCAGCCGAGCGAGGCGGACACGGTAGCGGTGCCCAGCCTGATCAGCGACCTCGCCGCCGTTGTGACCGTGACCGACGATGGCGGGTCGAGCGGGCGGCTGCGACGGCACTTCAACATGCTGCCGCCGGGCGATCTGCGTAACTGCATGGTGGCGCTGGCAGACGACGAAGCCCTGCTCTCCAAGCTCTTCCGGCATCGCTTCTCCTCTTCTACCGCCGGGACGGCAAACGGCAACGGCGAGAACACGGGCTCGCTCGAAGGCCACAGCTTCGGCAACCTCTTCGTCGCCGCGCTGGCCGAGATCACCGGCGACTTTGCGCAGGCGATCAAGCTGTCGTCGCAGGTGCTGGCGACGCGCGGCCATATCTATCCTGCAACCACCACCAACGTGACGCTCTCGGCACGTATGGACGACGGTTCGATCGTCGAGGGTGAGACCAACATCACGGCCAGCAAGCATCGCATCTGCGAGCTGACGCTGGAGCCGGCGGGCGCGGAGCCGTTGCCCGAGACGCTGGAGTCGATTGCGCGCGCGGACCTGATCACATTGGGGCCGGGGTCGCTTTACACCAGCCTGATCACCAACCTGCTGGTGAAGGGCATTCCCGAGGCGCTGACCGAGACCCGAGGGCTGCGGGTCTTCATCTGCAACCTGATGACGCAGTCGAACGAGAGCTTGGGACTGACGGCGTCCCAGCACATCGAAAAGATCTATGAACATATGGGGCAGGCGATCTTCGACTACGCGCTGGTGAACACCGCGCCGGTGAGCGAGACGCTGCTGCGCAACTACGCGCTCGAGGGCGCGACGCCTATCCTGCCGGATATCGAGCGCATCGAGGCGCTGGGGGTGCGGGTGGTGCCAGGCGACTTTGCCGCCGAGGGCGATACGCTGCGCCACAACGCGGACCGCGTGGCCGAGACGCTGCTGGACCTTGGGCTAGAAAGCGGGGACGCCGATCTCGATGCCGTGCGGCTGCACTGAAGGCGCCGCGATACTCCCTGGGGGGCCCACCCGCTCCCCCTCCGGTACGGGAGAGCGGGTTGTAACCCTCATCCTTGCTATGGTTTAGTCGCCCTTCCGGCAGCCAAATTCTTCATTCTAAATTGGTTACACGTAAATTCGTCTTAATACACGGCTTACGGGCCAAAAAATCGAGCTTTCCACAGTCCGGCTGCCAAGTGCCTATTTCCAAAGACGTTACGGGTAAATTCTTCCGAACAATAGACTTACAGCACAAAAGCTATTTCGTGCCTTCTTATCGCCTATTTCAAGTGTAGCGAATTGGATGGGGTGATTTGGCAAGTTTCTGCGGGCCGTTCCCGGAATGGAATTTGCGCTCAACCCACCTCTCAAACATGAGATGTGGGCACCGATTCTGCTGGCAGCGCCGAACAGCATTTCGCTTCGCTCCGTGGGGATGATGAGGCTTTAAGCCTGGTGCGATCGTACCGTCGGTTGCACTACGTGCGGACTCCAGGTTCTTCGCTTTGCTCAGGGTGGCAAGGGTGGTGCCCGCCCGGTTACCTGCGAAGTTATATTTCATGACGACGGTGCGAGGCATCCCAGTTGTTGTTTACCGCGCTCGGCCTGCTGCACGGTGATAATCGGGTGTGCTCCGCCCCTCCGGTGCCGGGATCCGAGCGATATACCTTCCATGACGGGATGATCGAAGCATGACGAATGCCCAGTTGACGCCGGTTCTTTTCGCACTATTCCTGCTTGTCGGATTCGCCCAGCTACTAGGCTACGTCTTCGTAAAGCTGCGCCAGCCGAGGGTGATCGGCGAGATTTTGGCCGGCGTCGTACTGGGGCCTGCGTTGCTGGGCAGGGTGCCGGCCATTGCGCAGATCATGGATGGCGCAAAACACCAGGGAAACATTCTGGATTTTGTGTACTGGCTTGGATTGCTGCTGCTGATGTTTCTCTCCGGAGCGGAGACGCAGCAACTCTTCACTCGCGAAGAACGCCGTGAAGTGGGCTGGCTGACCATTGTGGGCACCGGCATTCCCTTCCTGCTGGGCCTGACACTCGGTCCTTGGCTGATCCGGCCCTCGCTGGCCGGCCCGAATGGCAACCGCACCTCGCTGATCATCATTCTTGCCGTGGGTGTGGCGGTCACCTCGGTGCCGGTGGTTTCGAAGATCTTTGCCGACCTGAAGATTCTCCACACGCGATTTGCGCGCCTGATTCTCGGCGTAGCGGTGCTGGAGGATATCGTGTTGTGGCTTGCGCTTGCGGTGGCGACGGCGATGGCGGGCAAGGCGGTTCTCAATCCGCGGGCGATGTCGTATCACCTGCTTTCGACTGTGGCGTTCTTCCTGCTGGGGCTTACGATCGTCCCCCGGGTGATCAAGCGCCTGAACAAGGCGCGCTTCAATGTGCTGGCCCAGCAATCTCCGCTGGGCTATGCGCTTGCAGTCCTGCTTGCGTACTGCGTGATCGCCGGATTGCTGGACGTCAGCATGGTGTTTGCGGCGTTCCTGGCCGGATTTGCCGTCGTCCACAAGAAGCGCAGAATCTTTGCGGACGCACTCGACTCGATTGGGAAGATGTCTTTTGCTTTCTTCGTGCCCGTGTATTTCGCGATTGTGGGTTTGAAGCTGGACCTGATTCGTGGCGTCTCGCTGTGGATGATGACCGCGTTCATCGTTGGAAGCTGCGTAGTCAAGATTCTTTCCGTGTCGCTGGCGGGGCGCTTTGCGGGCTTCCGCGGCCTGGACCTGATCAACCTTGCAATCACCACGAACGCGCGCGGCGGTCCGGGCATCGTGCTGGCGAGCGTGGCCTTCGACGCAGGAATCATCAGCTCGAAGTTCTATACGACGCTGGTGGTGGCGGCGGTACTGACCTCGCAGATCGCCGGGGCGTGGCTGGAGTATGTGCTGCGCAAGGGCTGGCCGCTACTGAAGCCGGTTGCCGCGAGCGAAGCGGGGGAAGCGGCGCCGGAAAGACCATCGCCCGCCTGAGGGCTGCCCAACCGAGCGCGGACGCGACATCGGTCGAGATGAAACGTGCATGTCGATGTGATGTGGGGTCGATCCAGGCTCATCGTATGATGCTGATGGATCGGGGAAATGCGCTTGGCTGTTACGTCCAGCTTTTATGAATCCCTCCGTGAACGGTTGCTCAGCCTCGGCGCGGCACATCCGCTACTGCGGTTTTCCATCCGGCTTCAGGCGCGGAGGAACGGATTTGAATTTGCCGAGTCGAACGGGCAGCTCGCGCTCTCGAAGGGTAACCGCGAGATACTTCTTCCCGAGAGCCATTATCCGGTGGTTCCCTCGGTGGTGCATATATGGGATTTGATCTTCGAGACGGTAGAGCCGAAGATCAAGGGCGAGAAGGCGATTCTTGATTTCTCGAAGCCGGGGCTGCATCGCTACCGGAAGAGCGGCGTCTCGCTCTGGTCGCCCGGCCTGGTGGAAGAAGACTCGATGGATGCGTACACCGCGGCATACCAGCCGCAGCCGGGAGATGTGGTGTGGGACGCGGGTGCGCATGGCGGCGTCACGTCCTATTTTCTATCCCAGATGGTTGGTCCGTCAGGCAAGGTCTTTGCGTTCGAACCAGACGATCAAACTTACGCATATCTGCTGCGCAATATCGAATTACATAAGCTGGAAAATGTCATCCCTGTGAAGAAGGCGCTTGCCGGAAAGACGGGAGTCGCGCCGTTCAGCATGGACGGGACTGTAGGGGCCGGGATCGCCGGTTTTGTCCAATGCGCTGACAAGCAAAAGGTGCGCGAGGTGGAAACCCTTTCGTTTGCGGATGCCTGCAGCGAGTTCGGTATTCCCGCTTTCGTCAAGATGGATGTCGAAGGTGTGGAAGCGGATGTCATTCAAGGCGCTCTTCCTTTTCTGAAAGAACATCCGGTTCGACTCGCGATCGAGACCGAGCATCGCGTCGATCGCGAATTCACTTCGGTGCCCATCACCAGGATGCTCACGGGGATTGGATATTCGGTGTCATCGTCATCCATCGATGGGGTGCGGTTCACTTGGGCAGAGCCTGGACGGTAATCCGGCATTTTGCTCTGTGCCTGATGGAAAGCGTGAAAAAGCAGGTCGCTCCACTTCGCCGGTGACGCTCCGCGCCACGCTTCGGTCGAGATGACGAAGTAAGGCGTGTGTTGTGGCGCCGAGCTCACTGGCAAATAAAGGATGCGGCGTCCTTTTTGCTGCCCTTCCCTTTGTAGTGCGCCTGCTGCGGATACGGGCAGAGGGGGCGAGTCATCAGGATTTTGTGCGGGTCGGGTTGATGATCGGCATCCTCGGCGTATTTGGTTGCGGTGATGACATCGGGCGCCTTGCTGTCTTCGACCCAATCCTCCAGCGCATGAATAACGTTGTTGCCGGCGGTGGAATCCTTCATCGCGGGAAGGCCCCACTGGCCGATGCTGTCCGGACCTGGGCCGCCGGAGCAGTGCTTGACGCCCGGCATGAGGTAGAGGCGGGTGAAGCTTGAGGTTTGGTCCTTACCGAGCTTCTGCTGGACACCCTCGTAGTAGTCGATGGAGTAGATGGGACTGATGGCTGCGTCGGCCCAGCCGTGATACATGATGAGCTTGCCGCCGCGATCGCGGAAGGCACTGAGGTCGAGGTTGGTGGCGTTGAGGGCTTCGCCGGTCTTTTCACGCGCGGCAGCCAGTCCGGCGACGGGGTCGAAGGTGCGGAAGTTCCACTTGGGATCGTCGTAGACCATGTTGGCGAAGTAGCCGTAGCCAAAGCCGGTCATGGCGGACTTACCGCGCTCCTGGCCGGTGATCCAGCTAGGCCAGCCGTTGGGATCGAGCTCGCCCCCGGCGGGAAGGATCGCGCGGAGGGTGGTGTCGCCGACCTTGTGCTCTGCCAGGACCGCGCTGAGCGACTTGACCTGCGCGGCAGTGAGGCAGTTCTCGATGCGGCCCGATTTGCAGGCGAGCTTTGCGGGGTCGAAGTGGCAGGCGGGCGGGTCGGCGATGACGCCGTCTTTTACGCCGCCGCGCTTGTCGCAGCGGGCGAGGATGGCGCGGTGAATGAGCGGCACTTCGGCAGCGGGGATGTAGCTGGCGTTATCGGAGAGCAGGGTCTGCATGCCGATGGCGGCGCTGGTGAGCAGCGAAGTCCAGTTGTAGGCGGGTGCGCCGGCGAGGATGCCATCGTAATCGGCGGGAAAACGCTGCGCCTCCATGAGCGCTTCGCGGCCGCCGTCGGAGCAGCTGGTGAAGTAGCTGTGTTTTGCGGGCGCGCCGTAGTAGGCGGCGATGACGGCCTTGGCCTGTGCGGACATCTGGTGAACGCCGCGCCAGCCGTAGTCGGTGATCTTTTCCGGATGATGGAGGGCCCAGCTTGCGTCGATGCCGTCGGCGAAGTGGCCGGTGTCCGTGGCGGCGGCGGCGTTGTTGCTGCTAAGCGCACGAGCGAGGGCGTCGAAGTCGATCTCGCCGGCAAAGCCGCCGTTGCCCTGGCCCTGAAAGCGGCCGTTCCAATCGACGACGGGAAGCCAGACTTCGATCTGGATGTTGGAGTCGACGGTGGGGGTGGCCTCGACTTTGACGCGGCAGAAGGTGGGGAGCTGTTTGTAGAGCGGGATCTGCTCGGCGGCGCCGGTGGGACGCGGCGGTGCGACGAAGGCGCCGGCGGCTACGACTTCGGCGGAGAGGACGCGGGCCTGATCGAGCTGGAGCTGCTGGAGGCTGGTGCACTTCGCGGTGTCGGCGGATTGGGCGGTCGCGGATGCGGCGAGCAGGAGCGTTGATGCGAGGAGAGCGAGTAGGCGCATGGCGGTTCCACTCTATCGCATGGGCGTGAGCCGCATGCTTCAGGAGTTCGCTTCGGTGGTTTTTTTGAGCTGGCCGCAGGCGGCGTAGATGTCGCGGCCTCTTGGGCGGCGGATGAAGGCGGGGACGCCGCGGTCGATGAGGCGCTGCTGGAATTGCTGGACGGCTTCGGCCTCGGGCTGGTGGTAGGGGATGCCGGGGCCGGGGTTCCAAACGATGAGGTTGACCTTGGACGGGAAGCCGGCGCGGCGGGCTATCGTGACGACCTCATCGGCGTGGACGAGGGAGTCGTTGACGCCGCCTAAGAGCACGTACTCGAAGGTGATCTTTTCGCGCGGGGCGAGCGGCACGGTGCGCGCGGCTTCGAGGACGGCTTCGATGGGCCATTTGCGCGTGATCGGCATGACGGCTTCGCGGACCGTGTTGTTCGAGGCGTTGAGCGAGATGGCGAGGCGCGGGCGGATGGGCTCCCTGGCGAAGCGCTCGATGCCGGGGACGATGCCGCTGGTAGAGACGGTCATGCGCGAGGCGGGGAGGCCGACCTCGTTCACGAGCAGGCGGACGGCGTCCATGAAGGCGTCGTAGTTAAGAAAGGGCTCGCCCATGCCCATGAAGACGAGGTTGATGCGGTCGCGGCCGAGCTCGACCTGATGGCGGCGGAGGACCGCGACCACCTGGCCGGCGATCTCGCCGGGGGTGAGGTTGCGCTCGATGCCGAGCTTCGCGGTGAGACAGAACTGACAGTTGACGGCGCAACCGATCTGCGAGGAGACGCAGATGGTGGCGCGGCGGCGTGATGGCGTTGCGTCGTCGCCGTCGTCTTCGGCGCCATCACCGTCGGGCATCCAGACGGTCTCGACGGTTTGATTGCCGCTCGTGCCGATGAGATAGCGCTCGGTTCCGTCGATGGAGCGAAAGGTCTGGAGGATGGGCGGAAGGCCGATCACGTAGCCTTCGGCGGCGAGCTTTTCACGAAGAGCGATGGGGAGGGTGGTGACGGCGTCGAGGTCATTGATCCAGTCGCGGTAAAGGGCTTGGGCGAGCTGGCGGGCGCGGAAGGCGGGCTCGTCGAAGTGCTTAATTAGCGCGCTAAGCTGCTCAAAGGAAAGGCCGAAGAGAGATTGCACCAGAGATGGGGCAGGGTTCTGAGCCGATTCCGGGGCGGCGGAGTCTAAAATGAAGAAGCGCTCCCCTTTTGACCCGGACGGCGACACGGACAGAGACTCTGACGGCAATCCGGTATCAAGTGGCATCGAAGCGATCCGGCAACAGGCAAGCATAGAGCATTTTTACCCGAGAGGAAAATGCTCCAACATCGGCTGAGTGGCACGTATGTGCTTGGCGCGGACACGTGTCGGCCTTTTAACCAGTATTCGGTTTAACCGGGTGAGCGGCGGAAACTATATGGCGAATGAACGCAGTGTGCAACGAACGGTCCTCCCGAATGGGTTGACCATCCTTACAGAGCGCATGGAGAACGTGCGCTCGGTGGCAATGGGCGTGTGGGTGCGGGCAGGCTCGCGGCATGAGATCGCGGAGCTGAACGGGATCTCGCATTTTGTGGAACACATGGTGTTCAAGGGGACCGAGACGCGGACGGCGAAGCGGATTGCGCGCGAGGTGGACGCGATCGGCGGGAACCTGGACGCATTTACGGGCAAGGAGACCATTTGCTTCAACATTAAAGTGCTGGATGAGCATGTGCCGACCGCGCTGGACGTGTTGAGCGATCTGGTGCTTCACCCGATCTTTGCGGAGGGCGACATCCAGCGCGAGCGGGGTGTGATCTTCGAAGAGATCAAGATGGACGAGGATAACCCGGACTATCTGGTGCACGAGATCTTTACCCAGAACTTCTGGAAGGGCCACCCGCTGGGCAAGCCGATCCTGGGAACGAAGGAGACGGTGGCGCGGCTGGAGCAGGCCAAGCTGTTCGGCTATTACGGCGACCGCTTCCGCGGCGGTAATGTGGTGTTCACCGCGGCGGGAAACCTGGATCATCAGCGGTTTGTGGATGAGGTGCGGCGGCGCTTTGAGAGCATGCCGGCCGGCGTTCCGGAGGATGCGAATCTGCCTCCGAATACGAGCGCGCGGATTGTGCTGCGCAATAAGAAGGCGCTGGAGCAGGTGCAGCTTTGTATGGGCGTGCCTTCCCTGCCGATCTCGAGCGACCGGCGGTATTGCGCGCTGGTTCTGAATACGGTGCTGGGCGGCGGCATGAGCTCGCGGCTCTTCCAGACGGTGCGCGAGGAGCGGGGGCTGGCATATTCAATCTACAGCGACCTGAATCCATACAAGGACACAGGCATGTGGTGCGTATACGCGGGCACATCGTCCGACCGGGCGCTGCAGGTGATCCAACTGGTGACGGAGGAGTTCCGGCGGCTGAAGCAGGAGCCGATGCCGGAGGACGAGCTGCGGCGGGCGAAGGACCAGCTGCTGGGCAACATCATCCTGAGCATGGAGAGCACCGGGGCGCGGATGTCCAACCTGGCGCGGCAGGAGATGTACTTCGACCACTTCTTCGGAATCGACGAAGTGATGCAGCAGGTGGAGAATGTGACGGCCGAGCAGGCGATGATGCTGGCGCGGGAGCTGTTCGATCCGGAGAAGATTGCGGTGACGATGCTGGGGCGCCTGGATGGTGTCAAAGTAGGGCGCGAAGATCTGGCGTGCTAGGACTGGCCCTCCGGGCAGAAGCGCTCGTGTCGGGACTGGCCGTCCGGGCAAAAGCGCCGGTGGCGCGTGTCGTAGGGCTCGCTCCCTTTGGTCTCTCACGTCCTATGTAGTGGGCGATGCGGGCTTCGGCCCACATCTGAAAAGAGAGCCGTAGGGCACCCGGTATGGTGGCACTGCATGCAAACTGCAGGTCCTTCGCTTCACTCAGGATGACAGAGGTATGTTGGGTGCGGCCTAGGGATGAGCGGAAATGGGGCGGCGCGCGTCTTCCCTAGGCACACTCAGGCGACACTCACATATTTCCGGCGCCGCGGGGATTTTGATACTCTGCGTTCGGCGGGACTCGGTCGATGCGGGTGCGCCAGAATGATCGCCAGATGATCTTTGAGGGTCACGTCATGAAGAAGTGGTGGAAAGAGCGGGCGGCGGAGAGTTGCTCCCGGCATTGCGAGTCGGGCTTTACGCTGATGGAACTGCTGATCGTGATGGCAGTCATCCTGATCCTGATGCTGGTGGCCATTCCCAGCATGCTGAACGTGACGATCCAGGCGCACGAAACCTCGGCGCTGGCGTCGTTGCGCGCGATCCAGGCCGCGGAGGTGCAGTACCAGACCAACTTCCCGGCAAACGGCTTCGCCTGCTCGCTTGGCGCTCTGGGTGGCTCGGCGAGTGCCGGCCCGCCGACGGCACTCGCGGCACAGATGCTGCAGTCGACGCTGGCCCAGGGACAGAAGGACGGCTACACCTTCGCCATCACCAACTGCACCAAGACGACCGGCTCGAACAATCAGGACATGTTCACCTCCTACGAGGTAACGGCGGTGCCACAGACGGTGGGCAGGACTGGGCATCGCGGCTTCTGCATGGATATGTCGGGCGAGATCAAGGCGGATATGGCGGGAGGCACGAACTGCACGGTTCCGATCTCGTGAGTTTGCGGAAACAACGGAAAGGCCAGCAGCGTTGCTGGCCTTTTGCATTTCTGGTACTGATTTTCATTGTGCCAGTGGTTTCGCTTGCGCAGAGCGTTGTGCCTTCGGCGGCGCAACTGGCGGCGGCGGTGGACCACCACTACAACTCGCTGAAGCGGCTGCGGGTGAACTTTACGGAGAGCTACGCGGGGATGGGGATGGACCGGCACGAGAACGGCGTGCTGCTGCTGGAGAAGCCGGGGCGCATGCGGTGGAACTACGCCGAGCCGCCGGGCAAGGTCTTTGTGCTGGACGGGAAGTTCGGATGGTTCTACACGCCGGGGGATGCGCAGGTGCAGCAGATTCCGGCGAAGAAGCTGGACGATCTGCGGTCGCCGCTGCGGTTTTTGCTGGGACATGCGCAACTGACGAAGGAGCTGGACGGGCTGACGATGACGCCGGCGGAGAACGGCTTGTTCCGGCTGCGCGGCGTGCCGAAGGGTATGGAGCAGCGAGTGCGGTCGCTGGAGGTCACTGTCACAGCCGATGGCACGATACAGCGGATGACGCTCGAGGAGCTGGACGGCTCGCGGACGAGTTTTGTCTTCAAGGATGAAGAGGCGAATCCGGCGCTGGCTGCGGAGACGTTCCGGTTTGCGCCGCCGGCGGGTGTGCCGGTGGTGGAAGGGACGCCTCCGGTTTAGGTGCTTGCGCATGGCGGGCGCGTCTGGGACGCGTTTTGCGGCGTTCGCTTCCTTTGGTCGCTCACGAATGGTCTGGGAGCAACCTATTCAGAGCGCAGTCGAAAAGTAGTCCTGCTGCCCAGGTGGACTACACAGCAGGACCCGAGTACAACCGCAACTATGGCAGTGACAACACCTGTGAAGACCATTCCGCTGGCGAGCGCGCGGAGCGCTGTGGAGCGGGGCGCTGGCTGCATTTGCCAGAGCTGAGGCAGGTACCATGCGGCCAACGCGACGGCGTAGAGGGCTGCCATGATACGCATCCACGTCATGCATCGCGGGGCGCGTATCAGGGCTTGCTGCTTGCGCTGGGCCTGCATCTTTCTCCACACGACGTTGGCTGCGGGAGGATTGCTCTGCGCGGATGTGGTGGCTGCGTGATCGAGGAAGAGTTGCGCGACACGCTTCGTCTCCGCACAGGGTGCGCAGGCGGCGACGTGATGCTCAAGTTCGGCGGACCAGTTTCCCGAGCGTGATGCAGCGGCGACGGATGATTCCCTTTCACATTTTTCCCGGGTCATGAGGTCTTCCCTTCTGGCCGCAGCAGGCTTGCCGCCTTTCTGCGCGCACGAAATAACAGTGGCCGGATGCTGAGAGCGGCGAGGCCGGTGGCGGTTGCGATCTCCTGATGACTCATGCCTTCGACGTAGGCGAGCCACAGCAGTTGCCGTCTCTCTTGGCTTCAGGGCTTGCATGACTCGCCGCATATCCAGCTGCGTGTCGATATCATTCGCGTGACCGTGGTCAAAGCCCTCCGGCCATTGCGCGTCCTGCCGTGTACGCCAGCGGTCGCGGAGCAGGTTGGTTGCGATGCGAAATAAGTACGGCCGTGTCTCTGCGGCCGGCATGCCGGCAGGGTGGCGCTGCAGGAAGCGGAAGTAGGTTTCCTGCAGAACATCGTCGGCAATATCTCGTTGACCGGTGACTCCGATGAGGTAGGCATGGATGGGGCGTGCGGTGGCGTCGTAGAGCAATTGGAATTGCTGCTCATCCATCGCGGTGCTGTCCTGGGCGCTTCCCTCCGCGGACGCGGCAATCGCAGGGGCGGCGGCAGCCGTCATGCCTGGGCCGATCGAATTCGCGAAGAAAAGGATGGCTTCCATGTTTCGTTACGAGCGCCGGTTGCTCTCCACCAGACCGAAGTTCCGCGAGAGTACGTAGGTAGCGGCGGCAGCGATGCCGAGTCCGATGCCCAGGGCAATGGGCAGCGTGCCCATGACCACGGCGACGTCATCGGGGAGCGTGTGGGTTGCGTGCAGCAGCAACAACGCTCCGCCAAAGACAATCAGCACGATGGATAACTGAACGCCGATGAGGATGCTACGAAATGGCGCTGTCCGCGGTTCCCGCTCGCGCTCCAGTCGCAGGGCTTCGACGAATTCGCGACCGGCGTCGGTGGAGACGTAAGTGAGCAGGGTTTCGGGCGAATTGATCCGTTCCAGCAGCTTTGCCTGGAGGGTGGCCTGCAGGCGCGCCATGACAACGCGCCGGATGGAAGTAAAGACAACCCAGGCGACGAAGCCGATCAGCACGCAGACATAAAACGGGGCGAGTATGTTCTCCATTCATTTCCTCTTTCCGGTGTTGCCGCGTTTCATCCATACAACGCAGGAGGAAGAACGATCGTTAACCGGATGAGGACGAAAGAATGGAAATGAACTAGAACACGGCTTCGCTGCTAACGCGGCAGGTTTGCGGTCCAGTGGAGGATGGCGTCGGCTAACTCGGCGCGCTGGCCGGAGTAGCTGTGGTCGGTGTCCCAGTGTCGCTCGATGACGTGGGTGTCGCCGGCCTTCTGGAGCGCTTGCGCTAACGCGTGATCGCTGGGGGCGAGGCCTTCGCTGGCGGTGATGACGAAGACGGGCCGCGGCGCGATCTGAGACGCGAGGTTCAGGAAGTTGAGCGTCTGCTGGTGCGCGCGAATCTCACGGGCGAGCGCCAGGCCGCTGGTGCCGGCGAGGGGCGCCAGGTTGTCATCCTTGCTCAGCTCTTTTGCTTCATCTGCCGCAGTGGAGGGTTTGCTGTCTGGCTGATGGCGATTTTCGAAGCCGCCACCGATGTTCCACGCGGAGATGAGGACGGCGGCGGCGACCTGCGGGTTGTGTGCGATGGCGGATGCGGCCATGTAGCCGCCCATGCTGTGGCCGATGACGACGATGCGATGCGGATCGATACGGTATTTTTGCGCGTTTGCGGGATCGAGGAGGAAGCTGACTTGAGCGTCGGCGTCTTCGGCGGCGTGTTCGAAGGAGAAGTTGCCTTTGACGCCCCACGATCCGCGGTAGTGCATGGCGAGCACGTTCCAGCCGTGGGCGCGGAGGGTCTGGGCGAGGTCGAGGTTCTGCTCGAAGCCGGGGAAGCCGTGGAAGATGATCGCAGTGGGGTGCGGCCCCGCTCCGGCGGCTAGATAGAAGACGCCGAGGAGATTGCTGCCGTGGCTGGGCAGGACCATCTGCTGCATTGCGGCGGGCGTGGCGGGAGCGGAGTTGGCTGCTGCTTGCGCGAAGAACGGCGTGGTGAAGAACAGAGTCGCTGCGAGGGCGTGCAGAGCTTTCATGGAGGCGAGTATAGAGCGTTATGGGTCAGGAATTTGGGGCATTCCACTGGTTGAGCGGCGCTTCGCGCCGGTATTGAACGGAAGGTGAAGCAGATCCCTCACTCCACCTTCGGTTACGTTCAGGATGACTAGCCTAGAGGCTTCCTCGACTTCGGCAGCAGGCAGCCGACGGCGATGATCCAGATGAAGCCGGGGAAGCGGGTGAGCGGGATGAGAAAGAGAAGCTTGGGATAGAGGATGAGGTGCAGCCAGCTGAGCTCACCTGCGGCGGCGAGGATAAGGCCGAGAACGATGAGCCACTTCGGCAGCACGCGCATAAATGCCGCGGTGACGGAGACACCGGCCATGAGAAGTCCCATGGGGATGGAGAAGCCGGGGCCGCCGAGTCCGTAACCGAGATAGTAGAGGGCGATGACAACGTCGGAGTGCGGGGCGACGGAGGGATGGATCATGGTCCAGGTGGCCATGGTGCCGGCCATTGCGTCGAAGACGACGAGGAAGCCGCCGAAGAGCGCGATGTAGATGCCGGCGGCTCGCGCGCCGAGGAAGTGCAGCCTGCTGACGACGGCCGCGGTGAAGAAGCCGAAGCAGATCATGGCGCCGAGCTGCATAGAGATGCAGAAGAGTACACGGGCGCCGTAGGTCTGGAAGTAGGGGACGATGGTGGATGCCGACTCCCATGGACCGGGCCAGTAGGGCTGTTTATAGAGCGCGGTGACGGGATAAAGGCCGGCGCAGAAGAGCACTGTATAGAGGATGGCGAGCATGCCGGGGTGCGGTCCCTGGTGGACGGCTGCGGTTGGCGTGACGGATTTGATTTGCGTGTTCATGATTCCTCTTTCCTCCGCGGCGATCAGGCGAATGCGGTGCTCCCTTTGGTGCGGAGCCAGCTCCATGACGACTGTGTTGATCGAGAAGCCGATCCAGAAAGCGATACCGAAGAACTGCGCGGGTGTCAGGTGCGTGATGGGCGAGGTGGCGAAGAAGACGCCCATGACCGGCCGAGTGGTGGCGATGCCGAGCAGGATGGCAATGGCGCGGAGCATCCAGCGCTGCTGCTGCGGGCGATCACCGCTGCGTGAGAACAGCCAGGCGCGGCAGAGCGCATAGAGGAAGAGTGTGTTGAAGAAGAGGACGGCGGCGCGTTCCAGCCATCCGCCGACGGCGTATGCGCTCATGGCGTAGGCGGTGATGCCGACGATGAGGCCGAGGGGAAGAATGGCGCGCCGGAGCGTGACGGAGTTGCGGGTGCGGCTCCAGAAAAGAAATGGCAGCAACAGGACGAAGACGAGCGCGCAGAGGATGTGGACGTAGGTGAGGGTGGCGTGCGTGATGAACCATGCGTCCAACCCGGAGAGTTGGGGTAGAGCGTTCGGGCTGGGCGGCGTAGAGAGCGCAACGATGCGACGGATCACCACGGCGACGGCAATCGCCATGCAGAACCAGAAGCCGATCTTCAGACCGAGAGGAAATCTGGCGGCCGTTCCCGGCCCTTCCGGTTTGACCGGATAGCCGATCGGATTGCTGCTCATATAGCGCCCTCTGTCGACGCCTTCATTCTTGTATTTCATTTTACTCATTGTCAAATCAAATAATCGGACGCTAGGATGCTTTTGTGACGAAGCGACAGACAGCGCCGGAAAAACGGCCTTATGAGCTGGGCAAGCGGCTGGAGCAGATGGACGAGAGCCGGGCGGTGATCCTGCGGGCGGCGCAGGCACAGTTGGCGGCGAAGGGCTTTCGCCGGCTGACGATGGCATCGTTGGCCGAGGAGAGCGGGGTGACGCGGCAGACCATCCACAACATGTTCGGGACGAAGACGGGCGTGCTGGAGGCGGTCTTCGACCTGATTGCGCTGGAGAGCGGGATGGAGCGTATGCGCGAGGTGATGATGCTGCCGCCGGGAGATGCGCAGCTTACTCGCTTCGTCGGGATCTTCTGCGGCTTCTGGGCGAAGAACCGGGTGCTGATCCGGCGGGTGCATGGGATCGGAGCGATCGATCCGGAGTTCGGCGCGGTGATCGAGGCGAGAAATCAGCGACGGCTTACGGCGGCTACGAGGATTGTCCAAAGAATGGGCAGCGACGATGCCGCGCAGAAGGCTGCAATGCTGGCGGCCCTGACATCGTTTGAGTTTTTCGATGCGCTGGCGGAGAGTTGCGGGAGCGAGGCGGAGGCGGAAGCGATGGTCCTTCGGCTGGCGCGGAGTGCGGCGTCGTTATAGCGAGGCGACTATGCCGTGCTTATGCGGGAAGGACGCGGCGGCGCATGTCGTCAATCACTGGCAGGATCGCCAGCAGCACCAGAATAGCGGAGAGGGGCACCGTGAAGAAGAACCCGACATGCTTGAAACCGAGAGTGCCTGCGACGCCACCGACAAAGAATAGAGCGATCAGGGACGCCAGAAGCCGGAGGGTAGCGAGCTCCGGGCTTATGCTGACGCCAGGCTCTCTTGCAGTGGTGAAAACAATTCTGCCCAGGGCGATACCGATATCGGTCACCATGCCGGTGACATGAGTGGTCCGGATCACGGAGTTGGACAGCTTGGTGATGATGGCGTTCTGCAGCCCCATGGTGAAGCAAAGGAGCATGACAGTGCCGAGCACCCGGCCGCCGGCGAAGACGCGCCCTGTGAAGCCAAAGGAGATGAGGAGCGCCGCCTCTGCGAGAAGAGGCAAGGCATACTCGCTGTCCAAAGCGTGGGCGCGAGCCCAACGAACGAAGAGGGCAGTGAGAAAAGCGCCGAGCAGAAACGACAGGACGGCGGCTAGACCATGGAAGACCAGAACCAAGCTCCCGATGGAGAAGTTGTCCGCCATTCCGGCAACTATCCCGGACATATGGGAGGTATATTGCCGAACCGCAAGAAAGCCGCCGGCATTGGCCGCACCCGCAACGAAGGCCAGATAGCATGCGAGGTGGCGATTCGCGGATTCTGTGCGTTTGCTGCCGGCGAGCTGGCGCAAATAGAAAAACGGCATATTCCATGATGGCAGATCAAATCAGCGGGGCGTATCCCCGCTCAGGGGTATAACGGACTGGTTGCTAGCTAGGCGGTTTCCTTTCGGTTTCGATGATGAACGCAGCTTCCATTCAGGGCACAACGTCGTCCGGTCGCAATACCGATGTCCTAATTGTCGGCGCGGGGCCTACGGGCCTGGTGCTGGCGCTTTGGTTGGCGCGGGTGGGCGTGCGGGTGCGGATTGTCGACAAGACCGCGGAGGCGGGGACGACCTCGCGCGCGATGGCGGTGCAGGCGCGCACGCTCGAGTTCTACACGCAGCTTGGCATCGCGGACGCCGTGGTGGCAGCGGGGCGGAAGACGATGGCCGCAAATATGTGGGTGACGGGCAAACGCGTGGCTCATGTCGTCCTCGGCGAAATAGGCACGGGGCTCAGCCCGTTCCCCTATGCACTGACCTTTCCGCAGGACGAGCATGAGCGTCTGTTGATTGCGCGGCTGGCCGAGGCCGGCGTGGAAGTGGAGCGGCAGACGGAGCTGCTGCGCTTTGAAGAGACAGCGGATGGCGTGATTGGGCATCTGCGGCACGCCGATGGCAAGGAAGAAACCTGCACGGCAGCCTACATCGCGGGATGCGATGGCGCGCGTTCGACAATTCGCGAAGCGCTGGAGATCGGCTTTCCGGGCGGAACGTACGAGCACATGTTCTACGTCGCGGATGTGCAGGCGAGCGGGGAGTCGATCAACGGCGAGCTGCACGTCGCGCTGGACCGAACGGATTTTCTGGTGGTGTTTCCGTTGAAGGGCGATGGTCGCGCGCGACTGATCGGGACGATACGGCAGGAACTGGAAGCGCAGGCAGAGAAGCTGACGTGGGAGGACGTGAACAGTCGCGTGATCGAGTGGTTCCGGATCGATGTGGAGAAGGTGAACTGGTTCTCGACCTACCGAGTGCACCATCGTGTGGCGGATCGCTTTCGCAAGGGGCGGGCATTTCTGCTGGGGGATGCGGCGCACATCCATAGCCCGGTTGGCGGGCAAGGGATGAACACGGGGATTGGCGATGCCGTGAACCTGGCATGGAAGCTGGCCGCCGTAGTGCAAGGCCGCGCGAATGCCGCGCTGCTGGACAGCTACGAGCCGGAACGCATCGGTTTTGCGCGGACATTGGTGGCGACGACCGATCAGGCATTCACGAGCGTGACCAGCTCCGGCGCTATGGCGCGACTGATCCGGCTGCACATTGTGCCGCTGCTGCTTCCATTGTTTTTCTCATTCAAGGCAGCCCGGCGGTTGATGTTTCGCCGGGTATCGCAGACTTCCATCCACTACGAAGGCAGCAGCCTGAGCGTGGGCTGGACAGAGACGGTAGAAGGCGGCGACCGGCTGCCGTGGGTGCAGCACGCGAACGGCGAGAAGGACAATTTTGTGCCGCTGGCTTCGCTGGACTGGCAGGTGCATATCTACGGCGAGGCGACGAAGGAGATGCGGGCGGTGTGCGAGTCGCGGAGGCTGCCGCTGCATGTTTTTTCGTGGCGCGCGGAGATGCGGCGGACAGGGCTGTGGCGGAATGCAGCGTATCTGATACGGCCGGATGGGTATGTGGGGTTGGCCGATGCCGTGGCCAGCACGGCTGCGGTCACATCGTACCTGGATGCAGGGGGGTTTTTTCCGGCGCGATAAAAGAACCGGACGACGTTGCAGAAATATTTTGTCCGGCGCCGATTCGCGTACGATAGGCGACATACTTTCCGGTGGTGCAAAGTCAGGATATGGGTTGCTCTCTGGAACGGTAGAGCCCGCAGAGGACAGGTTGCGCGATGAGTGCGAGTGTTTCCATAACGGAAGACTGCGGACTGGAGGTCATCGACCTTCGGGGCTATCCCGAATTTGAGGCACGAAGTCTGCATCTGCGTGATGTTGCAACCCAGATGCAGGGCATGCAGCGTATTGCACATGCCTTCGTCGAGAGCCCGGAGACCATCCTGCAAGAGCTGGTGAATGCCGCGGTGGAGCTGTGCGACGCCGACAGCGCAGGCATCAGCCTGGAGATCGACGCCGAACACAGGAGCGACACCAACTACTTTCAGTGGGTCGCCACTGCGGGGCGCTACCAGCGCTTCCTGAATGCCACACTGCCGCGCGTCCCGAGCGCATGCGGCACCTGCCTGGAACGCGGGCAGCCGCAACTGTTTCGCGTGACACAGCGATTCTTCGACCTGATGGGTGTCGCAGCGCCGACGGTGACGGATGGGTTGCTGCTGCCATGGCAGGTGGAAGAGATGCGCGGCACCATCTGGATCATGGCGCACGAGCGTGTGGAAGCGTTTGATAGCAACGACTGCCGCATGATGCAGGGTGCTGGCAGATTTTTCCGCGATGGCTGTGCGGCACGAGCGGCAACAGCGCACGCTGATGAACCAGGCAAGCGCGACGGCCGCAGCTGCCATGGCGAACGATTTGGCGCACCAGATCAACAATCCGCTGCAAAGCCTGATGAACCTTGTGTATCTGGCAGCTGAGAGTAAGAGCGGAGGCGACGCGAAGGCGCTGGCAGCGGAGCTGTCAGAGCATATTCAGCGACTGTCCGTGACGGTCAGTAAACTGCTGGCGCTACCGGGTGCAACGATTCTTCCGAGGTGAGCATATGAAGCCGGTTATTTATCTACGCACCGCGTCCCTGCTGACACTGATACACGCCGTGATGCATACCATTGGAGGCGTCTTCGGCAAGCCGGATCCGGGACCGCAGCAGATAGCTGTGGCGGCGATGAAGGCGAATCAGTTCCCGCTGATGGGCGCGACTCGCAGCTTCTGGAGCTTTTACATGGGGCTGGGGCTGGCCGTCACGATCTTTCTGACGATCGTCGCGATCGTTCTCTGGCAGTTGAGTTCGCTGGCAAAGACGGATGCTTGTCGCCTGCGGCCGATTTTCATGACGTTTCTGCTGGCATTTCTCCTGCTTGCCGTGAACTCCTCTATTTACTTTTTTTCGGCTCCGGCGATTATGGAGCTGCTGATCGCGATTTGCCTGGCGATGGCCACCTTCACCTCCCGGCCTGGCGCGGCGCGATAGAGCAGAATCATTCGATACATCCGGCTTGACAGATACTAAGACCTCTCTATATATAGATGTCTTAGTATGCCAAGAACCGATGCTCTGCAAGGCTCTCTCGACTTACTAGTGCTTAAGATTCTTTCGCGCAAACCGCGGCTGCACGGTTACGGCATTATGTCGGCGATCGGCGAGCGCTCGGGTGAGGTGCTGCGCGCGGAGGAAGGCTCGCTGTATCCGGCGCTGCACCGGATGGAAGAAGCGGGATGGATTCGCGCGGAGTGGATCACGAAGGAGACGGGCCGGCGCGCGCGGATCTATGAGCTGACGGCCGCGGGTAAGAAGCAACTGGCTGCGGAAGAAGAGCGCTGGCAGACGGTCACCTCGGCGGTGAATCGCGTGTTGCGGACGGTGTGAGATGTACTTGTGGTCGCGCATCGCAAATGTCTTTCGGGGCGATCGGCTGAACCGCGAGATCGCGGAAGAGTTTGAGTCGCATCTTGCCGATGCGGTGGAAGAGGGGCGCGATCCGGAAGAGGCGCGGCGCGCGCTGGGCAGCGTGCTGCGGCAGAGTGAAGCGAGTCACGACGTCAAGGTTGTCGCGTGGCTCGATTCCCTGCGTGCGGATGCGATATTCGGCTGGAGGCAGTTGAAGCGGAACAAGGTGACCTCGGGTGCTGCGATTCTGTCGCTCGCCCTGGCGATGGGCGCCTGCATCTCGGCGTTCCGGCTAATCGATGCCCTGCTGCTGCGTCCGCTACCGGTGACTGAACCGGGGCGGCTCTCCGTTGTTTCCTTCAATGGATTCGGCCTGGAAGGCAAGCCTTACACCTACGACAGTTGCTCGTATCCGATGTTTCGGAAGTGGCGCGCAACGGTGAAGCACGATGCTGAGCTGATCGCGATCTCGTATGCGCAGCGCCAGGACCTGACATTTGGATCCGACGATCAAATGGAAAAGGCGTACCTGCAAAATGTATCGGGATGGATGTTCAGTTCCTTCGGTCTCGAGCCTGCAGTGGGTCGTCTCCTGACCGAAGGTGACGACATTGAACCGGGCAAGCATCCATATGCTGTTCTTTCCTATGACTACTGGCAGCGGCGCTTTGCGGGCGATCCGAACGTGGTTGGACGTACATTTCGCATGGGAACGGATCTGCACGAAATCGTTGGCGTCGCAGGAAAGGGCTTTACCGGGACCGAGCCCGGCACTGTGACGGATGTCTTTGTGCCGACGATGATGCAAGCCGGATCCATCAACAGCGCGAACTCTTTCTGGCTGCGTACGTTTGTCCGGCCGAAGCCCGGGGTTGCAATTGAGCCGCTGCGCGACCAGATGTATGCCGTGTTTCGCTCCTTTGAACAGGAGCGTGCGAAGACATTTACCAACTTCCCAAAGAGCCTTCTTGATGGATTCCCCAGAGACAAACTGGAGCTTCTGCCAGCGGCGGAGGGCGTCTCCGGGATGCAGCGCGACTATCGCGAGGCGCTCGGATCACTGGGCGTGCTGGTATTGCTGGTGTTGTTCATTGCATGCGCAAACGTCGCCAACCTGATGACGACTCTGGCGGCGCGATCGCGCGAGATGGCTCTTCGCGTCTCCATAGGAGCGGGGCGCCGGCGCCTGGTGCAGATGGTGCTTGTGGAGAGCGCGATGCTCGCGCTGTTTGCGACCGCCCTCGGCGCTCTCTTCGCATGGTGGTCAGCGCCATTCGTCGTCAGAATGATCAATCCTCCAGACAATCCTGCTCGGCTGGTTTTTCCGGCGGACTGGAGGGTGGTGGGATTCGGCATCCTGCTGGTTTTCTGCGTAACGCTTCTGTTCGGATTCCTTCCGGCGCTTCGTGCTTCGGGAGTTCAGCCGATCAGCGCGCTGAGAGGCGGAGACGAGACTCGCGGCCGCAGACGTCTCATGCACGGGACAATTGCCTTACAGGTGACATTCTGTTTTGTCGTGTTGTTCATTGCCGGGCTGTTCGTATCATCCTTGCGGCGGTTATCCCATCTGCCGACAGGCTTCTCCCCGAACGGGATTCTGCTGCTGGAAACAGTGACGCGACAGGACCAGCCGGCGGTGGTATGGCAACAGGTGGCTGACGATCTGCGCTCGGTTTCCGGTGTGGAAGGGGTTGCGATATCACAGTGGCCACTGATGAGCGGGACCATGTCGAACAACTTCATCTCTGTCCACAATGCGCCACCATCCACGGTGCTGGCGTTCTTTCTGGGCATCTCTCCGGGTTGGATGGAAACGATGAAGGTCCCGCTCATCGGTGGCCGGGATTTCCGCAAAGCCGACACAAATCCTCAAGTTGCAATCGTCAATCAGACCTTCGTCAAACAATTCTTCGGGGGCGAAAACCCGATCGGAAGATCGTTCCGGACCGCCAAGGCGCAGACTCAGTACGAGATCGTCGGCGTTGCGGGAGACGCGATCTATCGCAATCTCCGCGAACCGATGCTTCCGGTGGTGTATGTACCGCTTCGCACCGCAAACTCCGATGGCACCGTGCAATCGATCGGTTCAGGGACATTCGTGGTGAGAACGGCAAGCGCCAATCCGTCGGGACTGGCACCGCTGCTGCGCAGAGAGGTATCACGCGCGCGAAGCGAGCTGCGCGTCAGCAATATCCGCACTCAGCAGGAGGTCATAGACGCGCAGACGATCCGAGAACGGCTCCTTGCAATGCTTGCGCTGTTCTTTGCCGGGGTCGCGCTGCTGCTGGCCGGGATTGGCCTCTACGGGGTACTGAACTATTCCGTGCTACAACGACATCGCGAAATAGGAATACGGCTGGCCATTGGCGCACCGCGCGCAGGTATTGCAAAGCTGGTCGTCGCAGAGATGCTTTTCATGGTGGCCGTTGGAGCCGTTGCAGGCATGGGACTCGGCCTGGTTTCAGCGCGATGCCTCGAATCGCTGCGGTTCCGTGTCAAAGCGGGCGACCCGGTGATGCTCGCGTTGCCGACGCTGGTCATCGTGATGGCGGTACTATTCGCTACGCTGCCGGCAATTTTGCGCGCGCTGCGCATCGATCCCGCAGAGACCCTGCGGACTGAATAGCGGCAACTCGTTTCAAGCGGTTTCGGCGAAGACTGTTAGTTAGTGCGCCTCGGCGGATGGCGGTGTTGGTTCGAACCAATAGGTTGATCTGCTTCTCACCAGAGCATCCGGCATGCCCGGAACAGAGGTGCGTAGTGCGTGGTAGCCGGGTGAAGGTGTGCCCTGCGGCTGAAAGCTCAGCAGATAAAAGTTGTGGACCTGGTTGGCGAGGTGGCCGAGTGCGTGGTCGAAGCCTTTGCGCGTGGTGAAGTTGAGATATTCGCCACCTGATAGGGCAGCAAGCTCAGAGGATGCGTTCTTTCGCAGGGCATTGATCGCCATGATGATGAGCGGAGTGAGGTCAGCCACGCCATTGCTGCCTTCGTCTCCATATCGGAGTTGATGCAAAAACTGATCCCGTCCTGGCGAGTAGGCGACAGCGTTGACGACGGTGTTGGTCTCTCCCAACTCCTCGATGACCTCTTTGGGCGTCGCGTGGCTGCCGTGGTCGCGTGTTTCGCTGATGAGCAGAATGGCGCGGCGATAGTGGTTTTCGCGCTCCCCCAACAATCCTGTCGCGTATTCGACGGCGTCAAACGTTGCGGCGCCATTCTCATTACACGGTTTGATAGCCGATACAGCAGCACGGAGTTTCTCCGGCGCAGAAGTGAAATTGCTGAGCAGCGATGGATTTGTGCCATAACTCACGACCGCAACCTCATGAGGCGCGGCTCCGGTGATGTCCTCAATCATGGTTGAGAGACCGGCGAGTTTTGCAGATTCGAGTGCGGCGGCCCTGCTGCACTGCACGAGCACAACGAGGGAGAGCCCGGTTTGCTCGGGAGTTTCTTCGAGGCGAATGCGTTGCCGGACTCCGTTGTCGGTGACGACGAACTGGCTTCCCTGCAATCCGTAGATGAAGTCGCCCTGCTGGGTTGTGACCTGGGTGGGCACGGTGACCAGATTGGTCTGGGTGGAGAGGCTGTAGGGATTCTGCTGTTGCCCCTGAAATGTGAGAGGAAGAAGGGCGAGAGTGGAAAGAGCCAGAACACAGACGCGGCCGGGGTTCCACATGCGCGCCAGTATAGTTTGGCGGGGACGAGATCGTTTTACCGGCTGAAATCTCGATTGGCGCGCCATCGGACGCCGGCGGGCTGGCCCATTTATCCTAAGAGGAATGCGTCGTTTCTTCATTTTTGCCGCGGGGATCGCCTTGGCGGCTTCGCTTCCCTGGCTGGCCTCGGCCCAGCTTGTTCCGCAGCCCACGGGCTCGGCGAGTACGGTCTGGAATCCATGGGAGGCTGAGCATAGCGGCACCAACCAGCCATTGCGGGGCATCCACGCCACCGGGAATGGTGTGGCGTGGGCGAGCGGCGAGCGGGGCACGGTGCTGCGGACCGAGGACTCAGGCTACATGTGGCAGGGCTGCAGTGTGCCGGAGGGCGCGGAGAAGCTGGATTTCCGGAGCATCTGGGCCTGGGATGCGCAGACGGCGATCGTGATGTCGTCCGGGCCGGGCGAGCAGAGCCGGCTGTACAAGACCACGGACGGCTGCGCGCACTGGACGGCGCTGGCGACGAACCAGGACGCGAACGGATTCTGGGACGGGCTGGCGTTCTCCGATGAGAAGAACGGCTATCTGCTGGGCGATCCGGTGAATGGGCACTTTACACTGCTGCGCACAGAGGACGGCGGGGAGCACTGGAAGTCTGTGACCAGCAAAGACCTGGACCTGGCCGGGCAGAAGCTGGGGGCGTTTGCGGCGAGCAACCAGTCGATGGTGCTGGTGGGGCCGGTGATGGGCAAAGTGACGGTTCCGTGGTTTGGCACCAGCGGAACGAGCGGCGGGCAGCACCCCTACGTGTACTCGGGGGGACTGGACTGCGGGATGCAAATGGCGCACACGAATCCGGAGCAATGCCTGACGCGGTTCTGGAGCTTTGAGAAGGCGGATGTGCCGATGGCCGGAGCGAGCGAGTCGCAGGGGATCTTTGCCCTGGGGCTGCGCCAGGATCCCGATGGCAGCCTGCACGCGGTGGCGGTAGGTGGCGACTATTCCGCGCCGAGCAGGGCGGAGGGTACGGCAGCGCGGCGCGATCCCAAGACCGGGAAATGGATGGCGGCCTCGAAGTTGCCGCATGGGTACCTGTCGAGCGTGGCGTGGGACGCCGCGGACAACGCCTGGATTGCAGTGGGTGTGAATGGAACAGACGTCTCCTATGATGACGGGCAAAGCTGGTCTGCAATTGGCGACGACGGCTACAACGCCATCAGCCTTCCCTGGGTGGTGGGTCCGCAGGGCCAGATCGCGAAGCTGACTCGTTTGAAAGGAAAATAGCCAGAGGCACGCGCATGGCCCCCTTCCACCTTCCGGTCGATTGACCCCCACAGCTCCTGGCTCGATACAGTAGGGGAACGCTTTTTGCAGCTCACCTAGAGAGAAATCTGGAGAGAACAATGGCCTACATCCCTACCCAGGAAGACTTGCCCGGCATTCGCGGCCTCTTCGCCTTTCGTCTGGAGACAGCGAAGCCGCTGAGTGAACTGGTCGATGTTCTGTTGCGCCACGAGAGCACGCTGTCGCGGGCCGAGCGGGAATTGATCGCGACTTATGTCTCCTCGCAGAATGACTGCCGCTATTGCCAGACGATCCATGGCGCAACGGCGGCGGCCCACCTGGATGGGGACGAGGAGCTGGTGCGGTCAGTGAAGTCGGATTTTGAGCGGGCCGAGGTTTCGCCGAAGCTGAAGGCGCTGCTGGCTGTTGCAGGCAAGGTGCAAAAGGGCGGCAAGAATGTACTGCCCGAGGACGTCGCCCGAGCGCGTGCCGAGGGGGCGACAGACCTGGAAATTCATGACACGGTGCTGATTGCTGCCGCTTTCTGCATGTACAACCGCTATGTGGATGGGCTGGGAACGTGGGCGCCCGACGGGATGGATTGGTACCGGGACCGGGGACGAAAGGTCGCCGATCACGGATACATCGCCGCACTGAATAGCTATCTGCCGCAGACTGTATAAGATCCGACTGTTTGAGCGAATCCGCCCCCCACTGCGTCCTGCTTTGGACTGATACCCTTTATTCAAAGTAGTAGGAGTGCGATAGTGGGGTGCCGGGTGCGATTCCGGCAGACTCGAGCGGATCTTCATGGCGGAATTTGTCATCAGACTGGCCGATGAGCGCGGCCGCCTGCAGGAGCAGGTGCAGACGGCGGCGAGCGCCGAGGAGCTGCGCAATCGCTTTACCCAGGCCGGGTATTACGTCTACTCGGTGAAGGCGCGGGGTCTGCGCGGACGCCAAAAGAAGATCAAGCTCGAAGCGTTTCTGGTCTTCAATCAGCAGTTCCTGACGCTGATCCGCGCCGGAGTACCGATTCTGCCGGCGCTGGAGATGCTGGCGAAGAGCCAGAAGAACCTGGCCTTCCAGGCGCAGTTGGAGAGCGTGTCGCAGCGCATCCGCACCGGGCAGTCGCCGTCAGAGGCGTTCGAGGCACAGGGAGGCTTTCCGGCGATCTACACCACAACGCTGCTGGCGGGCGAGCGCAGCGGCCACCTGGAGGACGTGCTGGCGCGGTATCTGAACTTCCAGCGAATCTCGCTGACATTTCGCAAGAAGCTGACGGCCTCGATGTTTTATCCGGCACTGCTGGTGATCATGGTGATCTCGATGTTCATCTTCCTGATCACCTTTGTGGTGCCGAAGTTTGGACAGCTCTACGACCAGATCGGGGGGAAACTCCCGACCCTCACGTTGCTCCTGCTGGCGCTAGGCAATAACTTCCAGGCCTACATCTTGTATGCGATACCGGTAATCGCGTTGATTTCGTATGGTCTATGGCGTTGGAGCCGCACGGACAGCGGGGCAAACCGGATCGATCGGATACGGCTGAAGATGCCGGTGTTCGGGATGATCTGGGTGAAGTACCAGGTAGCACAGTTCGCGCGAACGCTTTCGACGCTGCTGGAAGGCGGCATGCCACCGGTGCCGTCGCTGGAGACGGCGGCGCGGTCGATCTCGAGCCGGCTCATTGCAAAGGCGGTAAAGAGCTCGGTGGTAAGTGTTCGGGAGGGCAAGCCGCTGTCGCAAGCGCTGATGAAAACGAAGGTGTTTCCGGATCTGGCCACCTCGATGATCGAGGTGGGCGAGTCGACGGGCGCGCTGCCGCAGATGTTGAACTCCGTAGCGGAGTTCTTTGAAGAAGACGTGCAGACGGCGCTGACCGCTGCGCTGTCGCTGATTGAGCCGATCATCCTGGTGGTGATGGGCGTGGTGGTGGTGACGATCATGATTGCGCTCTACCTGCCGATCTTTTCGCTGGGGCAGTCGGGCACGATGGGGGGCAGATGATGCCGGTGACAGTGAGCCAGTCCCACCATCTAACAAGAGAAGGAGTTCCCCTGTATGGCTGAGAGTCCGGTTGTCGTGATGCCTGTGCCGATACCGGCAGACGAAGTCGCGCGCGCGCAGGCGCTGGCGTCGCGCTACCGGTGCGAGTTTGTCGACCTGAAGAACTTCCGCATCCAGCATGAGCTCTTCCGCTCCGTGCCGGTGGACCTGATGTTCCGGTACAACTTTGTGCCGCTGGAGCAACTGGAGGACCGGCTGGTGATCGCAGTCAGCGATCCAAGCCGCCTGATGATGCTGGATGAGATTGCCGGACTGCTGGGGCAGCGCGTGGTGACGCGGGTAGCGACGCTGTCGCAGATCACCGACTTGCTGAAGAAGACCGAGCAGTCACAGCGCGTGCTGGATGAAGCCTCCGAAGGGCTGACCTTCGATGTCATCTCATCCGAAGAGAACCAGGACGAGAACATCTCGATCGAGAAGCTCACGTCGGAAGAGGACATCTCGCCGATTATCCGGCTGGTGGACACGACGATCTTTACCGCGCTAGAGCGGCGGGCGTCGGATATCCACATCGAGACATATGACGACTCGCTGATCGTGAAGTACCGCATCGACGGCGTGCTGCAGGCGGCGATGGCGCCGATTGCGCGCGAGCACCACACGACAATTCTGTCGCGCATCAAGGTCATGAGCGAGCTGGACATTGCGGAGCGCCGCGTGCCGCAGGATGGCCGCTTCCGCGTGCGCTACAAGGGCCGGCTGATCGACTTCCGCGTCTCCATCATGCCGACGGTGCACGGCGAGAATGCCGTGCTCCGCGTGCTGGACAAGGAGTCGATGAGTGAGAAGTTCAAGAAGCTGACGCTGGACGTTGTTGGCTTCCAGGCAGACGACCTGGCGCGATTCCGCCGGTACATCCGCGAACCATATGGCATGGTGCTGGTGACGGGGCCGACCGGCTCGGGCAAGACGACGACGCTTTACGCGGCGCTGAACGAGATCAAGAGCGACGAAGACAAGATCATCACGATTGAAGACCCGGTGGAGTACCAGATCCGCGGCATCACGCAGATTCCGGTGAATGAGAAGAAGGGGCTGACCTTTGCGCGCGGCCTGCGTTCGATCCTGCGCCATGACCCGGACAAGATCCTGGTGGGTGAGATCCGCGACCAGGAGACGGCACAGATCGCGATCAACTCCGCGCTGACCGGCCACCTAGTGTTCACCACCGTGCACGCGAACAACGTGCTCGATGTGCTGGGACGCTTCCTGAACATGGGCGTGGAGGCGTACAACTTCGTCTCCGCGCTGAACTGCATCCTGGCGCAGAGACTGGTGCGTACGATCTGCGAGTTCTGCAGCCGGCCGGCGCGGATCGACGATGAGGTATTGGAGCTGAGCGCGCTCAATCCGGATGAGTGGCGAGGGTTCCCTTTCCGCGAAGGCGCTGGGTGCATTGAGTGCGGCGGCACAGGCTTCCGGGGACGGACGGCGATCCACGAACTGCTGGACCTGAACGATACAATCCGCGAGCTGATCCTGGAGAAGCGGCCGACGTCAGAGATTCGCCGCGCAGCGCAGGGGATGGGAATGAAGTTTCTTCGTGAGTCGGCACTCGAGCGTGTACGCGAGGGGCTGACGACACTGGGCGAGATCAACAAAGTCACTTTCATCGAGATGGGACGGTAAATAGAGCACGATGAGCATTGTCCGCCGCATCTTTCCTTCCGACACCGACGCCTTGCGTCCCAGGCTGGCATGCGAGATCACGCCCGCGGGCGTGCTGGCCGCGCGTCCGGGCTCCGTGGCTGAGGCTGGCCAGTCACAGGATGTAGTCACGCACTTTGCACCGCTGCGCCTGGGTGTACTGGTGCCAGGGCTGAAATCGCCGGCGATGACCGACCGCGCGGCCATCTCCGCGGCCGTCGGCCAGGCACTGGAGCCGATTGCCGAACGGGCCAAGAAAGTCACCGTGGTAGTGCCAGATGCCTCCGTGCGAGTGCTGCTGCTGGACTTCGATACGCTGCCCACGAAGACGGCGGACATCCTGCCGATTCTGCGCTTTCGTTTGCGCAAGCTAGTGCATTTCGATGTAGACGACGCCGCCATTTCCTGGCAGGTGCTGCCGAAGAGTGGCGACGAGACGCTGGTTCGCACGGTGGTGGCAGTGATGCCGGCGTCGGTGCGCGCGGAGTATGAAGATGCGGTGCGCGAGGCGGGGTATGAGCCGGGCGCGGTGCTCTCCAGCTCGCTGGCGGCTCTGGCGGCAGTGCCGGGCGACGAGCCGGCGCTGCTGGTGAACCGCAATGCCAACTGCATCACGACGGTGATCGCGCGCGGACCGCAGTTACTGCTGTTCCGCACCGTGGATCTGGGCGAGATCGGACTGAGCGGACCCGACGTGGCGACGGGCGAGGCGGAGGCAGTGTCTGAACTGCAGCAGACGGTATCCGTGGCCATGGCGTACTACGAGGACACGCTGGCATCGACAGCGCATACCATCTACTCCGTGGGGCCGGGGGGCGCGGGCGAACTGGACCGGCTGCTGGCATTGCCTGGAGTTCGAGTGCGCGACCTGATTCCATCGCGAGAGACGTATGGAACGACGACGGACAGCCCAACGACCGGTATGCTGGCTCCGGTAGTAGGAGCCCTGGCAAGCTAATGGTGAAACCGCACTCATGCGCGTAACTCTCAATCTCGCATCGCACCCTTATGTCGAGCTTCGCCCGCTGTACCAGCGGCTGCGCGTTGTGGCGCTGCTGCTGCTGGTGACGGGGCTGGTGTTCTGGTGGATACTGCGCACGCAGCAGCAGAAGGCGGCGGTGGCGCATGGGCGCGCCAGTACGATCGATTCAGCCATCACGCAGACACGTGACGAACGACAGAAGGCGGAGGCCTCGATGCGCCAGCCGCAGAATGCCGCGGTGCTGGCGCAGGCACGGTTCTTGAACAATCTCTTCCTGCGTAAATCATTCTCCTGGACGGCAGTGATGATGGATCTGGAGCAGGTGCTGCCCCCGGGCGTGCAGGTGCTGAATATCGATCCTGTGCCGGCGAAGGACGGCAGCGTGACGATCCACATGCGAGTGGCAGGACCGCGGGACAAGGCGGTGGCGCTGGTGCGGAACCTCGAACATTCGCACCGCTTCCGCACGCCGCGGATCGTCGGGGAGACGGCGCAAGGACAGAATCAGAATGGGCGGCAGAACGCTAATTTTGAATCGGTGGACGTGACGAACGGCGTGAACTTCGAAGTGCTGGCCGAGTACAACCCGCTGGAGCCGAAGACAGTTTCTCAAAAGAGCGGTGCAACGAAGACTGCTGACGCCGCACAGAAGAAGCCTGCGCGGGTTGGCCGCCATGTGGCACACGTGCAGAAGCCGGCGCCGGGAAGGAGCACGCCATGAAGCTGACGCGCTCCGGAACCCTCAATCTGCTGAACCTGCACATTGCCGCGGTGGCTGTGCTGGCGATCGTCAACCTGGTACTGGTGATTCAGTTGGTGCTGGCCTGGAACACGCTGCGCAAGGATGGCCCGGAACAGCTTGAGCTGATGCGGACCGAATTGCGGACGGCGCAACTGCAGGCGAAGCCACTTAAAAATCTTCCGCGGCGTGTCGCCGACTCCACCAAGGGAGCAGAACACTTTTACGACGGCCGCGTGCCGGGAGCGGACTCGGCGATCCTGGCGGAGTTGGGCACGCTGAAACAAAAGTCGAACGTGCAGCTGGGCCGCGTGCAAACGTCGTTTGCGCCCGCGCTGCGGGACGTCACTGAAGTGCGCATGGATGCGAGCGTGAGCGGGGACTACACGTCGGTGATGAAATTCATCAACACTGTCGAACGGGACAAGATGTTTTTCGTGATCAACGGGCTGACACTGAGTGGACAGCAGGGTGGACTGGTGAACCTGCGCTTGAAGGTAACGACCTATATGCGCGGCGGCGACGTCGAGCATCTGCAGCCGATGAACAGCGGCGATGATGGCACAGCGGACGCTGGCCAGACCGGGGGGCAATAACCATGGCCCTCCGTCTGGGTGCTGAAAGCAAGCCCAAGCTATACGCGGCGATCGGACTTGGCATTGTGGTGCTGATCATCGCGATCCTCCAGGTTCCAAAGTTCTTCGGTGGATCGGCGCCCGCGCCGGTGGCCCCGCCGCCCGCACCCGTTACAGCAACCACGGCGGTTCCCGCATCGGCGCCGTCCAACGGGTCAAGCAGTCTCTCAGCCTCGGGGCCAACGGCGTATCCGCATGAGGCGATCGAGTTGCCGAGTGACTCGGCGCTGGATCCGACGCTGCATCCTGAACTCATGGCACAGGCGGAAGACACTACCTATACCGGCAATGGTCGAAACATCTTCTCGCCCAACTCGGCTGCGCCGACGCCTGTCGCCATCGAAAAACCAAAGGACTTCCGGAATGAGCCGCCACCGCCGCCGCCCGGTCCGCCACCACCACCGGCGATCGATCTGAAGTTCTATGGCTACTCCTCGACAGGCGGAGGAAACCGTCAGATCTTCCTGTTGCACGGCGACGATATCTTCCTGGCGCGTCAGGGGGACGTGGTGGATCGCCGCTATCGAGTGGTATCGATTCGGCCATTCTCAGTGGAGATCGAAGATATTCCGTACCACAACACGCAGAGCCTGCCGCTCTCGCAGAATTAGTCGCTTATGTTGTTACAGAATGCCAGGCCAGTTCCGGAACAAACCGACGCCGAGGACGGCTACATGCTGTTGACCGTGCTGGTGATGGTCTTCCTGGTGCTGCTGGCGCTGTCGGTGGCCGCACCGAAGGTGGCGAAAGAGATTCAGCGCGACAAGGAGCAAGAGGCGCTGCAGCGCGGATTGCAGTATCGGCGCGCGATCCAGCTCTATTACAAAAAGTTCGGTGCCTATCCGACGGACATCAAGCAGCTGGAGAAGACGAACGAGAGTCGCTTCCTGCGGAAGCGTTATACGGATCCGATCACCGGCAAGGACGACTGGCGGCTGATCCACATGGGCGAGGCCAAGGTGCCGCCGCTGGGATTCTTCGGACAGCCGCTGCAGAGCGGCATGAGCAGCGTCAGCACGGGGCCGGGGCTCTCGGGTGGCAGCATCTACGCTCCGACCAACACGGACGGCTCTGGTGGCACGGATGGATCTTCCGGTGGGTCGAGTGGGTTGTCGAATGGATCAGGGAATGGAACCGCGAATGGACCTGGGACGCCGCCTTCGGGAGGCAGCTCCAGCTTCGGCTTTTCGAACAGCGGTTCCAGCAACGGATCGAGTGGCGGTTTTGGCTCGTCGGGGGGCGGCATTGGTTCTTCCAGTGGCGGGTTTAGCCTCTCGAATAGCAACACTGGATCTTCCGGGATTGGCGGCGTAGGTACGACAACGAATGGGCCGGGCGCGAGCAGCAATAGCGGCGGATCGACCTTCGGCAGCGCCGGCCCCATCGTCGGAGTGGGGATACCGGTGAAGAAGGCTTCGATGCTGGAGTATCACAAGCAGAAGAAGTATTCGGACTGGGAGTTTGTCTACGATCCGCAGACAGACATGATCATGGCGGGCGGGGTGACAAACGGCGGCAATGTGAACGGCACCGGCACGAATAATAATCCCACCGGTACTAACAGCACAGGCGGGAGTGGCACGAGCGGCGGCTTCGGGAATTTCGGCAGCTCAGGTTCCGGTGGCAGCTCCGGTTCGGGCTTTGGGAACTTCGGAAACTCGGGCTCCGGTTCCGGCTCCGCTCCGGGTTCCGGCTCCGCTCCGAGTGGCAACCCCGCTCCGACCATGCCGAGTAGTCCTCAACAGTAGAGATCGAATGGCTGCGTCAGGGACTATTTCCCACGCGACATTATCCGCGCTTTGGCTTTAGTGGGTCTCCGGGGCTGGCCGGATGATGCCCAGCTCGCGATAGATGGGCCGGATGGCCGCGCGTACCGCGCCCATCTGCCGCCAGAACCACGCTGCTCCAAGGACACAGCAGCTTCCGGTGATGACGACGGCCCAGGAAGCAGTCACGACATGGGCGAGTCCGCCGGCGAGCAGGCTGCCGAAGGGCGCCATACCCACAAAGGCCATGGTGTAAAAGCTCATGATGCGACCCCGCTTGTCCGCGGGAGCAAGCGTCTGGATGATGGTGTTGCTGGCGGCCATGCCCTGCATCATGCCGAAGCCGACGACGAGCATGAGTATCAGCGAAAGCCACAGAATGTGGGAGAAGCCGAAGCCAATGAGGCCGACGCCGAAGAGTGCGGCAGAGATGGGCACCATCTTGAGCAGGCCTTTGACGGTCTTGCGCAACGCGAGCAGCGCCGCAGATACCAACGCCCCGACGCCTGCCGCTCCCATCAGGGCACCTAAGGTGTGCGGGCCGCCGTGCAGCACCCGCGACGCAAAGACCGGCATGAGCACCGTGTACGGGATGCCCATGAGACTGACCACGGCGAAGAGCAGAAGCAGATTGCGGATGGGAAGAAAGTTGCTGACGTAGTGCCAGCCTTCGCGAAGCTGCTGGAAGACTGAATGACCGCTTTCGACTACGGCGATGGGGCGAAGGTGCATCATCAACAACGAAGCGATGACGGCGAAGTAGCTCACGCCATCGATGAGGAAGCACCAGCCTTCGCCATAGAGCGAGATGACGAAGCCGGCGAGCGAAGGACCAACCAGCCGCGCAACGTTGACGATGGAGGAGTTAAGCGCGATCGCATTGCCGAGGTCGCGCTTGTCATCGACCATTTCGACCAGGAAGGACTGACGGCCCGGCATGTCGAAGGCGTTGATAAGGCCCTGGAGCACGCTGAGGGCGAGGATGTCCGCGACCGTGATGTGTTTGGTGAGCGTGAGAGCAGCGAGAGCGAGCGACTGCAGCGCGGCGAGCACCTGTGTCCAGACGAGAACGGTGCGTTTGTTCCAGCGGTCCACCCAGACGCCTGCAAAGGGCGCGAGCAGGAAGGTGGGGATCTGGCCCATGAAGCCCACGATGCCGAGCAACCATGCGGACCCGGTGAGCCGGTAGACGAGCCAACTGGTGGCGATGCGCGTCATCCAGGTACCGATGAGCGAGATGCTTTGACCGCTGAAGAAGAGGCGGAAGTTGGGCGCGCGGAGTGCCCGCCAGGCGTGCGAGATGCCGCCGGTGTGGTCGTGGGTAGCGACGGCCGCGGTGGCGGAGAGCGGGGTGCCCTGCGGCGCCGCCGCGGGCAGCGGCTCCTCGAGGGTGGGGATCTCGGCTGCTCCGGGCTGCTCGGCGCTGCTATCTCGTCTGGTCATTCGCGATCAGCTATGTTTGATGCCGTGATACGAGGGACGACTTCCCTCGCTACTGGCCGCTTGCTCCCAAGCGGCGGGGACGCGTTGAATGAGGAATGTATGCTTCCCTTCTCGCTTGTCTATCACGATGGATTTTACCTTCCGCTTGGCTCGCACGTGTTTCCTGGAGAGAAGTACAGGCTGGTTCACGAGCGGCTGCTGACAACGGGCGCCGTGGCCGAGAGCGACTTTGTGCGGCCACAGACAATTGCCCTGGGAGATGTGCTGCGCGTGCACGAGGCGGGTTATGTGGAGCGGCTGATCGACGGCACGCTGTCGGAGCAGGAGATCCTGCAGATGGAGCTGCCGTACTCGAAGGCGCTGGTGGACGCAACACTGCTGGGCTGCGGCGGTACGCTGGAAGCCGCACAGCTGGCGCTGCGGGATGGCGCGGCGTGTGCGATCGGCGGCGGATTTCATCATGCGCACGCAGATCACGGCGAGGGCTTCTGCATCCTGCACGATGTCGCAATTGCCCTGGCACGGCTGCTGCACGATGGCGCCATCGAACGCGCGATGGTGATTGACCTGGATGTGCACGATGGCAACGGGACTGCGGCGATCTTTCCGCCCGCGGGTGAGCACCGCCGCGGAGCGCTGAGTTACGGTGTGGCTTCCGGATCGATGATGCCGAGCGAGGCGGGTGTCTTCACGCTCTCGATGCATCAGCAGAACAACTATCCCGCCTACAAGCCACCGTCATCGCTCGATGTACCGCTCGCAGACGGCACGGATGACACGGAGTATCTGGAGGCGCTGGAGGGTGCTCTGGACGCGGCGTTTGCGCAATTCCGGCCGCAGTTGATTGCTTACGTTGCCGGCGCCGATCCTTATGTTGAAGACCAGTTGGGCGGGCTGGCGCTGACCATCGATGGGCTGAAACAGCGGGACCGAATGGTCTTTCGAGCGGCGCAATTGGCCGGCGCTCCGGTCTTCTCCGCATACGCGGGCGGTTATGCGAGGCGCGTGGAGGATACCGTGACGATCCACGCGAACACGGTGCTGGCCGCTGCGGAGGTCTTCAGCTTCCACGGGGCTACGAGTTGCTAACGCGAGGCCATCCTCTTATCGATGGCGGACTCGGCGAGCGGCGCCATGATTTTGTAACCGGCGTCGTTAGGATGGAGTCCGTCCTCCGTGAGGGCGTGCTTCATGAGACCGCTGCCATCGACCATGGCGTTGAAGTAGTCGAGGTAATAGCAATTGGTGGAGGCGCAGTAGGCTTTCATCCACTCATTCAACCGCAGAATCTCTGACGGTGGGCGATCGGCGAAGAAGCGCTGGGAGGCTGGCGTGTAGTTATTCACCGGCGTCACCGACGCGAGGACGAGTGCGATGTCGTGCGCGCGGGCGAGCTCGGCCATGGAAGTAATGTTGGCTTCGATGTCTTCGATGGAGATGGGGCCGGTGTTGCCGGCGATGTCGTTGGTGCCGGCCAGGATGACAACAACATCGGGATCGAGATGGATGACGTCCTGGCGGAAGCGCAGGAGCATCTGCGAGGTGGTCTGGCCGCTGATGCCGCGATTGATGTAGTGCTTGTCCGGGAAGTACTGATTGAGAGTCCAATTGTCGGTGATGGAGTCACCGAAGAAAACGACTCGATGCTCGCCGGAGACGGGATCGCCAAGCTCCTGGTTGGCCGCGCGATAGCGATGCAGGTCGGCGAAGTCGTGGGCCCAGGATTCCATCTGTGAGCGCTGGAAGTCGTTCAAAGGCTGGACTGCCTCGACATGCGGAGCGGCGGCGCCACCGCGTTCCTGCAATTGTGGGGCCGGCTGCTGCGCTGGTACAGCTAGGCGAAGGAGAAGAAAGACGAAAAGTGCGGCTGCCATGATCAGGAAGGCGCTTCTGGACTTTCTGGAAAGGGCTCCAAACATACACGCCACCTTACACTGCTGCGGCGGCAATGCGCATCCCCGGGCGGCCCAAAACGGACTGATAAACTTGGAGCTGACTCCTATGTTCGAAAACCTGTCCGACAAGCTACAGCGTGCTTTCAAAAACCTTCGCGGCGAAGGCACCGTTACCGAAGAGAACATCAACGATGCACTGCGCGAAATTCGCGTTGCGCTCCTCGAAGCGGACGTGAACCTCTCCGTGGTGAAGGAGATGATCGATCACGTTCGCGAGAAGGCGATGGGCTCCGAGGTGATGACGGCCCTTTCGCCCACCGAGCAGGTTATCAAAATCGTGCGCGATGAACTGATCACGATCCTGGGCAGAGATACGGCACGCTTCAACTTTGCATCGCGTCCGCCGAGCGTGATCCTGATGGCGGGGCTGCAGGGATCGGGCAAGACGACGACCTCCGGCAAGCTAGCGGCGTGGCTGCAGAAAGGCGGCCACCGGCCCATGCTGGTTTCCGTGGACGTGTATCGTCCGGCGGCGCGTGAACAGCTGAAGGTTGTTGCAAGCACGATCAAAGCGAATATCTATGAGGGCGATCTGAAGGGCGAGCCTGCGGACACAGCGCTGGTGGAGCGGTTGGCCAAGGAGGCGCGGCGCGAGGCAGTGAACTACGGCTGTGACGTATTGATTGTGGATACGGCGGGCCGCCTGCACATCGACCAAGATCTTATGGAGGAGATGCGGCGATTGAAGGCGCTACTGTCGCCGCAGGAGATTCTGTTTGTAGCCGACGCGATGACGGGCCAGGATGCGGTGCGCTCGGCGGAGTCGTTTCATCAGCAACTGGCGCTGACGGGCACCATCCTGACCAAGATGGACGGCGATGCACGTGGCGGCGCGGCGCTGTCGATCCGGCACATCACAGGCCAGCCAGTAAAGTTTATCGGTACGGGCGAGAAGCCGGATGCGTTTGAGCCATTCCATCCGGACCGCATTGTGAGCCGCATTCTGGGCATGGGCGACATCATGACGCTCATCGAGAAGGCGGAGTCGACGCTGGATCGCAAGAAGTCCGAGGAGTTTGCACGCAAGGCGCTCTCGGGCGATGGATTTTCGCTCGAAGATTTCCGCGATCAGTTGCGGCAGATCAAGAAACTGGGCTCGATGCAAAGCATCATGAAGATGCTGCCGTCGGTGGGACCGTTCCAGGGATTGCAGCAGGCGGCTGGCCAGGTAGACGAGAAGCAGTTCTCGCGCGTGGAGGCGATCATCAACTCCATGACGAAAAAAGAACGTAACCACCACGAGATCATTTCCGGCTCACGCCGGAAACGCATCGCCACCGGCTCCGGCACCAGCGTGCAGGAGGTAAACCAGTTGCTGCGGCAGTATGCGCAGATGCGCAAGATGTTCAAGAGCGCGGGCAAGCCGGGCATGCAGCGCAAACTGATGGGATCGCTGAACGCGATGCGTGGGATGGGTGGCATGGGCGGCGGGATGGGCCGCTGATCGGACTGAATGACGACCACCATGAATTTGCAGGACAAGCTGGACGACATTACCGCGCAGACGCGCAATCTGGTGCAGCCAGAACGGCTGGAAATGAGCGAGCGCGCCATTGCGGAACTGCTCTCAACGGGCATCGAAGATAGCCTGCTGAAGGTGGGAGACGTGGCGCCCGCGTTCGCTCTGCCTGATGCGAATGGGAGGACGGTGCGGTCCGCGGACCTGCTGGCGCTGGGACCGCTCGTCGTGTGCTTCTTCCGCGGGCGCTGGTGTCCATACTGCATGACCGAACTGGAGACGTGGCGCGATCTGTTCCCTGCTGTGCGGGAGCGCGGGGCGCTGCTGGTCGCGATTTCGCCTCAGACGGTTCGGCAAAACGACTTTACCGTCTCGCAGCACACGTTGCCGTTTCCGCTGCTACGCGACGAGGGCGCTGCAGTCGCGGGGGAGTTTGGCGCCGCGTATCTTGTGCCTGGCTACATGCAGGGCTATTACCGATCGATTCTGGTGAATATTCCGTTCGTAAACGGCGAGCCGTCGTGGCGTCTGCCGGTTCCGGCAACGTTTGTGATCGGCCGGGATGGGGTCGTCCTGTGGTCGCAGGGGCATGCGGACTTCCGAGTTCGCCCGGAGCCCGGGGACGCGCTCAAAGTACTGGAACGGTGACACTTAGCACATGTCGGCGCGCTGTTGGCAGCTTGACTGTGGGCCACCCGGTTGTTACTATCATGTTGCGGGGTGGAGCAGCCCGGTAGCTCGTTGGGCTCATAACCCAAAGGTCGTAGGTTCAAATCCTACCCCCGCAACCATTTAGCAGATTCCGACCCCAAGAAACCCCAAGGAATCGGAGTTGTGAGGCCATCGTTGACGCGATGGCCTTTTGCTTTGTCCTGAGAGAACCATCTGCACCATCTTCGTGTGGGCCTCTCTCTTCCCTTCCATGTAGGCAGAACCGTAGACGTTCATGGTGGTACTCACCTGAGCGTGCCGCATGAGCTTCTGCTGCACTCCGATGGGTGCCCCGGATGCGGTCCAGCATCGACGATACGAGTGCCGGAAGGCGTGCCAGCCTAATTCACCCTCTAGCCCCATTGCATGTCGGGATCAGCGGCTTCTTTCTGCCTTCTTGTCACTCCGCGCAGTTCCACCAAGTCGATCGGATTGCGAACCGGAGGCATGAAGCCCCAAAGCATCGCCTTCTCGAATAGCCGCCGCATGCGTTGTTTGATGTGGACCTTGGCCTTCTCCGTGATCGGTGCGGCTCCCATTTGCTTCTTGCCCTGCACACGATGGGTAGCGGTGAGCCTCTTCAACCCATCCTGCACAAGCAGAGGCTTCATCTCTTCCACAAACCGATCGCACCACCGTCGCAGAAATTTCCAGACGAATTGAAACGTGACAGATGAAAGCAAACACGGGATACCGCCAGATGGATTCTGATGTTTTCAGGACGATTGGCCAACTCTGCGATCGCGACGAAATGTGAGCAAGATCCGTTGAATGCTGACTGATCTCTCCTAACACCGAGGAACTCTTTCTACGCGCAGCTGAAGCTTATGCAGAGCTTCAGGGTTAGCCACGCAAGAAGACACTCCCTCATTAACGGCTTGGCGAAAGAATGGCTTGGCGAAAGGAACTTTTATATGAACTCAAATGCAGCTCCCCCATCGATACCCCATCCCCATCGCGAGCAAGCGCTAAAAAGGGCTCGTCTGACGGCGGGGTTTCCGAATATAGTGAACGGCCAAAGAATCGATTCTTCCAGGTGGATAAAGATCTCCGATCCTGTAACTGGAGAAGAACTCGCAAGCGTGACCGACACCCAGAAAGATGGTCTCGACCGGGCGGTTCAGGCTGCAAAGGCAGCGTTTCCTGCATGGAGCCGAAAGACCTGGAACGAGCGAAGGGATCTTCTTCGAAATGCCATGAAAGAGCTCAGAGCTCATACCGATGAGCTTTGCACGATCCTGACAGCGGAAAACGGCCGGCCCTATAGCATGGCGCAATGGGAGATCACATGGATCTTCGAGACCTATGTCCCGGCATTACTTCAGATGGAACTGCCAGATTCGACATGGAATGAAACCGGTGTCGGACAGATCACGAAACGCTATGTCCCACTAGGTGTTGTCGCAGCGATCAGTCCGTGGAATCTTCCGTTCTTGCTGTCATTTACAAAAGTGCTCCCATCTCTGCTGGCCGGCAACACCGTTGTCCTGAAGCCTGCGGTCTTTACCCCTCTTACGGTACTTCGAGCCGCCGACTACATTCGTGAGATCCTGCCGCCCGGCGTTTTGAATGTGATCAGCGGAGGGGATGACCTTGGCCCCTGGATGACGTCCCACCCGGACTTCCAGAAGGTCTCCTTCACAGGATGTTCGGAGACCGGATGCAAGGTCTTCGCATCCGCCGCTCCAACCCTGAAACACCTGACCCTTGAGCTAGGCGGGAACGATTCCGGTATTGTCCTTCCGGATGCCGACCCTCAGGCAATCGCCGAATACCTGTTTCGAAGCATGTTCGCACTCAGTGGCCAGGGGTGTGTCACCCTCAAACGCCTTTTCGTGCACGAGAGCATCTATCAAGCTCTTACAGAAGCACTCATATCGTGTGCTCAACATCAGAAACTGGGCGATGGGTTTGATCCCGAGACCACCCTGGGCCCTGTACAGAACCGCCCCCAGTTCGCTCGCATGCAAACAACATGGGAAGAGATTCAAAAAGCGAAGGCTCCCATCCTCTATCAAGGGGAAGTTCCGTCGGAGGGTGCCGGCCTGTTTTTTCCCGTCACCCTCCTGGACAATCCGCCTGCGGAAGCGGCTTACGTAGTCCGAGAAAACTTTGGACCATTGCGTGCCGTTTTCAAGTACCAGGACCTCGACGAAGCCGTTCGGCTGGCCAACGGGACTCCATATGGCCTTGGAGCCTCCGTTTGGGGTACAGATCCTGAGTCACTGGACGCCGTTGCACGTCGGCTTGATGCCGGAATGGTTTGGATCAATCAACACCTCAATCTCCATCCCAACATTCCATTCAGCGGTCATAAGAATTCAGGGATTGGCATTGAATTCGGCGAAGATGGGCTCAAAGAATTCTGCAATGTGCAGGTCATTGCGAACAGAGGATAGGCGATACAGCTAGTTCTGCAATCGCGGAGTAGGCGTCGAAAGAGTCTACCTCCGATGGTGCACGGGCCTATCCGAAAATCGACTGAGGCTCTTATAGTGGTCCCTCCAGATGCAAGTGCGGAGGGATCCATTGAGCGGAAACAAGATACAAAGGAGAACAGAAATGGTTGAGATGTTGGTTGAAATGGAAGCTCTGGAAGCGGTGGTACTCACTGTCCTAGAGCGTCTAAGAAATGGAAAGATCGAGGACGCGATCGCCTGTTTTGCAGAAGAGTTCAGCTTCAAGGACCACGGGGTTGACCTGGAATTCAGGAACAAGGAACGCTTGGCCGAGTTTTTCCGAAAGGCACGGGAACTGTACCCAGACTCTTTGCTGCAAACTGACGCAATCTTCGTGAGCGGCGATCGCGTAATCACGGAATGGACACTTCAAGCCAATGTAACAGAGCCTGGCTACTACACCGGAGTCTCACTAACGTTTCCGGTTTCGGTGCACGGGGTCTCCATCGTGCACATAGACAATGGGAAAGTTGTCGACTGGTCGGATTACTACGACAAACTCACCTCCCGACGCGCAGCCTTGGCTTCATATTTCACGGAATAGGTAGAACTCTGAACGGTGCTGTGCCCGCTGCAGGAGCCGCGGGGAGAGAACCAAGTGCGGAAAGGTGGGGAACCCGAGCTATAGGGAGATAGCGCGCAGGTTCCAGAGAACGATTGCCCAGACCCATAGGCTGGATTGGGCGGCCGATGTACTCGAACGAGCATTTCAATTAGTCGACGAGTCGGGGGTGGCGCTCTGGAAGAAGCCCCCCCCGGACACTGACGCTGACTCAGCCTCTGCTGCAGCCTGTGGTGAATCACTTGTCAGCAGAATACCGAAGGGCATCCGGCATCACAGTTTGCCTTAAGTCGACGGCAATCATCCGTCCCGACACGCCCATCTGTCACTCGCCGCCGAATGAAGAACAAGTGAGAGGAGTGTTAGGCAAGAGCATGGGAAGTAACTTGGAATTTGCTGGAAAGGTGGCACTCATCACCGGGGGAAACAGTGGCATTGGCGCTGCGGCTGCAAGGCGTGTCGCTGAGCTAGGTGCTCAGGTAGTCGTCACAGGAAGGCGGCAAAGCGAGGGGCGACTGCTCGTCAATGACATCAAACGCAAGAGCGGATCTGCGGCGTTCATCCAGGCAGACCTCAGCCAACCCGAGCAGGTGAAGCGGATCGTACCATTCACTCTCAAAACCTTCGGACGGCTCGACTACGCATTTAACAATGCCGGGATCTCCGGTGAAAACCGGCTGCTCACAGATCAGACCGAGAAAATTTTTGACCGCGTCTTCGCTGTGAACGTAAAGCCCTGTTTCTTCTGCTTCAGGATGAGGTCAAACAGATGATGGCGCAAGGGCAGGGGGGCTCAATCGTCAATACTGCCTCAGTCGGCGGTCTGCTGGCATTTCCAACCGCCGGCCCCTACGTGGCCAGCAAACACGCTGTGCTTGGCTTGACCAAGACTGCCGCGATCGAATGCGGGCGATATGGTATTCGGGTGAACGCAGTGAGTCCTGGAGCGGTTAGGACTGAGATGTTGCTCGACGTATTTGGTACCCAAGAGGCACTCGACGAAATGAGTGCGGTGCATCCAATTGGCCGGATTGGACGCCCGGACGAGATTGCCGATGCAGTTGCATGGCTGTTTTCGGACAGATCCTCCTATTACACGGGACAGTCCTTGACCCTTGACGGCGGTCTCACGGCGCAGCGCCCGTACATGACGCAATCCGCCAGCGACAAACTCCTTCAGAATGCCCCCGATGAGAAATGGCGGGCGGGTCCCGCTGATCCTTCAATGACTAATGATCTCAATTGTCGATAGCAGGCCAATTTGCTCATTGACGTGGCTTACGGGCCGAAGGCCGACTAGCAATGAAAAACGCCCTAGGAACCCGTGATTCCGTCCAAGGAGTTCCTCGATTCACGCAAAATCGCCAACTCACTCACTGACAACTGAACGCGCTTCAACATGAGCGTGTAGTTGCCATGTCGGACAGCTGACGCGTTCTGGGCGAGTGGTCGGTCATCGCATCCTGCGCAGAGCTTTGCTCACGAGTCACGCGATTCCCTACACCGATCTCCGCCCAGACTTCCTACGCCGCTCTCGTGCGAGCGGCCTTCCCAGCTGATTGTGGGGCATTTAGGGCGTAGAGTGGATTTGGTCGCACGACTTCTGGTCAATTTGGGATTTTGTCGCATTAGGTTCTGGTACCTAGTCGCACCAGGTTCTGGTATTTCCAGGGAGAGCAGTCGCAACTACTTCTGAATCTCACAGCCTTCCAGCAGGTAGTAGGTGGTGGTGCTCGAACGAACCGTTTATGACACTCAGGTCGCCGTTGCCACATTGGAGACGGCAGCCACGGCGACCACAAACCTGGCGTCGCAGGGCTACATCATCACGGCCATGGGTGGAGACGCTGGGCTGACGGACAACATTCTGGTTGTCGGGACTCGCGTCCGGGGGGACTCATTGCCGCGGCCGATGCTGGTTCTGCAAAAGATGCCGAACACTTCGAACTCTGGCTACAGAAGCTTCACGAACGCTTCCGCGACGAGGGTATGATCATCGGCGACCAGAATTCGCGGACGTCTGGTTGGACTCATTCCGTACCTTTGTGGCCTCCAGTCCCGCAGAAACCCGGGCATAGTTGGACTCGCGCGAGGCGTAGAAAGGTGGCTCCGTGAGTCATTGAGCCGATAAACCCATTCTGTTATGAAAGAGCGGCACCCGTGGTTTGAATACTGTCAATTGTGACGGCCAACCCACCCAAGGTCACACCTTGGCTTCGCTGAAATGCGGAAGGTCTACAGGTGGCGGCTTTCTGACGGCACGGCGCTAGGGTAATGCAGTCGCTGCATCACTTGCAGACCGATTGGACATTTCCTCCGAACGGCATCGCGTCCTGCAGGGTCGACGCTACGCACGTCATTGCAGAGCGCCAAGTATCAGATTTAACAGTGTGAGAAGGCTTTTCTCGATGCCGTTACTATTGACAGTAGGCAGGCAGAGACCTGGTCGAATACTGTGCTTTACGAACGACATCGGCCTGACGGGAGACAATTTAGAAGTCAATTCCTAATGCGATCTAACCCGTAACCATGCCAGACTCCGCGAAGGATCGAGGCAATCAATTGTCACGAGTACGCATTCTAGTGGCGGACGATAATCCCGCTATTCTCAGTCACGTAACCGAAATGCTTCAGACCGACTATCAGATCGTCGGCGCGGTTACGGATGAAAATTCTGTTTGTATGGAAGTGGAGAGACTTCGACCCGATCTCATAGTCCTGGACATTTCCATGGGAGCGCGCAACGGCATCGAGATTGCACAGCACCTGCGCGAGCAAGGCTTCGCGGGCGAAATCGTATTCCTCACAGTGCATGAGGATCCCGATTTTGTGAGTGCTGCCATAGGTGGCGGTGGCCGGGGCTACGTGATCAAGTCCCGCATGAACGTCGATCTCGCATTGGCTATCAAGTCCGTACTCTCACATCGAATATTTGTTTCTCCTCCATTCCAGGACGCTTGAGTTCCGGCGAAGCGGGTGACGCTACCCTGAGTTGTAGCTCCCCGGGTGGGCAGCGCGTTCTCATAATAGATGAAACCGGGGCGGATCTTGGCGAAAACACCGACGTGTTCGGTACGCGCACCCATCCGAACACCAATCAATCCTTCTAGCATTGCCTTGGTTCCCTGCTGTCCGGGGGCCGCATCCTCTCGTCTACTCCCAGGTTGCTTATTCCCCCAGCAACCTCCTCATCACCTTTTTTGACAGATTGTTCACCGGCCGGTGACAAGTGCACAACTGTAACAGCAGTAGAACGGTTTCCATGAAAAAGTCACTCCGGTCAGTTGCATCTTTGGCGGTACTCTCCCTGATACCGCTCGTCGCCATCGAAGCACAATCCCAAGACGAATCACAAAGGAATGTAGGCACGACGACACTTCTTGTCGGCAACTTTGACCAACGGTCACTTTTGCCCACGGGGCAGTTTATTACACCGACCGCGGCCCCCGGTTCAAGCCTTCAAGTGCTTGCCACAGGGTTGCGCGCGGACGGCAACGCGGATGCATCCGAAGCTGTCAACACCGCGCTCAGTTCGGATGGCAAGACACTGCTGGTGATGACCAGCGGATGGAATAAAAATAACGACCAGCCGAACGGCACGCCCATTGAGTTCCCCACTCTCGACCCGATCACTGGCGCCGCAGTTGGCACCACCGGCAATGACGAGTGGGTCTTCGTCTTCCAAATTGCCAAGAACGGAACGGCGACCAAGCTGCAACAGATCAACATTCCCGACACGTACAGCGGCCTAACGTGGGCGCCCGATGGCTCGCGTTTCTATATCTCCGGTGGTGACGATGACCGCGTCTATGTCTATAAGGCGAGCGGGAGCCAGTATGTGCCCGATACCCCATTCATTCTTCTGGGCCACAACTCGAACCAAACTGCGCCGATCCCCCACTATGACGGCAGCCTACTCAAAGGCACAAAGGCTGCTGCTGTCTCGCCGGCTTTGGTGAGAGGTGCGGTTGTCGCTTGCATTGCCGTGAGCCGCGACGGCAAAACCCTGGTGGCCGCTAACTTCGAGAACGACTCGTTGTCCATCGTCGATACGACCAGCCGGACAACCACCCGCGAAGTTCACTTCTTCAATCCAGGAGATACCGTCGCGCAAGGCGAGTTTCCCTACGATGCCGTCATTCTCAGCAACCATGACGGCGCCGCCCGCACAGCCTATGTGACTAGTCAGCGAGACGATCAGGTGATGGCCGTTGACGTCAAGACCGGCAAGTTCACTGCCATCCCTGTCGGCGATCAGCCCAACCGACTGGTGCTCTCCCGCGACCAGAGCGAGCTCTACGTCGTAAATGGTAACAGCGACAGCATCTCCGTCGTTGACACCGCAACGCAGCAGGTAAAGAGGACGCTCCGGCTCTCACGCCCGGGTGACAAATACAAGGGCTTGAATGCGAATTCGGCCGCGATCAGTCCTGATGGGAACACCTTGTACGTCACTCTCGGAACTGAAAATGCAGTCGCTGTCGTGAACCTGTCGACCGGCAAGGTAGAAGGCCGCATTCCTACCGGCTGGTATCCAACCTCAGTGTCGGTGAGCTCCAGCGGTTCCACACTCTATGTTTCCACGTACAAGAGCAACTCCGGACCGAATCCCGGCAATGCCGGGCCGAATCCGGAATTCCTCACCCAGCGCTCCTGGCCTCTGGAGAAAGCCCAGCTGAATACCATCCCCGTGCCCAGCCGTGGCGAGCTCGATGAACTCACAGAGCAGGTTGACAAGAACAACGGCCTCTCCAACCGCCGTAATGATCCTACGATGGCCTTTCTCCAGAACAAGATTCACCACGTCATTTACATCATCAAAGAGAACAAGACTTACGATCAAATCTTGGGCGACCTCGAACGCGGCAACGGCGACCCTTCACTCAATCAGTGGCCACAGCCCATATCTCCGAACCACCACAGCCTCGCACTCACCTTCGGTCTTCTCGATAATTTCTACGCCACCGGCGAGGTCAGCGGAACAGGCTGGGACTGGTCCACCTACGGCCACTCTACTGAGCACAACGAAAAAACAACTGCGGTAAATTATGGAAACGGCGGTGCCGGCGTCACTACCGACTCGGAAGGGACTAACCGGTTCATTGCGGTGGGTCTGCCGGAGTTCTCAACGGATCCGTCCCCATTCAACGAGCGCTTGCTCACACTACTTGACCCTACCGGTAGCTCTAATATTCTTCCTGGGTCGAAGAATGCAGATAGCCCGGAAGGCGCCAATGATCTGGATGCCGAAACAGTGGGCGGCTATCTGTGGGATTCAGCCCTGCGCGCGCGCAAAACGGTGCGCAATTACGGCTTCTTCCTCGATCAGGCCTACTACATCAGCAGCGGCGGTGACCCGACCAAAGCTGATCCCAACGTCCCCACCTACATCCCCATTTCGCCGACTCCATTTGAGGCGAACATCCCGCAGGCGATCGAAGAACAACCGGCACTCCTT
>Ga0193743_1000182_pt1 | contig 50132 bp, 45 predicted proteins | sample L2c2metaG_FD_143038 | JGI IMG/M metagenome (GOLD analysis project Ga0193743, IMG submission 143038) | Soil microbial communities from a riparian zone of the East river system, Colorado, United States - L2c2 | ecosystem: Environmental > Terrestrial > Soil > Riparian zone | place: USA: East River... | reverse complement strand
AAAAGACAGGCAAGAAAACCAAGACATGGACGGGGTATTGGTACGTCTACGTGACGGAACATGGCGCTGAGAAGCGTCGTGTGCGGTCGAAGGTGCTCGGCAAATGCACCGAGCTGACCAAGGGCGCAGCGGAAGAGAAACTGCGCCAGGTAATCCGGGAACAACGCGCTCCAGTCTCGACCGCAACATTCGAGGAGCTCAGCCTCTGGTATTTGAAGACCAATGAGGGGCGCTGGTCCAAGAAGTGGAATGTTACCGTGGGCGGTTTCTTCAAACATCACATTCTCCCGGAACTGGGAAAACGAGTGGCTGTAGAGATCAAGCGAAGTGAAGTTCAGCAAGCCATCAACGCGATCGCCGCGTCCCCGACCTGCCAAAGCAGCAGCATGGTGAATAAGTGTTTGACGCAGATCCGCGCCGTGTTCGAGGCTGCGGTCGATGATGAAATCTTGGAACGCAATCCGGGAAAGAAGATTGCAATGCCACCAACACGAAGAGCCTCTCAAAGGTTCTTGACACTAACCGAGTGTCGGCGTTTGCTTGAGGTCGCTTCGCGGCGCGACAACTTGATCCTCCGCTTGTTCATGGTATTAGGCTTTCGGCCAAGTGAACTTTTCGCGCTTCGCGTGAACGATTTGGAGGCCGGTGAACTTCGCATAGATCAAACCGTTGTTGACTATGCGGTTCGTGATCAGACAAAGACGGAAGGATCGAACGCGACTGTACCAATTCCGCCGCAGTTGGAAGCGGAACTGCGCGCCTACATCCGGGACGAAGGCATCACCGATCTCTTGTTTCCAAGCACCACGGGCACGGCGGTAAGCCACGACAACTATTTGGACCGGACACTAAAAAAACTGGGCGTGCTGGCCGGGATTGATGTTGTAGAAGAACGGGGAGAGCGGACATCCCGGCTAAATCATCAGGTCTTACGCAGGACGACCGCGACTCATTTTCAAAAGCATGGCAACGTGAAAGACGCGCAAACGCTACTCCGCCACGCGGAGCCGATGACTACACTCAAGCATTATCAGAAGGTGTTAGACCAAAGCTTGATTTCTGGTGTCGCTGGGTGGGATGACGAACTCACGAGCAAAAAGACTGAATCGGTTGGCAAACGAACAGGAACGATCGGTCAAAGACAGGAAAAGGTGAGCTAATGGAGCTTTTCTTGCCGGAATACACCCACGCAAATTGCGTTCATCTGTCTGCTGCCGAATCAGATATTGATGGGGTTTTGATGGGGTCTTTTTTTGAAATAATTCAGCGCTCTTGCAAGTTGCTGAATCTAAAAGAGATATGGTGGGCGGTCACAGGATCGAACTGTGGACCTCCTGCTTGTAAGGCAGGCGCTCTAACCGGCTGAGCTAACCGCCCGGCTCCTGTCATTTTCGCACGTCAGCCGCCAACCATCTGCGCATACACGCTGCGGGCGACTCCCACATCCGTGGTCCCCTTGATGATGGCACGTCCGTCCGGGAAAAACGTTAGCTGATATTTCGGCAGCATAACGCGCAATGCAAACTCATTGACGCGCACCTCACCGAGCGGGCGCAGTCGCGCGGCAAGTTGCTCCAGATTCAGCGTGCGCGTGCTGTCGTGCAGTTGCACGGCATTCCGCCCGCACAGGCTGACCGGCGCACGCTTGTTCCCCTCCAGAAACTGAAACTCGCGCGCGCCGCACACGCGGCACTCCGGATCACGGCTGCCGGCGCTTACCTGTTTGGACGCACCGCTCCAGATATCGAGAGTTTGGATGCGCGCCTCGAAGCCCTCCCATCCCACCAGAAGGCGTAGCGCCGCCGCCACCTGCAAAGACGCCACCGCCGCTGTCGTTGACGCGAGCACTCCATTGACATCGCAGGTAGGCTGCGCACCGGGCGGAGCCTCCGGATACACGCATGCAAAACAAGGGCCGCGCTCCGGCACAATGGGCAGGACAACGCCGTAGCTGCCGATGGCGGCGCCATAAATCCAAGGAATCGCCAGCTTAACGCTAAGATCGTTGAGTAGGTACCGGGTCTCGAAATTGTCGGTGCCATCCAAAATAATGTCGAATCCAGCGGCTAATTCTTCGGCATTGGAGGGTGCCAGGTCTGTGACCAGCGGTTCAATCTGAACGTGACGGTTTACTCGATGCAATCTTTGCGCGGCCGCTACAGCTTTCGGAGACTCATTTGCCGCGTCCGCTTCGTCATAGAGCCATTGCCTTTGAAGATTCGAAGTGTCAACGTAATCGCGATCAATCAGCCTCAAACGGCCCACGCCGGCGCGCGCGAGCGATTCTGCCTGGAAACTTCCTAGTGCGCCGCAGCCTACGATACAAATCGCGGCCCGTTGGATGCGCTCCTGCCCTAATTCCCCGATTGGCGGAAACAGAATCTGCCGGGAGTACCGCTCCTTCTCGCCCGGTGTCATATAAGTTGATCCTAGCAACCGCGTGCGCCATCCTATTTTCCAGCGCCTTGGCGGCTTCCACTCCAGCCCGGCCAGCGCAGGAAGCCAGTCAGGAGAAAGACGCCGCTCTTTTGAAGAACGCACTCCAGTATGAAGGGCTTCCCATCGACGGCATAGAGTTCGAGCCGGCCGATCAGCCGCTGCCGGACGACGAACTGCGCCGCCGCTTGCCGTTCTCGCCAGGGGTAGCATTCCACGAACACGATTTACGTCAAGCGATACAAAACCTGTACGCCACCGGCCGCTATGCCGATCTGGCCGTGGACGCTCAACGCGCCGGTGACCGGGTCAGGTTGCGTTTTCTGACGCAACGAGCTTATTTTGTGGGAAGCGTGCGTGTTACAGGTGTCAAGCAGCCTCCGAACAGCGGCCAATTGATTAGCGCTGCCAAACTCGGCCTGGGCGCTCCTTTTGTGGATTCGGACAAACTGCAGGCCACGGAGTCGTTGACCAGCATCTTGCGGCAAAACGGTTTTTATAACGCCAAGGTCAGCGCAAAGGTAGAACTCCGGGCCTCCACGGAGCAGGCAAATCTCATCTTCAACATCCAGACCGGCAAGCGCGCTCGCTTTGAGCGGCCGCTGATTTACGGAAATCCCGAACGCTCCGCCAACGCGGTGGTGCGCGCCACCCGCTGGAAACGTCTCTATGGATTATTCGGGCTGGGTTGGAATCAAGTGAACGATGCGCGCGTCCGCCAAGGCATGGATAATGTCCGGCGCTACTACGAAAGCCGCGATCTCCTCGAAACCAAGGTGACGCTTTCCCGCCTCGACTACCATAGGGAGCCGAATACCGTGCAACCGTCCATTTCCATCGCGGCCGGTCCAAAAATCACGGTGCGCATCCAAGGCGTCAAGCTTAGCCACGGCAAGTTAACCGAGTTGGTGCCGTTGTACCAGGAACGTTCAGTGGATACGGACTTGCTGTTGGAGGGGGAGCGCAACATCGAGCAATACCTGCAGTCGGGCGGCTATTTCGAAGCCGGGGTTACCCACGCAGTCACCACAGACGCCGATACTCATGAGCAGACCGTGACCTACAAGGTCAATCGCGGCGAACGCCACAAATTCGTCGCGCTCCGCATCACGGGCAATCATTACTTTCCGGCGGCAACTATTCGAGAACGCCTGTACATTGAACCGGCCACTTTCCCCCGCTTTCCTTATGGACGGTTCAATGAAACATATCTGCGGCAGGACGTGCAGGCCGTGCAAAGTCTTTATGCCGCGAACGGATTTCGTGACGCAAAGGTTACGCCGCGAATTGTAGACAAGTTTCAAGGCGGGGAGAAGCGAGTCGCGGTCTTTATCGACATCGTCGAAGGCCAGCAGTGGTTTGTATCGAACCTGTCGCTTGAGGGCGTGGCTGCGCCCGACCGCGCGCCTCTGGAAGATATGCTGGCATCGTCCAGGAACCAGCCGTTCAGCGAAGCAAATGTGGCCAACGATCGCGCCAATCTGTTGAATTACTACTACAGCCGCGGCTACCTGAACGCCACGTTCGATTATCATATTAATCCGTCAGGACAACCCGAACACGTCGACTTGCGTTACATCCTGGGGCCAGGGCCGAGAAAATATGTGCGCGATGTACTGGTGACAGGCTTGGAAACTACACGTTCCAAACTTGTCTTCGACCGGGTTGAACTGTCCAGCGGCGAGCCTCTGTCGCTAACGGCGCAAACCGACACGCAGCGCCGCTTGTATGACCTCGGCATCTTCGCGCGCGTCAACACCGCGATCCAGAATCCGGATGGCGACGAAGACCGCAAGTACGTGCAGTATGACATCGACGAAGCCAGTCACTATTCGCTAAACGTCGGCGTGGGCGCGCAGATTGCGCGTATTGGAGGCGGCGTGACCAGCCTCGACAATCCTGCCGGCAGCGCCGGATTCGCTCCGCGCCTGGCGCTCGGCATTACGCGGCTCAACTTCCTGGGTCTAGGGCAGACACTGGGCCTTCAAACGGCCGTATCCACTATCGAACAGCGAGCTGCCCTGACTTACTTCATTCCGCACTTCATTTCACATGACAATTTGAGCTTCACGGCCACCGCTCTGATTGAAAGTTCCAACGATATCCGCACCTTTACCGCGCACCGCCGCGAGGCCTCTATTCAGCTTGGGCAAAGGCTCTCGCGTGCCTATAGCGTGCAATACCGCATGGTGTTCCGCAATGTGACCATCTCCAACCTGAAGATTCAGCAATTGCTTGTGCCGCTCTTGTCTCAGCCGGAAACGGTCGGCCTGGGTGAGATTTCCCTCATTCAGGACAAGCGCGACGACCCCACGGATGCGCATCAGGGCATCTACACAACGCTCAATCTAAGCTATGCGCCCAGCGCGCTCGGCTCACAAAACCAATTCGTGCGTGGATTATTTCGCAACTCCACCTATCACCTGTTTGGCCGTGATCTTGTGTTCGCCCGTACCACGCAGTTTGGCCTCATCAGTCGCACCGGCGGCAGGCCCGGCATCCCCCTCGCTGAGCGGATTTACTCCGGCGGCTCTACTTCGTTGCGCGCATTTCCGGATTTCCAAGCCGGGCCGCGCGATCCCACGACCGGGTTTCCGTTGGGTGGAAATGCTCTGTTTACCAATACCTTCGAGTTGCGCTTTCCGCTCTTTGGCGACAACCTGGGAGGAGTACTGTTTCATGACGCCGGCAACGTGTATAGCTCATTGGGCGCGTTCAGTCTGCGTTTCCGCCAATCGAACCTCGAAGACTTTAACTACACCGTACAATCGGTCGGTTTCGGAATTCGCTATCGTACTCCCATTGGGCCCGTTCGCCTCGACCTGTCTTTCAGTCCCGACGCGCCCAGGTTCTTCGGATTAAAAGGGACTGAGCAGGATTACCTTAATGGGACCGCTCCCTCCACCGTCCAAAAGATTAATGCGTTCCAGTTCCACTTTTCTTTAGGGCAGGCTTTTTGATGCGCCGCTTCTTACTATTAACGTGTTTCGCCGCGGTTTTGCAGGGTGAAGTGGTAGATCGCTTAGCGATTGCCGTCGGGCGCGAAGTCATCACTGAATTGCAGATTGACGAAGAGCTAAGAGTGACCGCATTTCTGAATCATCAGCCCATCGCTCGCAATCTGGAATCGCGCCGCGATGCCGCCGACCGCCTGGTGGAGCAATTTCTGATTCGTCACGAGATGAATCTCAGCCGCTATCCGTTGCCGGAAGAAGAGGAAGTGGCGAAGTATTTGGAATCGGTGCGCAAGGAGCAAGGGGGGCCGGCCGATTTTGCCGCGGCGTTGCGCTCCTATGAACTTACTGAGAATACACTGAAGCAACATCTCGCGCTGCAGCTGACTACTGTGCGGTTTGTCGACTATCGTTTCACCTCCGATATGGCTGTCCCGGACACCGCGATCGAAGCTGCTTACCAGCGCGAAGTCGCAAACTGGAAGGAAACGCATCACGAAAACCCGCCGGCCCTGGATGCTATCAGGGAGCGAATTCGGCAGACCCTTACCGCGGAGCGGGCGGATACAGCACTAAGTGCCTGGCTGGCGGAAGGCCGGAAGCAGCTGTCTATCGTATATCTGGATAAGACGCTTCAGTAATACCTTGAGTAGATAAAGATGAGCGGTCGAAAACAAATTCTCGTGAGCGTCTGCGCTGTTCTCGGCGGAGTGCTGCTGGTCGCGGTGGTAGGCGTCTGGTGGGTGATTCAGTCGGATTGGCTCAAAAACAGGATTAGCGCGAGGATCGTCTCTGAAGTGGAACGAGCCACCGGCGGCCGCGTGGAGCTAGGCGGATTTACCTACGACTGGCAGACGCTCGCCGCGGAATTTACCCGGTTTACGGTCCATGGGAGCGAACCCCCTGGCTCCCCTCCGCTCCTTCACATCAGTTCCCTGCGCGTGCGGTTGAAAATTGTGTCGCTTCTGGAGCGCGACATCGATGTTGCTTCGCTCGCGGTGAGTCATCCGGAGATTTATCTCTTGGTGCGTGAGGACGGCAGCACGAATGTTCCTTCGCCCCGCATGCCGGAGAATATGAGCGCCGTGGAACAATTGCTTGCTCTCAAGGTAGGACATTTTGAGCTGACCCATGGGCTGCTGCATGCGAATGACCGGCGCATACCGCTGGATGCTCGCGCCGAACAGATGTCGCTGCTTGTGAATTACAACAGCCGGCGTTTTCGGCGCGAAGCAAGCTATGACATCCACTTGTCATCCCGCAACATGCAAGCCGGATCGGGCTTACTGCACTCTTTGCCTTTCCGGTTGATTGCAAACGCGCGCCTCGAAAAAGATCGCGTTACGGTCCGGGATTTATCTTTTGTCCAGGGCGGCTCCAGCGCGCGCCTCAGTGGAACGCTGAGTCACTTCGCGCACCCGCAGTTCGATTTTCAGACCGCGGTCGATGCTGCAGCCAATGAAATCGGTGAGCTCACGCCCTATCACGACATTAGCGGTGGGCGTCTCTTGCTGACGGGCGCCGGTCATTACGGTCCGCCCGCCGGATTTTCGTTCGCCGGACAGGCATCCGCCCGCGGGACGTCCTATGTGACGCCATGGTTTGCCATCAGAGACGTGACTCTCGATTCCGCCGTGACCGCTTCGAGTGAGGGCGTAACATTCCGCCGTATCGTGGCAACTTCACGCGGCGCAAAATTCGTAGGGGAAGCCTCCTCAAAACAATTTCGCGGACTTGAGATTGAGGGCGCCGCCTCTGGATTCATGCTGAACGAAATCAGCTCCTACCTGCCTCTCACGAAGTTGCCAAAGCCACTCCCCTGGAGCGCGTCCGCCGATGGGCACGTGCGTCTCAGTGTGGGCTTCAACCCGAAAGATCCGAATTTCGTCGTCCAAACTCGCATGCGCCTGGTCCCCGTCTCCGCTGGTATTCCAATTTCGGGTGATGTCGATCTCACCTATCGTCAGCGCGGCAACTCCTTGGAATTCGGCGGCTCTCGGATGAATTTCCCCAGTTCGCAGTTGTCCTTCGCGGGACCGCTTGTGGGGCAGCTGCAATTGACTCTGGATAGTTCCAACCTGAATGATTTCAAGCCGCTGCTCGATGCCGCCGCTACCGCCCTGCCTCTTGCATCTCAGCCGCAATTGCTTCAGGGCGGCAGTGCGCATTTCAACGGAACGTTGACCAATATCGAAAATCCCAAAGTAGACGGTCAAATCGCACTTACCCATTTCCGTGCGCAAGGCCAGGTTTTTGATCGCTTGCGTGCGCGTGTTTTGGTGGCTGACACTGGAGCGGAGTTCCAATCGCTCGAACTGCAGCAGGCCGGCACGCGCCTGACCGGCAGCGGAACCGTCAGCCTGCGGAAATGGCTCGTTCGGACGGATAGCCCGCTGCGCGCGGACGTGCAGTTCCAGGGTTTGAATGTGGTCAAGGCCGTTTCACAATTTTCATCGGTGAACCTGCCTGTCATCGGCGCCGTGGCGTCCGGTTCGCTTCATCTGACCGGTTCGCTCGACCGGCCGCAAGCCACGGCGCACGTAAATAGCGAAGGTCTGGACGCGTATGGCCAGCACCTGAACCAGATTCAGTTCGATGCCTCTCTCGCCGGCGATCGCTTGCAGTTGACCGGTGGGCGTATCCGTTCGGACGTGGCTGCTTTAGTATTCTCTGGCGATTACGAACATTCGTCGAATTCCTGGCGTAACGGGCAAGTCCGGTTCAAAATCGACAGTAATGGGTTCCCGCTCGCGAGTCTGTCGTCCGCGCGCAAATTCGCACCGGGCGTGAATGCGCAAGCGCAGGTTCACCTCGAAGCCGCCGCGCGCATAACTCCCGATAGCATCGAGCCCACACGCGCGGATGGCGCCGTGCAGTTTCGCAAGATCACCATCGGCGAAGTTTCGTATGGCGATTTGACTGTTACGGCCGCTACGCGTCAGCAGACATTAAACGCGGTCGTGACGGGCGACCTCCGCGGTACGCAGTTGCGGGGCAATGCGCAAGCCCGCCTTACCGCGGGCGACCCGATGACTGGCGAAGTGCATTTTGAACGGATCAGCCTGGCCACGTTGTACGCCCTGTCCGGAAAAGCGCTGCCCCCGGGCTTTCAGGGCTTTGCGCAAGGCGGCCTGAAGTTCGATGGGCCTCTCGCAGAGCCGCGGCTGCTGCATGCCACCCTTCAGGTGGACCGCTTGGAATTCAACTCCCAGATCAAATCGAGCGCGCTGCCCGATGCGCCACCGGACCTGGGCTTCCACAACTCCGCCCCTATTGTGGTGGAAATGGCCAACGGAGCAGCGGCTGTACGCAGCTTTCAAATCGCGGGCAAGAATACCGGTCTGGCGGTGACCGGCTCCGTCGCTCCACAAAACATCGATCTCAATGTGACCGGCTCCGCTGATCTGCAACTATTCGACCTGTTTGACTCCAACGTGACTTCTTCGGGTCTTTCCACAGTCTCTGCGTCCATCGGCGGCACCTTTCGCGATCCGTTGGTAAATGGAACGCTGGAACTCAAGAATGGTTCGTTCTTTCTGCGCGATATTCCAAACGGCCTAAGCTCCGTCAACGGAAGCGTGACGTTCAACCGCAACCGCGCCACGCTGCAGAAGATGACCGCGACTTCCGGGGGCGGGGACCTGTCGCTGGGGGGCTTTCTCAGTTTCGGCGGCGGCGCCCCGCTCGTCTATCACTTGGAAGGAAGCGCGCGCGACGTTCGTGTTCGCTACGCTGGCAGCATTAGCGTCACGGCCAGTTCCTCACTGCGCTTAAGCGGCACCAGCACCAGCAGCATTTTGTCAGGCACGCTGACCGTTTCGCGCGTAGTTTTCAACCCCAGCACCGACGTTGGTAACCTGCTGGCCTCATTCGGCGGCGGAGCCGTTGCTCCCGCTGGCGATAACCAATTTCTTACCGGCCTGCATCTCGATATCGCGATTGAGAGCGCTCCTAATCTGCAATTGAGCACTGCTTTAAGCCGCGACGTGCAAGCTGAAATCGGCCTCCGTTTGCGCGGTACGCCGGATCATCCGGTTTTGCTCGGCAGCCTGACCGCGAACCAGGGCGACATCAAAGTCTTCGGCTCGCGCTACAGCATCAACCGTGGTGAGGTCAATTTTGTAAATGCGGTTAAGATTGAGCCGGTGCTCGATCTGGATCTGGAGACGCAGACCCGCGGCATTAGCGTCGATATCACCATTTCGGGCACGTTCAGCAAATTGAATCTCAACTACCGTTCCGATCCTCCATTGCAGCCGCGCGACATCATAGCTCTGTTAACAGTAGGCCGCGCGCCCACGGTTACCAACGCCAGCAATCAACAAGCCGTAACCGACACCAGCGCTCTGCAATCGGGTGCCAATACGGTGCTGGGACAAGCCATTTCTCCGGTCTCCAATCGCTTGTCGAAGTTATTCGGTATTACCAACATCAAAATCGATCCGCTGGTGCAGGGCATCACCAACACTCCGCAGGCCCGCCTTACGTTGGAGCAGCAGATTTCGCGCGACATCACCGTGACATACGTCACCAATTTGTCGCAGACCTCGGAGCAAATCTTCCGCATGGAATGGGCCTTGAACCGGCAGTTTTCGCTGATCGCGCTGCGTGATGACAACGGCGAGTTCGGAATCGATTTCCAATATAAGAAACGCTTCAAATAGCCTATGAGACTGCGCGCGGAACAGAACAAGCTCAAAATAGAGCACAGCATCATTGATGGCTTGCGTCCCGTGCTGGAGCGCCTGCTGCGCAATAATCCGCAAATTCGTTTAGTTGTTCCGGGAGTAATCCGCCAGGTGCGCGACGCCAGGGGAAAGCCGTCCATTCGCATCACCGTGCCAGTGACGAACGGTTGGAAAGCAATCGCTCTCAGTGCCGGCGCTCGTCAGGAGCTCTTCATCAGCACGGTACTTTCCAAGGAGGAAGTGGCCCGGATGCTCGAACTCGCGCTGGAAAATAACTAGCCCGGATCGCGGATCCTATTTCTGCCGGCTGTTGACGTGCCCTGCGGCAGTAAGGTTAATTTCGACCTTGTCGCTCACCTTCAGCAGGAAGTTGCTCGGGTTTTTCATGCCCCATTGCACATAGGGCACCGTGAATTTGCCCGTCGCCGTAATCTCCTTTTGAGACATCTGGACCTGCATCGGTATTGTGATCTCGTGCGCCTGGCCATGAATCAGAAATGATCCCGTGACCTCGACGGTTGACGCATTCGACAGAGAGACCGGGCCGGCAACCTTGGCCGGTGTGAAACGAATATCCGGATAGCGCTGTGCCTCAAGGACCTCCTTGGTCATGCGCTTGTCGCGAGTCCCGCTGCCGCTGTCTCCACTTGCCGCATCAACGGCAAGATCGCCTGAAATTGCCCCCGTGGAAGGGTCGAACGAGAGCTGCCCCTGCTTTAGCTGAAAAGTTCCATGCACTGTGTGCAGAGCGGCGGTCAGGATGAAAGTGATTTGCGTTCTCGCCGGGTCCAGATCCACCCTAAGCTCCTGGGCGCTCAGCACCGGCGCGATAAGCGCCGCAGCCACGCACATCTTTGGAAAGTAACTTCTGTTTTTCTTCATGCGACCGGTGTTAAGCGGCAAGAAAAGCCCGCCCGAACTGCAGCAGGCGCCACGAACACAGCTCACGAAAGGAAGAAGCTCCCACGTGAATGGCAAGCAGCGATTCGAAAATCTCCGGGTGCCGCGTTAGACTGGCCAGCGCCCGCCTTTGAATCTGCCTGTTGCGCTCCAATGTCAGCATCAGCGAAGACATTGTCTGCGGGCGTTTCATTAGCGCTCTATGAAGCGCCTGATACTGGCGAATATCGCCAGCTCTCACGGCGGCCGCAAGCGCGAGCGCTTGCTTGAACGCCAGGCACATACCCTCGCCCGTGATTGCATCTATGGAACCTGAGGCATCACCAACCAGCACGACCTTGTCGCGTTGTACGCGCCGCAGGCTTCGCGTGACGGAGAGCGCGCCCATTTCCTGCGAACGCGGCACGGCATCCTTGAGCCTTCTGTTCAACTGCGGAAAGTCGCGCAAAGCATCCTGCAGACGCACTTTGGGATCGCGTGAGATTGCCGCAACGCAAATCTCATCTGGCGCAATCGGTGTGACGTAGATCTGCGAGCTTGGTCCCCAGTGCAGTTCCATGTAAGCGGACCACGGGGTCATCCGGTAGTGTTGCCGGAATCCGTAGCGCCGCTTCTCCTGTGTCACTTGGTGGAGCGCAGCTTGCTGCCTGATTTGCGAATTTTGCCCGTCGGCGCCCACGATTAACTGGGCTTCGATGACTTGTCCATCCACGGATACTCCGCCCTCCACCATCCGCACGTGCTTTGCGTTCCAGATGAGCGAGATGCCTTGTCTGACCGCGTGCTCGATTAAAAGCTGGTGAAGCGCTATTCGCCGCACGCCCTTTGCGACGCCATTCGGGAAATCGGCGGAAACGAGTGAATGCTCATCGGCAAAACGAATGCCACGGAAAGTGAATCCCACATCCGCGGGGATTTCGATGCCCAGTCCTGCCAATGCCGAGACGCTGTCCGGCATGAGGCCTTCTCCGCATGCCTTGTCCACGGGAGGAACGGCACAATCCACCACGGTCACCGCAGAATCTTCGCGCCTCAGTGCGATCGCCGCGGCGAGCCCCGCCGGTCCGCCGCCAACCACGCATACAGTTCGGTCGTGATTAAACATTCACAGCTCTACGGGCCAAGCCAAGCGTCTCACTCCAAAATGTAGTGGGCGAGTGCGCCAGTTTCACGACTTGGTAGATGGCCTCCACCGCTTCGTCGATTTGGCTCCTGCTGATGATCAACGGTGGAACAAGCTTAAGGACCATGAAATTGTTGCCGCAGATCTGCGCAAGGATACCGTGATCGTTGAAGAGGCGCATGACAAGAACCTGTCCGAACAACCCCGGGTGGATCTTAGTAAAAGCTTCGTAGGCAAGGCGCAAAGCGACTCGGTGCGGCGCACGGAACACGATTCCGGAGAAAAGCCCTTCGCCGCGAACTTCTTGCACCATCTCGAATTCACCGAGCACGTCTCCCAGCCGCTCGCGCATGTAAGTGCCCATGGCGGCGGAACGAATGCCGGCATCCTCCTGTTTGAGAGCATCGAGCACCGCCAGGCCAACCCGCATTGCAAGGCCGTTCTCCGAAAAGGTCGATGTATGAATCAATGACCGTTTTAGCGAACCGTAGACGGAATCATAGATTTCGTCCGTCATCAGGACCGCGCCGCTAGGAATAAGACCGCCGCTCATCGCTTTGGCGAGCACAATCATATCTGGTTCAACGGAGTAATGATGCGCGGCCAGGAACTTGCCGGTTCTGAAAAAACCGGTTTGCACTTCGTCCAGTACCAGCAGCGTGCCGTACCGCTTGCACAAGGAGCTGGCCTTCTCCAGGAAATCGGGAGCCGGAAGCCGGATGCCGGCCTCGCCTTGAATGGGCTCCAGAAAAAGCGCCGCGTATCTTTTCGTCCGCAGATGCTCGTCCAACACACTCAGATCGTTAAGCGGAATCTGTTGCGTGTCACCCAATAAAGTACCGAATCCTTGTTTCCAAAACGGATCGCCCATAAGGGAGAGCGCGCCGCAGGTAAGCCCGTGAAACGCTCCCTCGGCGTAGAGCAGGCCCGCTCGTTTTGTATGAGCCTTCGAAAACTTGATCGCCGCTTCAACACCTTCGCTGCCGGAACTGCAAAAGAATACTTTGCCAACACCGCCGCCCGCTAGCGAACACAGCCGCTCCGCCAGTTCGCCGGCGCGTTCAGGCACATGACTTTGCAGCATGGCGGGTCCGCACCGGTCCAACTCATCTTTTACGGCCGCGATGATACCGGCGTGATTATGCCCGAGATTGTGAACGCAGTACCCGGCAAGGAAGTCCAGTATACGGCGCCCTTCCGTGGTGAAGAGTTCCGCTCCCTCGCAGTGCTTATACTGAACGTTCATCTGCAACAGCTGCAGCAGCCGGGTCCATTGCGGATTGACGGCGTGCGCATATTGCTCTTGGGAGCGGCTTTCGGCAGCGGCATAATCCCGATTGTCCTGAACCATTAGCATGATCTGAGTAGTTTCTCCCTGGGCGCGGCAGCCGCCGCGAACTGCACGCAGGTGTTCGACGTCCCACTATTACCAGATGGTTGCTAAACGGACCATAAATCTCAGATCCGCAAGTATAAGATCAAAGTAGCGCGGCGCGCCGCAATGCGTTCATTCCGCGGATTTATTCTCTGCACTTGAACTGGAATGTCTGCACGCGCCCGATTGACGATCTCCTTCACCGTGCTCTTCGGAGCCATTGTGATTGCGCTTGCCATTGGGACCTACGTCCTGGTCCGGAATGACGCCTACCTCCGGCTGGATGGCGCGCTGCAAGTCGCAATCGGCGCAACCGCAATGTCCGCCGAACACGAATTGAATGAGCACTCAACCAAACTTGCCGGCGAGAAGGATTTGCAATCCGTATTGGATGAAACTGCTAGCTCGGCCCTGACCGATACCCAGATTTTGATCCGCGAACGCTACCGGAACGCGGCCTATAAACCCGGGTCACGGCAGCAGTTTGATTTGCGCGCCATTTCGCCGGCCACGCTGAGAAATGGAGTGACCATTAACGGATTTCGCATCGCGAGTAGCACCTTGGAGGCGCCCAAATTCAACGCGCTATACCAGATCTATTCCGCCAAACCGGTTGCTCCCGCGTTCTTGCGGCTGGAGCGCATTCGTATCGGCCTCTTTGTTGCCGTTCCGGTCGGGCTCGGTCTTGCTGGACTGGCTGGATATTTGCTCGCCATGAGATCTTTGCGCCCGCTTAAGGAACTCGCGCAAACAGTCGACGCGGTCACCTCTTCAGATCTCACAGCTCGAGTGAAACTGCGCAACGAGGAAGACGAGATTGGCACCCTGGGGTTGCGGTTCAATTTCTTATTGGACCGGCTTGAAGAGGCGTTTAAGCTGCAGCGCCGGTTCATGGCGGATGCCTCGCACCAGATCAGAACTCCGATCACCATCGCGCTTGCGGCAGCTCAGGTCACCACCCGCGACTCCACTGCAAATCTCAGCGAGTGTAAGGACTCGCTGCAAATGATCGAGCATCAGATGCTCCAGCTTCGAAGAACGGTCGAAGACATGTTCTTCCTCTCGCAGACAGATACAGCATCGCTCAGGGTTGAATGTAAGGCTATGTATCTCGACGATGCGGTTTCCGACGCTGTTCGCGCCGCAAAAGCCCTGTCACGGGAAAAGCAACAAACGTTGGAGCTGAGCAGCCTCCCGGAAGCCACGTGCCTCGGGGACGCGGATCTCCTCAAACAAGCGGTCCTGATTTTACTCGACAACGCCGTGAAATATACGCTGCCGGGCGGCCATGTAGACGTCGCCCTTCTAAGGCGGGAAAAGAGCTGGATTTGCCTCGTCACCGATAGCGGCTCAGGTATTTCGGAATCAGTTCAGCCGCGAATCTTTGAACGCTTTTTTCGCGAGCGCCGGCCCGGCAACGAAGCCGCCGCCGGAGCGGGTCTGGGATTGCCGATCGCGAAATCGATTGTCGAGAGTCACGGAGGTACGCTCGCATTGATCGCATCCCGTCCTGGGAGGACTATTTTCGAGATTACGATTCCGGCCCTTGAAAAAGAAATGGCCCCGGATGCTATTCACGCGAATTCTCTTCCTGTAAGAATGTACCCTTCGCCGCGCCGGGAATGAATCAGAGGCTTCTGTCCGCCGCAATCGATTTTCTTCCTTAGTCTCTTGATGTATTCCTCAATGAGATTGGAAAACGGATCGTACGACTCGCTCCAAACCCTTTCTGAGATTGCCGCGCGGCCGAGCAACGTATCGGCATCGCGCGCCAGACACTCCAGCAATGCGTACTCCTTCGCAGTCAGGCGAATGAACTCGCCGGCTCTCCTGGCGGTTCTTGACTGCGTATCGATTTCGAGCGTATCTACGCGAATGATTGAATCATGAGTTAGCGGCTTGCGGCGAAGCAGGGCTCGCACGCGCGCCAGAAGTTCGTTCAGGTCGAACGGCTTCACCAGGTAATCGTCCGCTCCAAGATCTAGTCCCTTGACCCGGTCCTCGTGCGCCCCACTAGCCGTCAGCATCAGGATGGGTGTATCCAGGCCGGCTTGCCGCAGTTCGCGGCAGACGGTCCAGCCATCCTTTCCAGGCAGTCGCACATCCAGGATGATGAGATCGTGCGGATGCGATAAGGCCTTGGCCAGTCCGGATTCGCCATCGCTTGCTACGTCCACGGCATGCGACTCTTGCCTGAGTCCCTTGGCAATCATCCGTGCCGCGTCGTCTTCATCCTCGATCAGCAGCAGCCGCATCGCGATATCTCATGCTCGATGATCACACGAACCAGCAGCCCGGTTCTCTGGCGCTTTGCTCTTCGCTAAATAGCTAATATCCTGATGCTATGGCGACTGCCACCAGAATCGGGATCATCGGCGACTTCAACCGGGACAATGCCATTCATATAGCGACCAATGACGGCATCCAACATGCAGCCGAAGCTCTTAACAAGTCCTTCGAATCGGTTTGGCTGCCCACGGACGAACTGTGGCAGTATGGAACTTCCAAGGCTTATTGTGCAGCCCTGGCAGCCCTTATAAAAGCCTTGAAGGAGCCCTGACCGGCATTCGATACGCGCGCGAAAACAACATCCCCTTCATCGGCACGTGCGGGGCTTTCAACACCTTGTCATCGAATACGCCAGGAACGTCATGGGATTTGCGGATGCGGCCCATGCGGAAACCGACCCAAACGCATCTCGCCTCTTCACTACTCCGCTGAGTTGTTCGCTGGTTGGAAAGACGATGGAGGTCGCCATAAGCCCGGAACTAAAAACGCTTTTCGTACCCCAGGCCCGCTCGGTACGAGGGCGTCCCCATCCTCTGATTCTGGAGTTTTGCCGGACTGCCGCAGATATTTTATTGATTTGACAAACGGCAAAGTAAATGCAGAATAGGCGTAGCGAGATGTCTCGACGCGTCTCAAGATGGGCAGGTAACACAGCATGGGGATCTCGATTTCAGAGAAAGAGCAGCGGCCCGGGTTTGCGATCCGGATAGGATTCTGGGCGTGCATTGTAATCTCGGTGGCGGTGGTCATCCGGCGCCTGGTTGCACTGGTGGCGCCCCCACAATCTGCCCCGCCTCAGCTCGCCGCTCTGGATGGGGCATTCGCTTCGCACGCGATACTCACGCTGGCGCACATCCTGCCCGCCTTGACCTTCGTACTGCTGGCTCCCTTTGTCGTCGTCCGCACGTCCACACGCACGTCGTGGCCGGAGCGTCTGCTTTTTCCAATTGGCGCCATTGTCGGGCTGACCGCCTACGCCATGAGTGCTTATTCAGTGGGTGGATGGGTCGAGCGCTCGGCGGTTCTTTTCTTTAACACTCTTTTCCTGTTCTCGTTATTCCGTGCACACCAGTATTGGCGGCACGGCGAGTTGTTGCTAAAGCGGCGCTGGCTAACACGGGCGATCGGGATCCTGTTAGGAATCGCCACTACGCGTCCGGTAATGGCGATTTTCTTCGCCACCAGTTCTTCCACGCATCTTACTCCCGCTCAATTCTTCGGCCTGGCCTTTTGGATCGGCTTTTCGATCAACACGCTAGTAGTCGAGTTGTGGCTGCGTTCGCGGGACAGATCTAGGCGTCCGTCAGCCGCTTAAATCGTACGAATCATATGATCGGGGCAGCTAAGCTGCACCATGCCGAGTAACTGCTGCGGCAGGTCCCATCCATGCTTAGCCAGAAACGGCAGAATTGAATAAAAGCGCTCCTGCAGATGTCTATGCGGATAGAGGGAATGAATCAGAAAATCCGCATCCTTTGAAGCTCGCTCATCCCGCCGCAAAGTTTCTCTAGCCGTTTTTTGGGAAAGCTTCTGTATCTGGTATTCCACCTTGGCTGCGCTCTTTTTCGCCGCGCTTTCCAGTGTCGGGTCGAATTTCCGTAAATCCACCTGCAAAGAAGTCAACGATCGCGAAAATTCCGCCCGCAGCGTGTTCAATCGCCCGGCCAAATCCGCCGGTACAAGCATCGCTGCCATCCGTCCTCGCACTTTCTCTTGATGGTCCAGCACATCCACCAGACGCAAACCAAACTTGTCCAGCAGTTTCGCGGCGCGCGAGTCGAGCAGCGTGAATCCATTGCGAGGATAAATCACCGGCATGCGGCCCAGCAGTCCCTGGTACAACACTTGTCCCTGTGCCATATACGCAATCTCCGCCGGACCACCCACGTAGCTGGCCGTCGGCAGTAAGTAATCCTGCAGGACGGGGCGCAGCAGCGCGTTCGGTGAAAGCCGTGTCCCCATGGCCTTCAGCTCTGCCGCGCTGTAGTTACGGTCCTTACAAACAAAACGCGCTGTGTCGTCGTTCCACCGGATAGCCGTCCGTCGGCCCTCGTTTAATAGGAAGAGCAGCGAGGCATCCTTCTCCACATGCACTTGCGCGTGGTAGCCCGCCTGCTCCAGCTCCGTGTTCCGTTCACGCAGCGCGGCAGTTAAATCCGGAAGCTGGTCAATGGCATCGCTCAGAAAGGGCGCCGTTATCTCGCGTATGGCGGGGGCCAGCGGATCCAGGAACAGCAGCCCCAACCCCTGCAAAATCTCTCCTACCAACTTTCGAAACGAGGCCCCGAGTGTCACTCCGGGAGAGTAGGCTGCCTCCACCCGCTGCATCACTTCGTCCGCAAATGGCAAGCCGCCCAGTGCAAGCCGCAATTCTTCGAGCGGAATGGCGTTCAGCACCACATCGCCTACCGGACCGCCTGTTACTCCCGCATCGGTTAGGCTTATCCTCGCCGGCGTTGCTTCTTTGTCAAACACCCACGCATGGTCCACCTCGGCGAAGTCATGGTCTTCGGTTGCTAGCCAAAAGACCGGTACCGCAGCCACGCCCTGCTCGTTCAAGTGAGCTGCCAGCTTAACGGCAGTCAACGCTTTGAAAACGGTATAGGCCGGTCCGGTTAGAAAGCCGACTTGCTGGCCCGTAACCACCGCCACCGTTCCCTCTTGCGCCAGCTTGTCTAAAGCCGGAGAATCGCCGTTCTGCTCGCGCAAAGCCGCCACCAGGCGCGCCCTGCGCTCAGCCGGATATTGGACCTGCTGGGCGGCTTCAATGACCTGCTCGGCATCCCAGGAACAATAGGGAAAAAACCGCTTTACTCTATTGAATTGATAGAGATAATCGGAATAGAGCTGGCTGGTGCCAGGGATTAGATTTTGGCGGACACACGACGACTCCATGCTTGGCTGCGCTATTAGCAGATGACGGCTTACTCGCTAAAGTTACCAGACTTTTAAGGAGAAAGTGGAGAATGTAGGTAAGCATGGACGAACAGGAATTTAAAACAAGCTCGGATGCAGCTCTAGACTCTCTCTATCGCAAGCTGTCTTCCGGCGCTGACCGCTATGGGTTCGAGCCCGATTTCAATGCAGGTGCGCTCTCCATCGAGTTTGAAGAGCCCAAAGGTAAATTTGTTGTGAGTCCCAATGCGCCGGTTCGTCAGATCTGGGTTTCCGCCCATTCTAAAAGCTTTAAGCTCGAATGGGTGCCTTCCAAAAGCGCCTTTATCTTGCCTTCCACCGGCCAAACTTTGGAAGAAATGATTGCATCCGCCATTGGCGAACAGCTAGGCGAAACCGTCAAACTATAAACAGTGCCCGGCGTTTACATTTCTTATCCGTTTTGCAGTCAGAAGTGCAGTTTCTGCAACTTCGCTTCTGATGTAGCTCCGCGCGCAAGCATGGCGCAATATGAGCAGGCATTACTCGCCGAGCTTCAGTCGCGCGAGTGGCCCTGGCAGCCGAATACACTTTACTTCGGTGGCGGTACGCCCAGCTTGATGCCAGCCAGCCTTCTCCGGCAAATCATGGACGCCATTCCCCGGAGCCGCCTAGCCGAAGTCACGCTTGAATGCGCGCCCGGTACCGTGACAGCTGAGGCGCTGTCAGCTTGGCAAGCGTGTGGCGTCAACCGCGTGAGCTTAGGCGTGCAGTCCTTCATCACAGACGAGTTACGCCAAGTGGGGCGCCGCCACACAGCGGAAATTGTCAAAAAAGAGCTTCGCCTGCTCCGCGCTCACGGGCTGGCGAATTTCAACGTAGACCTGATCGCCGGCTTACCTAACCAGACCCGCGCCTCCTGGGAAATTTCACTCGATTGGATCGAACGCCTCGCTCCGCCCCACATCTCCGTCTACATCTTCGAAGTCGACGAAGATAGCCGCCTGGGCAGCGAGATTCTGCTGGGCGGCGTGCGTTACGGCGCGCCGAAAGCGCCTGGCGACGACCTGGTAGCAGAGTTATACGAACGCGCCGTGGAGCGCCTCGCGGGATTAGGACTTCGCCGTTATGAGATCTCCAACTTCGCCCGCGCCGGCTTCGAGTCGCGGCACAATCTCAAATACTGGCGCCTCGAACCCTATCTCGGCTTCGGCCTGGACGCGCATTCTTTCGATGGCAAGCAGCGCTGGAGTAATCCCGATGTGCTGGAAGAATATCTCGCCCAAAGCCAGCGTCCTGCCGGCGCAGAGCCGCGCTGTTCCCCAACTGATCCTGCCGAAGAACACTTCTTCGTCGGCTTACGTCTCATGGACGGAATTGAGCCGACCAGCGAAGAATGGTCCCGCTTTGCCCAGCCCATCGGCAAATGGGTCGAAGCGGGCATGCTGGAGCGCGACGGCGAACGCTTGCGGCTTTCCCCTTCCGGCGTGTTAGTTTCAAACGAAATATTCCAGGAGTTTCTACATGTCTGATGTCAATAGCCTTTCCTATGTGGACCTGCGCAGCGATACGGTCACTAAGCCCAGCGCCAAAATGCGCGCTGTCATGGCCGAAGCGGAAGTCGGTGACGATGTCTACGGCGAAGACCCCACGGTAAACCGGTTGGAGCAGCGTGCCGCTGAAGTGTTCGGCAAGGAAGCCGGCTTGTTTGTACCCACCGGCACCATGGGTAATGTCATCGCCGTCAAGATGCATACCCGGCACGGCGAGGAAGTCATCTGTGAAGCGCGCTCCCACCTTCTGGATTGGGAACTATCCATGATGGCGTGGTTCGCCGGCTGTCTTTCGCGCGCGATTAACACCGATGACGGCTTGCTGACATGGAAGCGAATCGCTTCGGCCATTCGGCCAAAGGGGCCGCACAACGCGCCGACTACCCTGATTTCGCTTGAAAATACGCACAATATGGCGGGGGGTACCGTGTACGCGCTCGAGACCATCGATGAAATTTGCGCGGGAGCGCATGAGCGCGGCTTGAAAGTTCATATCGATGGCGCGCGCATCTTCAATGCCTCCGTCACCACCGGCGTCCCGGTCTCCCGCATTGCCCGCGATGCGGATTCCGTCATGTTCTGCCTTTCGAAAGGCCTCGGCGCGCCGGTGGGATCCATGCTGGTAGGCACTGCCGAAGCCATTGCGGAAGCCCGCCTTTACCGCAAGCGTCTAGGCGGCGGCATGCGTCAGGCAGGTATCCTCGCCGCGGCAGGATTGCTGGCACTGGAAGAATCGCCCGCGCGTCTACAACAGGACCACCAAAACGCCCGCTATCTCGCCGAACAGCTCAGCAACGTCCCCGGCATATCTTTGGACCCTACGCGCGTCCGCACAAACATCGTGATTTTCGATATCTCCGGGTTGGGTCTCACCACTGCTGAATTCAGCGCCGGGTTGCGCGTGCGCGGAGTGCGCGCCAACGGCATTGACTCGACTCGCATGCGCATGCTGACACACCTGGACGTCTCCCGGGCCGCTTGTGAACGCGCGGCTGCTGCTGTCGCGGAAATAGCCGCCGCGGTCTCCACCGGAGTCGCAAGCGTCTCAGCCTGAGGTGTGTTGACTCTCGCAGCCACACTGGCGGTCTTCGCTTACGGCTTGATGTCGCCCCTTTTGGGCGTGCTTCTCCCGACTTATTCATTGACGCCCGGCCAGCAAGGGATATTGGGCCTGGCCCAGGCGCTCGGAATGGTGATTGCCTCTCTCTCCGCCGGGCCGCTAGTGGATTTAAAAGGAAACAAACCGGCGCTGCTGCTGGGCTTGGCGCTAGTGGCGGCGTCCCTGTTTGCCGCGCCCAGCGCCGGTGGATACGCGGGTTTGCTGGCCGTCTATTTCCTCCTCGGTATCGGCGGAGGAATCATCGTCACTGGAGCCAACTCGCTGGTTGGCGCTGTTTCTTCCGAGCGCCGGGCCGCCGCCCTCAACTTTCTCAATCTCTTCTTTGGTCTGGGCGGCATTCTCACCACTGCCGCCGCTAGCTATTTCCTCGCTCCGCGCGCCCTTTGCTACGCGGTGGCCAGTGTAACCATAGGCGCCTTGCTCGTGAATTTTGCCGTGTCCATGCCCGCTCCCTCCGGCCAACTCGCGTTCCGTGTGAGCGAGGTGCCGGCGCTACTGTCCCAGCCGGCGCTCATCCTGCTTTCGTTCTTTCTGTTCCTCTATGTCGCTTGTGAAGTGAGCGTCTGGATTTGGCTTAAGACCTATCTGATTTCGCTCCATTTCGATCCGCAAACCGCCGGAGGAGTCATCAGCTACGGCTTTGCCTTCGGCATCCTTACCGGTCGGCTACTGATCGCCCGTTTCCTGAATGTACCGGCCTTAACGCTCCTGCTGGCAGCCTCAGTGCTGATAGGCGTGACCAGCGTTGCCGTCCTCACATTGCAATCCGCCGCTTCCATCACCGTGGCAGTCTTCTGTATGGGGTTGAGCATGGCTCCCGTCTTCCCCAGCACTCTGGCTCTCGTCGGCGACAACTTCCGCCGCGGCACGGCTACGGCCATGGGAATTGCTATCACCAGCGGTTGGATAGGGTTAGCCGTCAGTTCGCCCCTCATAGGCGCGGTGGCTTCCGCCGCCTCCTTGCGGCAGGCTCTCCTGCTGCTGCCCTGCTTTGCCGCGGCGATGGTGCTTGTGAATTTAGTACTGAAGGCAAATTTGCGCAGTCCTGTAACGCTGTAGCAATTTACGCCGCATTGGAATAGACTCGTAACGGTATCAGATTAGCGGAGGATCGAAGATGGCTTTTTGTCCGAACTGCGGTTCGCAGGTCGCCGGCAGTTTTTGCCCTAACTGTGGCAATCCCATGGGTACGGCGGGTCCAGGCTCAACCCCCGGAAGCGGCTTTGAATCTCCTGCCTTGAATGCTGGTGGACTGACTGAGAACGTCGCCGGCGCGCTCTGCTACCTGGTCGGCTTCATCACTGGGATCATTTTTCTAGTGCTCGCGCCCTACAATCAGAACAAGTTTGTTCGCTTCCACGCGTTTCAATCCATTTTTCTGAACATCGCGTGGTTCGTTGTCACCATCGCGTTCGGCATGCTGGGCGTCTTGACCCATGGCATCTTGGCGCTGTTTCTGCCGCTGCTCTATTTGGCGGGTTTCCTGTTGTGGCTGTACATGATGTACACAGCATTTAACAGCAAGAAAATCAAGTTGCCGGTTATTGGCGATCTTGCCGAGAAACAATCTTAAACCGAACTGCTCCGGCTCGCGTCTCATACTGGTACCTGTGAGACACTACTGGCCGCTGGCTTTAGCCCTCTGCGTTCTGGCGAAAGCCGACGACATCACTCCGCGTGTCGGACTCATCGAAGTCTACGGCGCGCGCAAAGTTTCGGCGGAAAAAATCCGCTCCGCAATCCAGGCCAAAGCCGGCGATCGCCTGCCCTCCCGTGAACAGGCGGAAGAGCGTATCGATAAGCTTTCCGGCATTCTCGCTTCCCGCGTGGAAGCCGCCTGTTGCTCGAACCGCAACATGATTTTATATGTAGGCGTGCAAGAACGCGACGCCCCACACGTGGAATACAATCCCGCGCCCACCAGCGATGTGCAGCTGCCCGCTTCCCTGTATGAAAGCTATCGCAGTTTGCTGGACAGTGTCGAAGCCAGCCTGCGCGGCCGCAACGCTGATGAGGATCTGACCAACGGCTATTCGCTCATGGCTGATCCGGAGAGCCGCGAGCTGCAGCAATCGTTCTTGCCCGCCGTGGAACAGAACCTGGTTGTACTGGATAAGGTGATCCGCCAGTCGGCTGACGCGGAACAGCGCGCCGCGGCCGCCTACCTTCTGCAGTACGGCCCGCGTGGGCCTCACGTGATTCGGACCACCATAGACGCCCTGCAGTACGCCTTGCGCGACCAGGAAGACATGGTGCGCGAAAACGCCATCCACTCGCTGCACGCCATCGAGCTGGGCGCGAAACTCCATCCCAACCAGGGAATTCAGCTGGAGCCGACTTGGTTTGTCGAACTCATGAACTCGGTCGTTTGGTCCGACCGGCGCAATGCCTCGCTGGTCCTGGTAGACATTACGGAGAGCCGCAATCCCGATACGCTCCAGCTTCTGCGCGACCGGGCGCTTCCTTCCGTACTCGAAATGGCGCGCTGGCACGACCTGAAGCACGCGCTGCCCGCGTTCATTTTGGCGGGCCGCCTGGCCGGTATGGATGAAAAAGCGATCAAACAGGCTTGGCTTGGCGACGATCGGGAAACTGTGCTCAAAGAAGCTTTAAAGCGGCAGGGCAAGCACTTTAAGTACGAGAATTAGCATCTTCCTCCGGCAAATCCGGTTCGGTGACGGCTGGTGGAACCACGTGGCCATTAGCCGAAACCGGCGGCGCTGTTTTGTCTTCGGTGAGCGTCAACCCGCACGCGCAACAATCGCTGCAGCGGTGGCACCGGTCGCATAGATGATTGCTACACGCATCCTTTGTGCAGTACACACAAATCACCTGCGATGGATCACCGCAGATCGAACACAAAAAGATGCCTACTTCCATGAATTACTGCTTGGTCCTCTTTGCCGCCGGCTCCCTGCTGATCATGCCCCTGCAGCGCTGGGCCTCCAGGTCGGCCGCTTTAAAATTCTGTTCCTGGCTGGTGGCCAAATCGCGAATATAGTCCCGAAATTTCTCCCTGGCGCCAAAGTTGCGCGCAATCAGCCCGCTTAGTTGATCGGCCGTGGAACGGTCGCCATATTTCAGTACGGCTTCCTGCAGGGATCGGGTCGTCACTTCCAACGCTTCCAGGCGGAAGTAATCATCCAGCGCCAGCGGTAGGCTTTCGGTCTTCTGTGACAGCAGCCGCGACGTGGTAATCACATCGTTCAACTGCTGCTTTGCCACTTGCCACTGCGTGAAGTAAACGTCGGAAGCGCCCTTCTTGCTCGCCCATTCCTGTGGATTCATCTGGTTGAGCAGCGGCGTCAGCTTCTCGTTATCCTTCAGCAAATCATCCAATATCTGGCGTGCGCCCCAGGGACCGGGGATTCCCGTCGGAGCCGGCGGGCTTTGTGCCCGTGAAGGGAAGGAAACCAGGCACAACAAAAACAAAGACGGCAAACGCTTTGCCCATTTGGAAAAAACGGGATAACTTGCTACCGTCGACATTTCTGCGTCACCACACCTGTATGTTAACGCTTGCGTTCGTCCGGCATCTCCGCCATCATCCGCTCCGCCAGGAACTTATTGCCTTCAATCGGCTCTCCAGCGTGCGACGAATGTCCGGGTGTGACCGCCGTCCATAGGTTGTGCAAAGGCTTGACTGTGTAACGGTACAAAGAGCCGCGGTCAACCCTTCGCGAGATCTGTTCGTTTGGTTGCACCAGGATCGCGTCCACCGCCCGGACGATAGTCGGTTCGTTGCGCGGCCGCAGCTTATGCTGTACCCGTACTTCGCCTTCCAGCACATCGATCCGTACCGAGTCATCTTCATCCACGGCCACGGAAATTATCGCGGGCTGCAAGGCGGTCACAATTGCCACCGGCGTAAAGACTCTCTGTTGGGGCTGGCTGGCCGACGGCCGGAGATGGATGCGCACCCGCCCTCCCACGACATCCAATAAATCGCCCGCGCTCGCCATATTCTGCCGGAACACAATGCGCGAATTGCTCAGCAGCTCGAAGCTGCTGCCGCCCGCCACCACGAAACGCGCGTAGCCATCGCCTCCAGTGCTGATGACTTGCTGTATCGGTACTTGCTCGCCGGAGCTCAACGCCCAGGGCTGGGCATCGCGAATACGCGTCACCTGGCCTGTAACCGTGGTCGCGTGCGCTTCGTTCGCGTGCATCGCCGCGGAATCAACCGGCGGATTCTGCGCATGGGCGATGGCCGATAGAGCCATCCAAAGTCCGGCCCCGAGGGCCATCCGGAAGCAGCGGCTTTTTCGGCGCATCTTTGTTGAGACGAATTCGCCCGGGTCTCGGTTTCCTCGGGTCATCCAGCCGTTGCTGTAGCGTTCCGTGTGAAAGTCTGGGAAACCACTGCGCGCGCCTCTTCCTGAATGCGCCGCAAATGGTCTTTGCCTAGGAAGCTCTCCGCATAAATTTTATAAACATCTTCCGTGCCGGAGGGCCGCGCCGCAAACCAGCCGTTCCGGGTGACTACCTTCAATCCACCCACGGGCGCGCCATTACCCGGCGCAGTGGTCAGCATCGCTTCAATCTTTTCGCCGGCCAGTTGCTTGGCCTGAACCTGTTCGGGCGAGAGTGTTTGCAGAATTGCTTTTTCTTCTCGCGTGGCGGGCGCGTCAATACGCTCGTACACCGGGTCGCCGAATTTATCCGTAAGCTCGCGGTACCGCTCACCTGGATCTCTTCCCAGCTTCGCCGTAATTTCCGCTGCCAGCAATCCCATAATCAAGCCGTCCTTGTCTGTGCTCCACGCCTCGCCGTTTTTGCGCAAAAAGGAAGCTCCCGCGCTTTCTTCGCCGCCGAAGCCGAGCGAACCGTCCAGCAGGCCATCCACGAACCACTTGAACCCCACCGGCACCTCCACCAACCGCCGTCCGAGCGCCCGGGCTACCCGATCAATCAGGCTGCTGCTCACCAGGGTCTTGCCGATCCCGGCCGTCGGCTTCCACTGTGGACGATTGTTCTGAAACAGGTACGCGATCGCCACCGTCAGGTAGTGATTCGGATTCATCAGCCCCGCCCGGGAGGTCACAATGCCGTGCCGGTCATGGTCGGTATCGCACGCAAAGGAAACATCAAAGCGGTCTTTGAGTAGAATCAGGCCGGCCATCGCATAGGGCGAAGAGCAATCCATCCGGATCTTTCCGTCCCAATCTAAAGTCATGAAGCGGAAGGTCGGGTCGACATGCTTGTTAACCACCGTCAGCTTCAGCCCGTAGCGTTCGGCAATGCGCGGCCAGTATTTCACGCCCGCGCCGCCCAGTGGGTCGACGCCCAGGTTCAGCCCGGCTGCCTTCACCGCGTCCAGGTCGATCACCGCGCCCAGGTCGTTCACGTAGCTCGACAGATAGTCGTAGCGTTGCGTCGTCGGCGCGTGCAAAGCGCGCTCGAAAGGCATCCGCTGCACCTCTTTCAGGCCGCTTCCCAGCATGTCGTTGGCATGATTCTCGATCCATTTCGTCGCGCTCGTGTCCGCCGGGCCGCCGTTCGGCGGGTTGTATTTAAACCCGCCGTCGTCCGGCGGGTTATGCGATGGCGTGATGACAATTCCGTCGGCGAACCCGTCTCTCCGTCCCCGGTTGTGAGTGAGAATCGCGTGCGAGAGCGACGGCGTGGGAGTGTAGCCGCCATCCTGGTCGATCATCGTCGTAATGCCGTTTGCCGCCAGAACTTCCAGCGCGCTGATAAACGCAGGTTCCGAAAGCGCATGCGTATCCATCGCCAGGAATAGCGGGCCGGTAGTGCCTTGGCCTCTACGGTAAAGACAGATTGCCTGCGTGATGGCCAGAATGTGATTTTCGTTGAACCCCGCTGCCAGCGCTGAACCCCGGTGCCCCGACGTTCCAAACGCCACGCGCTGCGTCTTCACCGCCGCATCTGGTTTGAGCACGTAATAACTCGCAACCAAACGGGAAATATTTGTCAATGAATCCGGATCTGCGGGCTTGCCCGCCCTTGCGTCGATTGCCATGCTGCGCCTCCGCTGGTCTACACCCAGCTCCTGTTTCAATCATCTAACTAACTGGTTGAAAGCCCGCCGTCGCGCCCACCCAGTCTGATTTCTTGTTGAAGTCAACTCCCATCATCTTCTCCCGGACCTCCACTTCGCGCAGTTGATGGAGAAACCAGGTCTTCTGCGTGTATGGATCAATCTCCCGCAGAATCGTTTCCTCGAGTCGACATAGCTCGTCTCCTCCAGTCCGCCAGAAACGGCGTCAAATTCCCGTCCAACTTGTAAGCGTCCTGGTACAGGTAGCGCGTCACACGGTCACGATCAGCTAAGGATGGGATGGAAGGTAGGCAGATGGCAGATTCCGGTCTGATAGGTGGACGGCTGCCGGCGTCAGTCGGCCCTCGGGAAATCACAGCATACCCTTTCGCCGCGATGCAATCGATCTGGTCCCCTCTATTTCCAACATAGCATCCTAAACCATTGAAAACAAGACTAGATTGTTGGTTTGTCTTCGGCTAGTATCAACAAACGAAGCAAAGATGCCGCGCCCGCAAGAGCCAGAAGCAGAGTCGGCACGCAACAACGACAAAGGGGGAATCCGCATGTCAGAGGTAGTGAATGGATTCAATGCTTCGACCATGGACGAGAAGGCGTGCAACGTCGGGCCGGCCGGGATCGACATCGCCTGCCAGCGCCTCGGGAACTCCGCTTCGCCGGTAGTGCTCCTGATCATGGGGATCGCCGGGCAATCCGTTAATTGGCCGGACGCGTTTTGCCATGCGCTCGTCGATCGCGGCATGCAATTCATCCGCTTCGACAATCGTGACGTCGGGCTCTCATCTGACGGATGCCCCGCCTCCGGACCTGCCCGCGGCGCTCGCCGGCGACCTCGATGGCGCCGATCCCGTCGTCAATCTCGATTACTTCGATACAGTCAACTATGCCAATTTGTGGGAAGGCCGCTGTCATCGTTTGGCCGGGCTGGGACACGCGCCATTTTGGGAAGCTCCGGGTGAATTCACTCCTGTTCTCGAACATTGCGTGCAGGACGTCGAAACCGGCCGGGCGGCAACTCGAATCATGAAAAAGTTGGCATAAGAACAACATCGTCCGGCGGGACGGTTTCCAGCGGAAAACCACCTTTCTTCCATGCGCGTAGACCACCTTTGATCACTGACGACCTGCACCCATGTTGCTGCAAAATGCGCGCCACGTGAAGGCTTGTCGCTTCGCGTTGACAACTGCAATAGATGATGATCTCTTTATCCTTCGGCAAGCTTTCGATTTGCTGAGGAAGCAGATTCGGCTCAAGTCGAACCGAACCTTTAATGCGGGAGGCTCGTTTGCTGTAATATCCGTGGCTCCGGACATCGAATACCGCCATATCATGCGGCAGGCCGGAATAGAGCCGCCGTGCAATTTCAGACGCGGACACGCGCGGGACATAGCTGAGCGTGCCTGCTTTCAGCAGCAGGAGCATATGATAACCGAAATAAACCGTGATGAGGAGCGCGACAACCCACACCAGAAGACGGCCGGCGCTCTGGTACCCGTTCGTCAGGGCCGCGAGAGAATCGCTGAATAGCAATCCCACGCCGCAATAGGCAAGGGTGTAGAGCGATGCCCCCGCAAGATCGAGCGCGAGAAATTGTGGAAACTGCATATTCATGCTGCCTGCGAGTGGCGGAGCCATGGTGTTTATTCCCGGCACGAACTTTGCGAATACGAGCATGATCCGCCCGCGCCGGTGGAAGGACTCAGCGGAACGAAGAATGCAGGACTCCGGATTTAAAGAGATCTTGCATAAGATGCCTAGCAGCCACCACCCTGTGTGGCGGCCAAGCAGAAACATCAGAATGTCCCCGAGCAGCATGGCGGACAAAGCGGTCAGCAGGACAAAACCCAGCTGTGCCGGATCTCTAGCGCCGGCGCCACCGGCAATAAGCAGAGCCAAAGCGGCAGGCACGGGAAGACCGATAGCTTCGGCAAAGATCAGGGCAAACAGTATGGAATATTCATGGTGAGTAATATTCGAGAGTAGAGCGTCCATACTGCTGAAGGACCTATGATCTCGCATTGGCGCTGATTGACGCCAACACCTGCTCGAGCCGGTTGTAGCCCGCGGCCATGCCATGTTCCATGCCCGACCTGGTTGCCGTATCGCGAGCTTCCTTCGATTCGTACAGCACGGTGATCTTGACTTTCGTGATCCGTCCCCGCTCCTCAAACACGGTTGTGTCCATGGCTTCACCCGCATACCAGGAGTCGTCGAATTTCTCCGTTGCGACCAGCTTTTCCGGACGAACGAGTTCACGGAATACGCCACCCATCCCCATTTCGGTTCCAGTAGACTCCTTCCGCCAAACATAGCGGTAGGCGCCGCCGGCCCTGAGGTCGATTTCACATACCGGCATGGTCCAACCTTCCGGGCCAAGAAGCCAGCGCTTGACTAATTCCGGTTTGGTGAACGCATCGAACACCAACTGCCGCGGCGCATTGAAATCACGCTCGATCTCAACCTCGCGGTCGGTGGGTGTGGAGACTTTGAAACTCTCGGGGTAGAACAACATTGTGGCTCCTTTTGCCATCATCGGCGCGAAGATTTCTCGCGTCTTGTTTTCTTGGGCTTTAGCTCTTCCAGCACGCTGTCAAGGCGGGCAAACGACGCCTCCCAGAACTTGCGGTATTGGTCGAGCCACGCGCTGGCCTCCGCCAGTCGCTTGGGCTTGAGCCGGCTTGGCCGCCGCTGCGCGTCGCGATCTCTCGAAATAAGGCCGGCACGCTCCAGCACCTTGAGGTGCTTCGAGATTGCCGGTTGCGACAGGGCAAACGGTTCCGCGAGCTCGTTCACCGTGGCTTCGCCCGACGCCAGACGGGCAAGGATAGCGCGCCGCGTCGGATCGGCGAGCGCCGCGAAGGTGGCATCGAGCTGACTATTCCTCCCTTGCATAACCATATAGTTGTATAACCAACTGGTAGTATACCAGGAGGCGCCTGTGCAGCCCAATTCATTTTTCGAAACAACGAAACACCAGAACACCGAAACAGAGATGGAAGCGTAAGCGCCCACGATGTTCCATTACTCACGAACGCCTTAAGTAAAACGGTCAAGCGAATATCCTCAGGCCGCAGCCCCGCCGGCATTTCTCGATGCTTGTTCACCAATCTCCAGGAACTTATTTGCCGCGCCGGCTCAACCACTTACAGCCATTCTTCCAACCAGGCCCGTACGCCCGGATGCTAACGTGCAGCCAGGTTCGCGGCCAACTATCTATGTATCCACGCGAGCTACTTCTTTTCAAGGAGACCGGCATGACCGCTCGATCCATCCGCCGCGCTGCTGAGCGCAAAGCAAACAAACTGGCCCGCAAAGCCCAGGGCATTCCCTTCCATCCCGGTGCTCTCCCGTCCGAAGCCGCGCCGCTTAAGCACGAGTCCAGCGAAAAAACAACCAACCCCAGAGTCCTGGCCAACCGCGCCAACGCGCAGTTCTCCACCGGCCCCACAAGCTTCGAAGGCAAAGCCAAGGTCTCCCTCAACGCCGTGAAAACCGGACTCACCGGCCGCACCGTTCTACTTCCCAACGAAGACGCCGCCGAATACCAGCAATATCTCGGCGAGTATGAAAGTGAACTCCAGCCCGTTGGCGTGCGCGAACGCGATCTCGTCCAATCCATCGCCGACACCATGTGGCGTCTGCGCCGCATCCCCGGCCTTGAAATGGCTCTCTTCGCCCACGGCCGCCTCGAATTCGCTGGCTTATTCGATGCCCATGATCCATCGCTCCATGCCGCCATGATCGAATTCCACACCACGCGCGCATACGAACGCGACCTGCGCAACCTCCGTCTCCAGGAAGCGCGCCTCCAGCGCCGCCGCGAAAAGGAAACCGCTGAACTCGCCGCACTGCAAGCCGGACGCAAAGCCAGGGAATGGGCCGAAAAGCAGCAGGCGCTGGATGCCGTCGCCCAACTTTACATAGCGGCCAAACACCACAACCAGCCCTTCGAACCCGTCCCGAATGGCTTTGAATTTTCAATTGCCGATATAGAAAGCTATCTCGAACGCGTTTCGTCTTCCTGGTTTGATAAGGCCGAGCGAAGCATCAATCCAAACATCGCGAAAACGCTAGACCAGGTTGCTTGAACCTGCGTCTAGCCAACTGCCGCTTCCGCCGGCTGTGCTACCGGTTGCTTAAAAAGTCCGGATACCCGCTCCCGCAGCACATCTCCCGCAATTGGGCCGTAAACAGGCTGCCCGATGCGCACCGTTATACGAGTCTGCAAGAAAGTCTCCCAACTTCGGAGTGCGCCGCCGCCCTTGATGCTGAGCGGGTGGCCATACATGCCGTGTATATACATGGGAATGATAGGTGCTCCCGTCCCCAGCAGGACGCGCTCAAATCCGCGCTCAAACGGCCCCATTTCGCCCGTGCTTGTGATTTCCCCCTCGGGAAAGATCGCCACCAGGTGCCCTTCACGCAGGGCTTCGCGCGCTTGTTGCAGCGCGCGAACAGTGCTCTTCGGCGAATCGGCGCCAATCGGAATCGCATGCAGCGCGCGGAAGAAATGGCGGAACACCGGAACTTCAAAGTAAGGCCGCCACATAAGGAAACGGACCATGCGCCGCGTGCAGTAACCCACCAGCACCGAGTCCGCGAACGAGACGTGGTTCGCCACCAGCAGAGCGCCGCCGCGGCTGGGAATATGCTCCTTGCCTTCTACGCGGATACGAAACAGGATGTTGGCAACAACCCACAGCACCGCGCGGATGGCTCTATCGGGGGCCAGTGCCGCCATGATTCCACTCTTCATCTCTCGTTTATGCTAACCGCTGCCCTACTGCCCCGGCTTCACGCGCAGCACATCTTTTGCGTCCACTTGCTCAAACTCCATGGGAAAGCTTTCGCCCGAATAATAGGCCGGCCATTGGTCTTTGTAATGTCCCGATGCTACAAATCCCGATTCTCCCACTATCAGGTTCTGCAAAGATTTGTCCAGGTCTCCCAAATCCACATCCATGCGCTCCGATGGCCCGAGCGTTGCCGTGGTCTGCTTAACAGTCGTGCCCGAACCGCTCATCTCCACCGGACCGATATCGAAGAAACGGTCCACCAGCGGGAGTTGCTTTCCCACCGGATGATCAAAGCGCCACTGCAGCAAACGCCCCCAATGCCAGCGCGAAACCGGCGTGCCCTGCCGCTCCCGGCCCTGCCGCAGTGCCGTGCTCAGACTGTCCAGAAGCGCGGCGCTCCAGTCCTCTTTCGGTACCCAGCCGGCCGGCTTTTCGCGCAGCATCGTCTCAATCACCTGGGGACGCACGCGCAGCCTCGTGCGCAATCGCTTCTTCTGCGACCGTATGGCCGCATTCACCAGGCCGCTCTCCAGCGCGCTGCTCAGCAGTTGCGTGATCGCCGGCGCCGCTTCATCTTTGTCCATCTGGCCATTCCAGCGCCGCAAAACCTCTATAGCGGGTCCGGCCAGTTCGTCCTTGCTGCCGTATTTCGTGAACGCCGCAATCGTCTGTTGCGCCAGGAAAAAGTCATAGGCCGAGTAAACGTCTTTCTGCACCGCCAGCATGTCCTCGACGGTCAGCTTGTTCTTCGCGCTCAGCATCGCCCGGATCTGGCGCGCTCTGTATTTATCCGCGAAGCTGCCGCTGACGCGATACGGATAATCGGGTGGGAAGGGGCTTTGATTCGCGCTGACGACCAGGCCCGAAGCAGGGTTGAATGCCCGCGGGAGTTGCTCGAAAGGAATGTAGCCGTCCCACTCAAATTTTCCCGATGCGCCATCCACCGGGACGTCTCCATCGAAATCGCGGCGGATGGGCACGCGTCCCGCCGCTTGGTACCCGATGTTGCCGGCCTTGTCTGCGTAGACAAAGTTCTGCGGCGGCCCCCAGAACGTACTGAGCGCCGCGCGAAAATCCTTCCAGTTGCCGGCCCTATTCATTTTGAAAAAGGGAAAGCCAAAACCTTCCGCCGCGCTCCAACGCATGCTGTAACTCTTGCCGTTCTCCGCCAGCACCACCGGACCGTGGCGCGTGACCCACATATCCATCTGAACCGGCTTGCCGTCACGCACCGCAATGCTTTGGTGGTCCAACCGGGCCTGCTCGGGCTTGCCCTGGTACAGGTAGCGCCCGGTGCGTGCGTCGATTTGCTCCGAATAAAAGTCGATGACGTCCGCTTCCAGGTTCGTCACGCCCCAGGCAATCTGCTGGTTATGGCCGGTGATCACGCAAGGCACTCCGGGGAGGGCCGCGCCGGAAACATTCAAGCCGGGCGCTTTGAGATGTACCAGGTGCCAGGCGCCCGGGATGGCATAGGCCAGGTGGGGATCGTTCGCGGCCAGCGGCTTGCCGCCCGCTGCATGCGCGCCCGAAACCACCCAGGCGTTCGAGCCAGGGTTTCCGTATTGTCCCTCGAGCGCCGGAAAGAGCATCTTCACCTTGGCCGCCTCTGCCCCGCTCGCCAGCAGCGCGCCTTTGTCGAACTCGACGCTCGTCGTATCGGTCAAATCCCGGAACATGACGAGCCCGATCAGCATGGAATCGGTCAACGTCCAGGAACGCGGGCTATACGCATGACCCGGCAACGAGAACTCCAGGGAATAGTTGCCGCGATGCGTGTCGATAAAGTAGTTAACCCCGCGCGCATATTCAATCATCACCGTGCGGTCTTCCGGCGTCAGCAACTGAACCTCGCCCTCCGCCATGGCGCGCATGCGCATGCGGCGCGAGCGTTCATCCAGCGGCAGCGCGCTGGCCCCGAATACCTCGGCTAATTCGCCCGCCCCGTATCGGCGCAGGCTATCCATCTGCCACAATCGATCTTGGGCCGTGACAAAGCCTTGCAGGAAGATTGCATCTTGCCAAGAAGCAGCTTCAATGTGCGGAACGCCGCGGGCATCGCGTTTGATTACCGCCGGCGCGCCGATGGGCGCGTTGACTTCGCCTTCGGTCTTAGGGAGCGGGCGCACGGCCAGCCAGTATACTGCGGCCAATACGAGCACAAACACGATTGCAATGCTCACATTTATAATGCGCACTAAGCGGGATAGCACACCCGATTTTACTCTGCCGCTGGATACTGGCCTTTTCGGTCAGGGCGGCTTTACTAGCGGCCTATGGGCTTACGCTTAATCATCCTGTTCTTCATTCTGGCGACCAACGGCTTTTTCGCGGCGGCCGAGGTGTCGCTGGTTTCCGTTCGCCAGTCGCGGCTTCGGGAAATGGCCGAACAGGGCATGGCGGGCGCGCAGAGCGCCCTGAACCTCCTGGCCAATCCCGGCCGTCTGCTTTCCGTCACGCAAGTGGGCGTCACCCTGGCAAGCCTCGGGCTCGGCTGGGCCGGCGAAGACACTGTCTATACCTTGCTGCGCGGATCTATCGATTCTCTCCACGTGAAAGGCTCGCCGGTGTTGCTGCACGGCGTTGCCTTCGCCTTGGCGTTCCTCCTCATCAGCTACTCTCACGTCATCATCGGCGAAGTGGTCCCGAAGAACCTCGCGATTGAGAAGGCGGACCGGGTAGCCGTCATGGCTGCCCCTGTTCTGCTCGTCTTCTACCGGATCTCGCAGCCGTTTGTGGTAGTGATCGAACGCACCTCGTCCATCATTCTGCACGCGCTCGGCTTAGGCAAGGGACAGGTGCATGGCGGCCACTCCCCCGAAGAACTCAAGTTCATCGTGCAATCGAGCCGCCGTGAAGGTCACCTGCAGCAGTTTGAGCAGGATGCCATCCAACGTCTGCTTGAGCTTGGGGAATATTCGGCGCGTGAGATCATGACGCCGCGCCATAACATCGTCTCGCTGCCTGTGGATGCGAACCTGGAGCATGTGTTGGCGGTCATGACCGGGAGCAAGTTTACACGCCTGCCGGTCTACGAGGAGCGCCCGGAACAGATCATTGGATTCGTCAACTACAAAGATCTCCTCCGTGTTTGGGATGAGCGCCGCTTTGCGTACGACCGCCGCCGCCCGGCGCGCGCCTTCACGCTGCGCCGCTTCATCCGCAAGCCGCTGGTGGTGCCCGAAACCAAACCCGTGAATCAACTCGTGGATGAATTCCGCAACCATCAAACCCGCATGGCGCTGGTCGTGGACGAATTCGGCACCGTGACCGGATTGATCACGCTTGAAGACGTACTGGAGCAAATCTTCGGAGAGATCGGCGATGAGCATGACGGGGCCAGGCCCGCACCCGCCGAGTTTGGCAAGCCTCTGGAGCTCGAAGGCAGCACTTCTATTCGCGATCTCGAAATACGCTACAACATCGTGCTTCCCGGCGAAGCCGGATTTGAGACGCTGGCCGGCTTCCTGCTCTTTCAATTTGGGCATATCCCCAGTCCACGCGAAAGCATCGACTATGGCGGCAGGCGGTTTACAATTGTGCGAATGGAGCGCAACCGCATCGCTTCTGTTTCAATCGAAAAACTCGACCCCACGCCTGCCAAAACATCCTGACCGCCACGCCTATCTTGCGTTGATCGCTGTCTGGCTGTTCTGGGGAACCACTTACCTCGGCATCCGCATGGCCCTGGAAGGGTTGCCGCCGTTCTTTCTCATTGCGATTCGCCACGTCATCTCGGGCGGTATCCTGCTGGCAGGCGCCGCGGCCGCGCCCGTCCCTGAGCCGGTGGCCGAGCCGGTTGGGGCCGGCGATTAACGCTTGCCGCCGAAGATCACTGCGCCCCCCTGCGGCTTTTCGAACACCTCGGGCCTCAACTTGACGTTGTGAGTCACTTGGATTACGCGGAAGTCTTCTTGGGGCTCGCCCGGCGAAGTGCTCGAGTGCACGATGCGGAACGGAAACAAGACGCTGTCCACTTTCTGGTAATCCATGAAATCCGCGGTGTTCTTGTAGTAGGCCGATACCTCTCCGGATTCTTCCACCCGGCAAAGCAGGTGCGTCTGTGCGTCGAAATAGACCTTGGTCGTGCCCAGACTGTTAGGCGCCAACAGAACATCCATCGGTTTCCCCTCGATTGTTTCTTTGGGTCCAAGCGAAACGCCGCCGGGGTAAAGCGCTCTCAGGTACACATAGCGCAGAGGATTGGCATTCATTTCGAGCGCCAGGTGCGTACCCAGCGGCAGATGCTTGACCTTCTTCTTTTTTGAATATTCCCATCCGCTGCCGCCGTCATAGCCGATTTTGCTCTTCCCGCTGATTTGCAAAACCTTGTTCGGCTTCTGCCAGTAGTACGTCGCCTTGGGTCCGTGATGCTCGTCTCCGCGCACCTCGCGCGTGGTGATGCTGTCAACCGCCGCCTGCCCGCCCACCGCGTTGACGTATGCGGCTAGCACGCTGTCGACGCTGTTCGCCGGGGGCGATTGCCCACGGATTGCAAGGCAGCAGCAAACCAGGCTGCATACAAGAATGACCGCGTGTCTTTTCATGCTTCGCTGCTCACATTATCTCGTTCGGCAGCGTAAACTGGTACTTAGGGTCAAAATCAAGGAGCTGCAGGAACATGTCAATCCTAGAGTCTTTAAAGAAATACACCGTCGTCGTCGCTGACACCGGGGACATTCAGGCCATTGCTCGCGTCAAGCCGCAGGACGCCACCACTAACCCGTCGTTGCTCTTCAGCGCGGCACAGCGTCCCGAATATCAGCATCTCGTTCAGGAAGCACTGGAATATTCCGCCAAGCGGGGCGGTGACGAAACCGCCAAGACCCAGGCTTTCATGGACAACCTGTTCGTCAGCTTTGGCCGGGAAATCTTGAAGGTGATTCCGGGCCGGGTCTCGACCGAAGTGGATGCCGGACTGAGCTTCGACACTGAGGCAACGTTGGCCAAGGCGCGTACGCTAATCGGGTTATATGAGGGCAGCGGAACCTCGCGCGACCGCGTCCTGATTAAGATCGCCAGCACCTGGGAAGGCATCAAGGCCGCCGAGCAGTTGGAGAAAGAGGGCATTCATTGCAATCTGACCCTGCTGTTCAGCTTCGCGCAAGCCGTGGCCTGCGCCGAAGCCAAGGTGACTCTGATTTCGCCGTTCGTCGGACGCATTTACGACTGGTACAAAAAAGAGAATGGCGGCAAGGAAATCCCGGCGGATCAAGATCCCGGCGTCGCTTCCGTCACCAAGATCTACAACTACTACAAGAAGTTCGGCTACAAAACGCTGGTCATGGGCGCGAGCTTCCGCAAGGTGGAGCAAATCACCCGCCTGGCCGGAAGCGACCTGCTGACCATCAGCCCCGACCTGATTGAAAAGATGCAGGAGACGCAAGGCGAATTGCAGCCGGCGCTAACGGGAGAGCAGGCCAAGGCCAGCGAAGGCGAGAAGCTGCACCTGGATGAGAAAACGTTCCGCTGGATGCACAACGAAGATGCCATGGCGAGCGACAAGCTCAGCGAAGGCATTCGCAAGTTCTACGCGGACGCGCGCAAGCTTGAAAAGTACGCACAGAGCCAGGTTAAGGAGCACGTTGGAGCGTAGGCTTCACCTTCTGGCTTTTCGTTCCGCTTAGGTATTTGCTGAACGGCTCCTTGGTAGCCGGATGACGAAGTCCTGGAGCTATCTCAAGCAGCGGCTCCAGGACAAAGCGCCGTTCCAGCATGCGCGGATGCGGCACCACAAGGCGCGGCGTTTCGATCGTCGAATTGCCGTATAGCAGAATGTCGATGTCAATTACGCGCGGACCGCGGCGAATGGCCGCACCGCGCTTCCGGCCTAGGTCGCGCTCAATGCCCAGCACGGCCGTCAGCAGCTGCAGCGGGAAGCAGCGCGTTTCGCACTCCACAACGATATTTAGGAACCACGGCTGATTGCTCACATCCTGAGGTTCGGTTTCGTAAACCGAAGAGCGGCGGACCACGTGAACCCCGGCCGGTTCCAGCCGCGCTACCGCGCGGTCGAGGTTCTCCTGGCGTTCACCGATGTTTGAACCGAGCGAAAGATAAACCCTCTTTCGAGACATCAAAAGAGCGGATTCTGCGCGCTGACGAATCGCTGGCGCCGGGGAATCTTGAAGTATTCGTAGGCACGATCCGTAGCCACGCGCCCACGCGGAGTCCTGTCCAGAAAGCCGAGTTGCATCAGGTACGGTTCGTACACTTCTTCAATGGTGTCGGGCTGTTCATCGATGGAAGCGGCAATCGTGCTGAGGCCTACCGGACCGCCGCCGTATTTCTCGGCGACCGTCAACATGATTTTTTGATCGACTTCGTCCAAGCCATAACGGTCGACCTTAAGCATATCGAGGGCGGTCTCGGCCACCGCCAGGTCAATATCGCCATTGGCGCGGACCTGTGCATAATCCCTCACGCGGCGCAGGAGCCGGTTCGCAATGCGCGGCGTGCCCCGGCCGCGGCGGGCAATCTCTCTGGCGGCATCGCTGGTGATGGCAACCTCCAACAGCCCGGCGGAGCGCTCCACAATTTGACCCAGGATCTCTTCGTCGTATGGATCCAAGCGCAGCACGATCCCGAAGCGGCCGCGTAACGGGGCGCTAAGCAGTCCCTGGCGTGTGGTGGCGCCCACGGCGGTGAAGCGAGGCAGCGTGATGGAGTGGGTGCGCGCGCCGGGGCCGGCGCCGATCAGGATATCGAGCCGGAAGTCTTCAAGCGCGGCGTAGAAGATCTCCTCGATGTCGGGCTGCAAACGGTGAATCTCGTCGATAAAGAAGACCTGGCGGCTGCGCACATTGCTCAAAATGCCGGTCAGGTCGAGCTTTTTCTGCAGGACAGGTCCGGCCGTCTGATCGATGGGGACGGAAAGCTCCTGCGCGATGATACCGGCCAAAGTGGTCTTGCCCAGCCCGGGAGGTCCGCACAGCAGCACGTGATCCATGGCCTCGCCGCGAAGCTTGGCGGCTTCAATGGCGATGGATAGCTGTTCGCGCACGTGCGGCTGACCGGCGAAATCGTCTAAGCGCGTCGGCCGCAGAGCGGCCTCGAACTGGCGGTCGTCTTCTTGGGGCGCGGGAGAAATCATGCCATTTTCGCGCATCGCGTTCACCTATTCATTAGCGCATGGCGGCAAGCGCGGCGCGGAAATAGGGCTCAAATTCATCCGGGGCCCCACGTTCCTTGGCCTTGCGCAGCGCTTCTTCGGCAGCCGCGCGGGTGCAGCCCAGGTTCTGCAATGCGGAAAGCACGTCGCGTTCGAGGGCGTTGAATGATGGGCCGGTTCCCGCAGCCGGAACGGACTTTCCGGTGGCATCTACCGCCGCCAGTTTGTCTCTCAATTCCAGCACCATACGTTCGGCGGTTTTCTTGCCGACACCGGGGATGCGAACGAGGCTTCCAATATCGCTGTTCCGGATGGCTGTAACCAAATCGGCCGTCGGGAGCCCGGAGAGCACGGTGACGGCTAACTTAGGACCTATCCCACTGACCGAAATCAGACGTTCGAAGACCGCTTTCTCCTCCGCGGTGGCAAATCCATAGAGCACCAGGGCGTCTTCCCGGACATGTGTGTAAATGCGAAGGGCAGCGGAGGCGCCAGCATCAGGAAGCGCACTGTAAGTGGAAATTGGAATCTGCACGTCGTAGCCGACGCCCGCAACTTCGAGAATGACCTGGTTAGGATGCTTTTCGAGGATGGCGCCACGTAAGTGGCCGATCATGAATGGTCTCGCACGGTGAAACCCTCATTATCCACCTGCACAGAATGCACACGGCTAGTGGAAACCGAGAAGACACACGATTAACGCGGGTGCTGCCGCATCCCTGGCGGGGGCGGTCAGGTTACGGAAGACGCCGGTTTACTGCAGCCTCTGTGACGACGCTTGCAAAACCCACTCGTGAATCCGGTTACGGGCTTCCTGGGCAGTCATGACGTGACTATCCTCTGAATTCCTTAGGGCCTTGCTGAGGGACGCAGCAAGTTCAGGATTCAACTCAACACCACATTGGCTGTCGATGTAGTAACGTAGTGCGTCTTTAAATGCCTCGTCCGGACCATCGAAATTATTCATTAACATCACTTGGTAGAGAAGGTCTTCGGTTTCCGCGGACAGCTCAACTACACTCTTCCAGGTTCCGCTCCGATTAGGTCGAGACTGCAACGGCTCATTTTTTGGCATAGTAGTTTATCTTTTCTCAGCTTTTGTAAACTTTTCAAAAAAGGTACAGCTTTTCAACAACGCGAACCTTCTACCTCGGTTGATGGAGACAAACGTCCCCGGCCAGCAAGCTCAAACGCAGCCAGCTTCTCAAAAAAATAGACGAGGCTATAGTCCGTCACAAAGATTGTCTTAGTGAGCAATCTAACAAACACAGGAGGACGCTGTTTGTCGGTGAGTAGCAACCGCTGTCAACGCCCACTCATCCCCGTAATACAAGTACATCTTTGATTCAGCATTACATTTTTTTCCCCCCAATACCATGCTGTGTTCGACCCAGAAAATTAATAATCGTTACTAAAACTAGGAGTACCGGTTTAAAACTTATATGGTTTTTCTCCTATCTGATCAAACACCTATAATTCCATTAGTTTCAGCCAACCAATTGATTAAAGAATACTTGCATTCCCCTCTCCCACTAACACGACGCACGCGCAACCAAATGCTGCTCGCTTGACCGTAAGCTGGAATAACCTTTGTACGTACTTTGAGAAAGTCCGGAGCGGAAATAGTGGTCATGACTAATTACCAGGCCCGCCAGGCTATACCGGAGCAGCGATTGTTGCATGAAAAGAAGAACCGCAACGGCAAGTTAAAATATGAACCGGGCGAATGAAAATCCGCAAAGCTGTCATTACGGCTGCTGGCCGAAACCAGCGAACGCTGCCGCTGCAAACACTAGTTGACCGGGACGGCCGGCAGAAGCCGGTGCTTCGAATCATTCTCGATGAGATCCAGGCGGCGCAGATCGACGAAGTCTGTATTGTGGTTGCTCCGGGCGACCAGGAAAGTTATGCGCAGGCTGCGGGCCAGCGTAACATCTGCTTTATCGAACAAGCGAGCCCCCTTGGCTATGCGCATGCGCTTTGCTGCGCGCGCGATTACGTCGGCGACGATCCGTTCTTTCATCTTGTCGGCGATCATCTTTACGTAGGGAAGAATGGCCACACGTGCGCGCTTAGTCTTCTCCAGGCAGCGGAAGCCGAATCCTGCTCCGTTTCCGCCGTTCAGTCCACTCGCGAAACGCAGTTGGGCCGCTATGGAACTGTGGGTGGCCAGCGCATCCTGGGTAAGCAAGATCTGTACCGGGTAGAGACAGTCATTGAGAAGCCCACGCCAACTGAAGCGGAACAGACCCTGGTCATCTCCGGTCTGCGGGCCGGACACTACCTTTGTTTCTTTGGAATGCACGTGCTCACGCCGGGCGTGCTGGAAATACTCTACAGGCAACTCGAAGCCGCTCCGAAAGCCACGACTCTTTCGTCAGCCTTAGCAGAGCTGGCGCGGCGCGAACAATATCTTGCTTTGGAGCAAACGAGCCGCCGCTACGATCTAGGCATCAAATATGGACTTCTGCAGGCGCAGCTCGCGCTGGCTCTCAGCGGCGCTGAACGCGAGGAGGTGCTGGCGCAGCTGCTGGACCTGGTCGCGCTGAGTGCCACCGACGCGCGGGAAATCGGCCCGGCCGCATGAGCGAACTGATCTCGATTATCGTCTCGCAAGATCCTGAGGCGCGGAATCGCGCTCTCGATGGGATTTGCAACGGGCTTTCGACGCATCAACTCATGCAGGAATGCGCCGCGCTCGACCGCTTCTGGCGCTCTTCAGGAAACTTGTATGAACGAGTGCGCGCGCAGTTCTTCCTGTTTTCCATCTATCGCTTTCATTTGCCCTTCCGGACGGAAGTAGGTGGATCCGGCCTCATCTCATTCGAGGCGACGAATTACCTGCTGAAGCGCCGTTTTGAAGAGGCGATTGAATGCCTGTTGCGCAGTTCGGCTACCGCCGGAATGAACGCAACCATTGCGAGCGGCTTAGCGGCTGCGTACCGGGGTTTGGGGTTCAAGACTCTGGCGGATCAGGTTCGCCTGAGCGTCCGCTCGGTTCGGGGGAATCAATGGATGTCTCGCATCGGACATCCGGAAGATTATCCGCTCACGCTTCGCCAGGAACTGCTCGGGGAGTCTCCGTATCCGATTTTACGGGAAGCCACGCCGGTGCGCATGGATTTGACGCACAGCGCCTGGAGTGACATTTTCTTTTTGGGAATGGACTTTCCCGAGGGCGCGCGCGTTCTGAACGTCTCGATCGATCTGAGCATTCACGGGAACGGCCCGGCGCATCCTTCGCCGCCCGTTGAATCGTATTTCCGGGTGATTGGTGAACCCGTTCTGCGTCTGACGAGCGTTGACCTAAACGACACCACCGACATCACAAGCTTCGCGGAGTTATTCGATTTTGCGCGAGACAATCTGGGGCTGCTCAAGGCTGCAATCATCGCCTCGGGCATCGTTCCTCCGGCTATGGAAGGCGCGACACAACCGCTGCGCACGCTTCTCAGCCGGTTGGCCGGTGAAGGGAAAGGCATCGAGCTGGTCAGCCGTGTTCGAGACATACCCAAGGGATCGCGTCTGGCCGTTTCAACGAATTTGCTGGCCGGCTTAATTTCCGTCTGCATGCGCGCGACTTCGCAGATCAAGAACCTGACGGGCATGTTGGAAGAAAAGGACCGGAGGCTAGTGGCGGCTAGGGCCATTCTGGGCGAGTGGATCGGAGGATCAGGCGGAGGCTGGCAGGATTCCGGCGGGGTCTGGCCAGGCATGAAGGTGATTGAAGGGGCCGAAGCGCGCGAAGGCGATCCCGAGTTTGGCGTGAGCCGCGGGCGACTGCTGCCTTCGCACCGGGTTATCCATTCAGATGAGATTTCCGAACGGACACGCCGATTGCTTCAGGAAAGCTTAGTACTGGTGCATGGAGGCATGGCGCAGGACGTAGGGCCCATCCTGGAGATGGTTACCGAGAAATATCTGCTGCGGTCCGAAAGTGAATGGGGCGCCAGGCAAGAGGCCATCCAGATCCTGGACCGGATCCTGATTGGGCTTCGACACGGCGACATTCGCAGCGTTGGCGCCGCGACCGAGCAGAATTTCTTCGGCCCCATCCAGGCGATTGTTCCGTGGACAAGCAACCGGTACACCGAGATCCTGATTGAACGGGCGCGGGCTGAAATGGGCTCCGATTTTTGGGGATTCTGGATGCTGGGCGGCATGGCGGGCGGCGGCATGGGATTTATCTTCAGCCCGGAGAAGAAGCGGCATGCGCAGGCCCGGATGCAAAAAATCATGCTGGAAACCAAACAGCAATTGGAGCATGCCGTTCCGTTCGCCATGGATCCCGTGGTGTATGATTTCGCCATCAATGAACGCGGTACTTTCGCCGAGCTGCTCAGCGGGGATGCCAGCTTGATGCCGGAGGTCTACTACACTTTCGTGATTCCCCGGCTATTGCGCATGGCGTCCAGCGAGATTCCCGCGTACCGCCGAGCGGAACTCGACCGCTTCGCTTCGGCTTGCCGGACAGTGCCGGAGCTCTCCGGCGTGGTGCAAGGTCTTTTCGACCGCCTACTTCCGTCCCTCACGCAGGAGAAGGATGGGCCGGCGAAATCACTAAAGGATCTTCTAGAAGAATACGGCTTTGACCCGGTGGCGCACGAACAAATCAGGCTGGATCTGAGGAACGGCCGCATCGGTCTTGCACAGAACAGGCTTCCTTCGAGGACGAGGGTGGAGGATGCCCAGGCAAGCGACGTTTTTGAGGGGCGGGACCAAGGCGCCATCCGCGAACGCTTCCGCGCGACGGGCATGGCGGCGCTGGCGGAGGGCAAGGCCGCAATTCTATCTCTGGCGGGCGGCGCCGGGAGCCGCTGGACAAAAGGCGCTGGCGTTGTCAAAGCGCTGAACCCGTTTTGCAAGTTTCATGGCCGGCACAGGAGCTTTATCGAAGTCCATCTGGCAAAGACCAGACGGACGAGCCGGCTGTGCGGCGTACAAATACCGCACATTATCACCACCAGCTATTTGACGCACGCACCGATGGAGAAACAACTGGCAGAGGCGGGCGGCTACGGCTATGACGGTCCAGTTTTGCTTTCGCCAGGGCGCAGCATTGGGCTTCGACTCGTGCCCATGGTGCGGGATCTGCATTTCGCATGGAACGAGATGCCACAGCAATTGCTGGATGCGCAAAAGCAGAAGGTTCGCGACAGCGGCCGTTCCGCGCTTACGAATTGGGCTTTACAGAGCGGAGAGGCTTCCGACTACGTCGACAACCTGCCCATGCAGTGCTTGCACCCGACGGGACACTGGTACGAAGTATCGAACATCCTGCGGAATGGCGTGCTTGCGGAGCTGCTCCGCAGCAGACCGCAACTCAAGTATTTGATGGTTCACAACATCGACACGCTGGGCGCCGATGTCGATGCAGGCTTGCTCGGTTATCACATTGAGCAAAAGGCCGGATTGACTTTTGAGGTGATTACTCGCAACGTCGACGATCGCGGCGGCGGGCTTGCGCGAGTGGACGGACGGCTACGGCTTATCGAAGGCATGGCGCTGCCTTCCGAAGAGATCGAGTCAGCGCTCACTTACTACAACTCCAATACGTCGTGGGTTGATATCGACCGGCTGCTGGAGACGTTTGCACTGTCCCGCGAGGCTTTGATGGATGCCGGCAAGGTCGCGGAAGCGGTTCGAACACTGGCTGCGCGCATGCCCACGTTTGTCACGTTAAAGGATGTGAAAAAGCGTTGGGGCAAAGGGCAGGAAGATATCTTCCCAGTAGCTCAGTTTGAAAAGCTATTCGTGGACATGACCGCGCTTCCCGAGTTGGATACCCGGTTCGTCGTGGTTTCCCGCCAGCGCGGCCAGCAGTTGAAGGAACCGGCACAACTGGATGGCTGGTTTCGAGACGGGTCAGTGCAGTATGTGGAGTCGCTCTGCGATTGGGAGTAAGAGAATTCAGTTACTCGAGCCGTTCAATAGACCACGCACAAGGGCGGTAGCTTCGCTGAGATCGGAGTAAGTGGCCCGGTAGGACGGGATGGACTGGATCCACGACAAAAACGACGCAATGCTAACGCGATCATGCGCCACCCAAAAACCAGTCTTCTGTAATCTAAGCAGACTCTCGAATGGCGTGAGGGGATTTAGTGTCGTGACTGCATCCGGCCGGAATTCGATAAATAAGAGGCATTTAGGCACGGCGGGAAGCTGGTTGTTAGTTGGGGGCGCCAGGAAGCGCACGTTATAGCCACTTCGTTCAAGGATCGGGACGGCGGCAAGTTCGGGGAAACGAGATGCGAGGACTGGCCAACTTCCTTCGCGGAGCATTAAGGCGAATGGCATGACGGCTACTTGCAACGTGCGCCGGTCAATAGCGGCCGAATCATCTGACAGGAACCGCAGTCCGCTGTGCATAAGAGCAGCCGTCAGTGTAGTCTTGCCCACATTTGTTTCCGCAGGCATGATGACGCAATCCGTACCGGCGCCACATGCTCCCGCATGAAGGATCGCCAGCCACTCCGCACCAGGTTGCGCTACGCGGGATATCTCCTGGAGTAAGACCGCCCGGGCTGCGTTGGCTTCGAGCTCTTCTCCGAAGAGCACACCGTCGGTTAGTAACTTAAGCTGGCCGCCGACGCGTAAGACCTGGAAATGAATGCCGGGAGAGGCTGTATCCGAATGGAGATGCGCAAGCCGCGGAGCGATTTCGTCGGCGAAATCCTGGTCGTTTACTTCCAGGCGGAACTGCTTCGCGCCCAGACGATAATTACCGACGAAACAAGGACTGAAAGTGGAGGGTAAGTACGGAACACTCGATTGAGTGGGCGGAGCGGTAGAAAGCAGATCCTCTCGCCAGCTATCGATAGTTGCGGCTATATCGCGGACCGCCTGGCTGTGAGGAATATCAAACTCTGCTGTGAACTGCCTTGCCAGGGATTCAACAGTCACTCCCAAACGCAAAGCAGACCATATCAGACGAGAAGTGGAGTTAAGGAGGAAAAGGCCTTGGACATCTGGACGCGCCAGAACCAAGGCCTCTCCGATGGGGAATTCCCAAAACTCAACGGAAGAAGGTACCGACAAATCCAGGTCGATCCCTATAACTACCGTTATTTATGTTTAGCTGGGCCTTTACCGCTGGCCGCAGAAGCTTTCTGAGTGAGAGCCAAAACCGAGAACGGCGCCGCATACGCTGCGAACTTTCCAAGCTTGCGAACTACTTCGCGCCGGTCTTGATGATCAGCCGATTGTACGGCCTGCTCGTTATTGGACAGTTGTTCATTCATGTTCTGATCCATTTTTTGATTGTATGCCATGTTATTCTCCCTTGTCTACGCAGTCTTCTTGAGGCTATCGCGGCGCCGGCGGGCAACCACGAACAGAAAGCCAGCCAATCCTAAACCAACCGGGAGCATTTCGGACGGCTCCGGGACAACACCCGCAGGCGAATTAGCAAGCGCGCCAGGTGTCGCACCAGCGCCGAAATTGAAAGTGAAATCGAACACCGCAGTTAGAGTGTCGCCATTCAGACCAGTCAGATTAGCACTATTGGAACCGTTAAAGCTGCCGTTACCGGTTGCCGTAATAAGTCCCAGCCCCTGCCCGTCATAGGAAAGTTGACCGGAAAACGTGCTGCCGGGCGCCACACCGCTAATGTTAAAGGGGATATTCTGGGAGTACACTCCGTCCCACGAACCGGGACTGTTGTCAAAGTAAGGCTGGGTGTAACTAAGCGTGATCGTGTCCAACTGGGCAGTCGGCGCGACGCCAGTGTACGCCACAGTAGGATTTATAGATATGAAAGTGCCACCAGCATTGTAGGATGCAGAGTACGTCCCAAAGATGGCATAAGTATCGCCGTTTACGGTGGCAGTGGTATTGAAGTTCGTAGGACCGTTGCTGCCGCCAAAACCGACGGTTGGGCCAGTCAGGTCAAGTGTAGCAGGCAAGCTGATTGCTGGAACGACGAGAGCCAGGAACGCAGTCCTGAGAAAAAACTTAGAGCGAGCGATTAACATTGTTGATTGACTCCTTCGGATTAGAGGCTGACTTTTTCTAAACTACCACATCCTAGACGGGTACGGTCCTAGTAGTTTTCCGCTGATTTTGCATCAAAAAGTACCGATTTAACAATTTAAACTAGTCTTACTTTTGTAATGTGTGACGTGGACGATTTCTATTTCAAACCCGTGTGCTCTGTAATCAAGGCAACGTTGAAGCGTGGGAGAAATAGAGAGATCTAAGCAAGTAGACCCTGGGCTAAAAACGCTCTGCATTATGCCTCGTCAAGCGACGCATTCGTTATGCGTTGTGTTATTCCTGGCAGTTATTTGAAATAGTCCTGCAATTCCAGAAAAGAACGCGGCCGCAGACGTCAACACCGACTCAACTCATGCGGCCAAGAACAACATTCAGCAGTTGAAGCAACATTATCAGCGGAGACCGGCGCAGATTCCGAAGGTGCACGGCAAGCGTTCCCTCCGCGTTAATGATCATTGGTCGAAGCTTGAGTACTCCCGGGTCTTTGCCGCTCTTACCGGAAATGTTCGCAGGCATAGGAGCTTGATCGCAATAACGATTGATAGAAGCAGGGGGGACATGCCGCAACAATTAGGCGATTCGCGGCGAGCTCAAGCAAACGGTGTTGCGGCGATAACTTTGAATGGCATGCCGATCTCCAAGCTCACTTGTGCGGCATAGGGATTATGGCGCCACTGCCAGGGCGGGAGCCTACACTTGATGGGCGGAGGGTCGTATCCAGGAAATCGGCAGCGAAGCCCGAGCGCGGGACCGGAAGAATTACCTTGATCCGGCGATTCGGTTAGCTGGCGGATGCACTTCAAACATCGGGCGATGTGAGCGCAGATAGCGCAGAAATATGGAAGTCTCTGGCGTAGGTGGTACTTTCGCGTGCAAATGGTCCAGTGGGAACCGGCCCGTCATCCTTATTGGACGTGTTGGGCGTGCTGAAATTGCCAGTGACCGTCGCAAACGCGTCACTCTCCTGGCGCGAAAAGGCTCCGCCGGCCAATGCCGTCATCGCCAGACCCGGCACGCACCAGGACAAGCTAAATGCCCATGCCCCAGATTAGGCGGGCGAGCCTGCCGCAATATGGCTGGAGGGGATCTGGGCGGGAGGTTGCTGTGGACGCGCCGCAGTGAACTGCTTCATTTCCAGCGCGAGCATGTGTATGCGGCCTTCCAATTCGGCCACGCGGCCCTCCAGGGCTTCCTGGGGAGCGCGCCCAGGCTGTTGGAGGAGTAGGTTTATGGCGGCTCGGGCCATCTCGGAAACACTTCGGATGCCGTTGGTGAAACAGAGTTCACGAAAGCGCTCGTATTCTTCGGATGTCAGACGAAAACTAATCATCCTGCTGCGGGATTCGAGAGGCATAGTGTTGTTTACTTCGATTCAGAACCGGACGGTTAGAGGAGAGCGGCGGCGAAGACACAGCCGTCACTTTGACATTGGCAATGGCCTCATGGGACGGAGGAGAGAGTGCTTTAGATGACGGCAAGTTTGGGAACGATGACATGCTGACCCTCTGCTAAAACCGCTTATGTAACTTTATTAACACGTAATACCGCGTAATTGAAAGTGGTGATACTCTCAGTACTTTTACCAGGCTAAACCTTTTTCACAAATATTCCAAGGCCTCGAGATGCAACCGCGCCCGCATCGATGTTTTCGATCCGCAAAACACCTTCACCCAGGCGAGTTTGGAAAGGCTCGCGCAAACTTGTTAAGCTGCTAAAGGAATGCTCGCCTTATGCTTGAAAGTGTAGGCAGATCTTGACAGCCGCTTTGTGGAAGTGGCCATTTGGATTGAGATATTTTCGGGGAGCAGGTGGGGAAGCAGCACGGGATTCTGGCCGGCAAAAAACGGCCTGCCGCGAAGGCGTGGACGCACCGGTAAAACCCACGCGGAAGCGCTGGCAGACAGGGGCCGTACGGCGGAGTCTCAACGCGTTGTTCTCGCGCTCTTGCTCCGATTCGTTACGGGAGATACACATATTTGTTGGAGCATATCGCATGCGCCAGGATAATGAACGGCTGGGCTTGGCGTGAGTAGAGATCGATTTTTAATTCCTTTAGTAGAACGCCTGGACTCAGCCGTGGTGGGCTGCGTCGGCGACATCATGCTGGACCATTTCGTTTATGGCGGCGTGAGCCGGATTTCCCCGGAAGCGCCGATTCCGGTTATTCGCGTAGACTCGCAGCAGTCGATGCTGGGCGGTCTTGGGAACGTCGTCCGGAATCTAGGTGCTTTGGGATGCGGAATTAAGGTATTTTCGGTAACCGGAGATGACCCGGCAGGGGGGGAAGTGGGCACCCTGCTGCGAGCTGTACCGGGTTGCGAGACGCATCTGCTGGGTGAGGCGGGCCGCAAGACGCCAGTGAAGGTTCGCTATATCGCGCACGGGCAGCAGTTGTTGCGCGCCGACAATGAAAGCACCCAGCCAATCTCGAAGGAAAGCCTGGACAGGCTGCTGGAGCGGTTCGAGGCTTCCGTTTTGGGCTGTTCGATCGTTATTCTGTCGGACTATTCAAAAGGTACGCTGAGCGGCGACTTGGCACGTGAGTTCATTCGCGTCGCTCGCGCGCAGGGCAAACGGGTGATCGTGGATCCGAAGGGGCGCGATTTCACACGCTATCATTCCGCGACACTGATTAAGCCGAACTTGAAAGAACTTGGCGAGGCCACAGGGCTGCCGGTAAACGACACGGCGGCACAGGAAGCAGCCGCACGCCAGCTCATTGAGCTAACGGATGCGGAATACATTTTGGTAACGCGCGGGTCCACCGGCATGTTGCTGATTCCGAGGGACGGCCAGGCACTCGAATTTTCCGCCTTGGCGCGCGAAGTATTTGAAGTATCGGGCGCCGGCGATACCGTGGCCGCCGCGCTGGCAGCGGCACTAGGCTCCGGGGCG